>Ga0070741_10009294_pt1 | contig 19194 bp, 15 predicted proteins | sample Coa_R1_4_FD_66440 | JGI IMG/M metagenome (GOLD analysis project Ga0070741, IMG submission 66440) | Surface soil microbial communities from Centralia Pennsylvania, which are recovering from an underground coalmine fire - Coalmine... | ecosystem: Environmental > Terrestrial > Soil > Unclassified ...
ACAGGCAGAAGGTGCACTTCGAGCGGCACCCGCGGCCGGTGTAGAAGGACACGTAAGGGTGCTGCAGGTAACCGATGAAATAGTTGCTGATCGTGAGATCGCGCTTGTACACCGGGGAGACCCAGGGCAGCGCGTCCATGTCCGCAGCGGGCGGGCGGGCATCGGTATGGCGGATGCTGCCATCGGGAGCTTTGAAACTCAGGCCGGCGATGCTCTGCAGGTCGCGGCCCTCGGCGACCTCCGCACAGGTGTAGTCAAACTCCTCCCGTGCAACGAAGTCGATCGCCGCTGAGGCGGACAGGGAGCCAATCGGATCTACGGCCACCTTGGCTCCGATCATGCCGATCAGCAGGTGCGGATTTTCCGCCTTGAGACGTTCCGCCACGTGCGCATCCGTCGGGAAGGACGGTGAGCTGGTGTGCATGACGATGAGGTCGTAGTCGCGCGCGAGGGGCAGGATCTGTTCCAGGTTGAGCCCATCGGCCGGCGCATCGAGCAACCGGCTGCCCGGTACCAGCGCGGCAGGCTGAGCGAGCCAGGTCGGATACCAGAAGGAGCGGATCTCGCGCTTGGCCTGATAGCGGCTGCCGGCGCCGCCATCGAAGCCATCGAAGGAAGGAGGGTGCAAAAAAAGCGTTTTCATCATCTGCCCATGCCTCGCCGCCTCAGCAGTCATACGATTGGATGCAGGGAACCGTCGCGGGCCACCCGATAGCGGATGTCGCGCCAATGCACGCTGCTGGTGACAAACCCCCAGCACCATAACCCAAACGCCAGAAAGTCGCTCAGCGGCAGAACCCAGGGGCTGGCAGTACGCAGTCGCGGCTTCCACGCCACGGCGTGCAACATGAAGCGCGCCAGGATCGTGAGCGCCAGCATGAGAAGTGAGAGGTCCGAGCCCTTCGCCAGAATGGCTCCCGCCACGGCCAGGGGAACGCCAAAGCTGATGAAAGCGAAAGTGTAGCCCAAAGGCCTGACAGCTCGAATCGTCCGCAACCATCGCAGCTCGTGCCGCACGAGCTCGCCCAGGCTGCGCTCGGCGATGCACGTCTCGACGACGACATCGGAGAGCACCGTGCGCAGGCCGACGCGCCGGGTCAGCTCGCCCAGCCGATAATCGTCCGCCAGCTGATCCGCGATGGCGGCGAAGCCGCCGACCCGCGTCAGCGCCTGCCGGCGGATGGCGATCGTCGCGCCGAAGGCGAAGGCGCGCGAGCCGAACAGGGCCGCGATCCGCGCCGAAGGCATGAACCAGTCGTTGACGAACACCGAGGCGAGGAGGGACCACAGGCCGGGACGGGGCCGCCCAACATAGGGGCAGGTGACGATCCCGACTCGCGCATCCAGTAGCGGATGCACCACCCGCGCCAGATAGTCGGGCGCGACGCGCACGTCACTGTCCGCGATGACGAGGAACTCGTAGCGGGCCAGCGGCATCATGTTGATCAGATTGCTGACTTTACGGCTGCTGCCACGCTGAGGCGCATCGGTCGCGATGACGAGGTCGAGTTGTGGGAACTCGGCCTGCAGGTTACGGACGACCTCGATCGCCGGATCCGCCGTATCTCGAACCCCGAAGACGATCTGGAATTTCGGATAGTCCTGCCTGCAGAAGGATCGCAGGTACTCAAGCAGATCCGCCTCCGCGCCGCACAGCGGCTTGAGAACCGTCACCGGCGGCTGTTCCGGCGCTGGCGTCTCCGGTCGCCGTGGGCCGGGTCGAAGCAGGCAGATCGCCAGCCAAGCCATGAGGCTGTAGCCCAGGGCCAGCACCGCCAGAAACAGCCCGGCCGCCATTGGCCACGTCATCGGGTCACCCACACGCGCTCGGTGGCGGCAAGCCCCATTCCTGCTGGGGCCGAGCCGTGAGCCGGCGAGCAACAAGCCAGAGAACCGTGATCAGATGGGCCCACGTCATGCTCTCCGTCGATTTTGCGACCTGAGACTTTGTATTACAAAGTGTAGCACGGCTTCGAGTGCAACTCGTGCACACCGTAGCCAGGAGCCGTACAGGAAGTTGCCTACCTTTCCAGTAGGAAAGCTTTGCGCTCGCGAGACGGAGCACCGGCGCATGCGGCCAGCGAGCTTCCGACCCCGACCAATCTCTTTTGCCGTGCTGAGTCTGACCTGTCACTCGAGCGCACGTACCGTGCGGCTGAGTGTGTGCGGCATGCGCCGGGACGTGCAGGGCGAGCGGCTGAAATGAAGCCTCGCGGGCGCCCCCCCGTGTATAGTCCGCAACCTTCCGTGAGCCAACACGTTCGGGGGACTCCATGCGTTGCAAGGGAATCGCGAGTGCCGTTCTCGCCCTTATCAGTATCGCGCTGTGTGGCACTGCGTGGTCTGCTTCTCCGTTGTTGCTGCGGAATCCCTCGCTGGGTCAGGACAGGATCGCATTCCTGTATGCCGCCGATGTTTGGACGGTACCGCGCGAGGGTGGGGAAGCACAACGCCTCACCTCTGGCGCTCATGTCGTCGAGGGTCCCTATTACTCGCCGGATCAGCAGCTCATCGCCTATTCGACTTCGCAGCACGGACAGATCGATGTGTACGTCATCGCGGCCGACGGCGGGGTTCCGCGCCGGCTCACCTGGGAGCCCACCGGCAATCACGCGGTCGGGTGGACGCCCGACAGCAAGGAAATCCTGTTTACCTCGCAGCATGCCAGCTACTCCGATTTTCCCCGCCTGTTTCGCGTGCGTGCCGATGGCGTCGGCTCCCCGCAACTGGTGCCTCTGCCGAGCGTCGACTGGGGAAGCCTCTCGAGCGATGGCAACACGCTGGCCTACGTGCCGGTCATGCGCTGGCAGAACGCGTGGAAGCACTATCGCGGGGGTCAGACCACGCCCATCTGGCTGGTCAATCTCAAGACTCTGGACCTGGAGAAAATCCCGCGCGAGAACTCGAACGACTCCAATCCGGTCTGGAGCGGCAAGACCGTCTATTTCCTCTCTGATCGCAACGGTCCGGTGTCGCTCTTCAGCTATGACACCGACAGCAAGCAGGTGCAGCCGGTCGGGGAGAATCACGGCTTCGATCTGAAGAGACTGAGCGCCGGACCCGGGGCGCTCGTCTATGAGCAGTTTGGCTCCCTGCATCTTCTCGAGCTGGGGAATCATCAGGATCGTGTCGTGCCCGTCACGATTCGCGGCACTCTGCCTGAGCTCGCTCCGCACCTGGCGAAGGTGCCCGCGAAGGGCGTGGATAACACGGCAATCTCACCGACCGGGGCACGAATCGTCGTCGAAGCGCGCGGGGACATCTTCACCGTGCCCGCAGAGAAGGGCAACACTCGCAATTTGACGAACACGCCCGGCGCGGCGGAGCGCGACCCCGCCTGGTCACCGGACGGTAAGTCGATCGCCTACTTCAGCGACGCTTCCGGCGAGTACCAGCTCTATATCCGCGACCAGGAAGGGCTGCGGCCCCCGAAGGTCATCGACCTCGGCCCGGACCCCTCATTCTTCTACGCCCCGCGCTGGTCTCCCGATTCGAAACATATCGCCTATTCGGACAAACATCTGCGGCTGTGGTACATCGATGTCTCCGGCGGCAGGCCGGTGAAGATCGACACAGCGCTGCGTGGCGGGTTCGGCAACAACACCGAGCTGTCCTGGTCGCCGGACTCGCAATGGGTGGCCTACTCGCGCGACCTCGAGAGCCAGATGCGGGCGATCTTCCTCTACTCGCTCGCTACGCACAGCTCGCATCAGGTCACCGACGGCATGAGCAATGCCGATCATCCGGTTTTCGACCCGAGCGGCAAGTACCTGTATTTCACCGCCTCGACCAACAACGGTCCATCGGATGCCGGCATCGATTTGTCCTCTCTGGACCGCGCCACCAACAGCAGTGTGTACGTCGTCGTCCTGTCGAAGACCGGTGCCTCACCCGTGCCCCCGGAAAGCGACGACGAGAAAGGCAAGGATGACAAGGGTAAGGACGAGAAGGGTAAGGACGAGAAGGGCAAGAAGGGCGACAAGGACGATGAGGATTCCTCGAAGGACGAGCACGCAGAGGCCGACAAGAGCGGCTCCGACGAAACCGACTCGAAAAAGTCCTCCGGCAAGAAAAAGGAGGAGAAAGCCAAGCCGACGGTGGTCGATCTGGCCGGTATCGGCAATCGAATCCTGGCGCTGCCCATTCCAGCCCGGAACTACCAGGGCATTTCGGTAGGCAAGACCGGGGTGTTGTTCCTCGCGGAGGGCGCCCCGGTTGGCCGTCCGTCCGCACCCGATGAGATTCCCATCCATAGTCTGTGGAAGTTCACCACCGAGAAGCGCAAGACCGAAGAGGTGCTCAGTGAGCTGAGTGCCTATGCCGTGTCATTCAATGGTGAAAAGCTGTTCTATGCGCGGCACGATAGCTGGTTCATCACTCCGGTCTCCGATCTCAAGCCTGGCTCACCGGAGGGAACGCCCGGCAAACCGGTGGATGCGAACGGCATGTGGGCGATGCGCGATCCGCGCGCCTCATGGAAGCAGATGTTTCATGAGACCTGGCGTATCGAGCGCGATTTCCTTTACGACCCGCATTATCACGGCCTCGACCTGCAGAAGATCGAGGCCCGCTATCAGCCGTATGTGGCCGGGCTGGCTTCGCGCGCCGAATTCACCTATCTGAGCGAGGAGATGCTGGGCGAGATTCAGCTCGGACACGTGTTCGTGCGCGGGCCGCCAGCACCGCCGGATGCACCCAAGCCCGGATTGCTTGGCGCGGACTATACGGTGGAACACAACCGCTATCGCTTCGCCAAGATCTACAACGGGCAGAATTGGACGCCCTCATTGACGGCGCCGCTCACGCAGCCTGGGATCAACATCGTGGAGGGCGACTACCTGCTGGCAGTCAACGGGCGCGAGCTGTACGCGACGGACAATCTCGACAGCTTCTTCGATGGCACCGCGGGCAAGCAGACGGTGTTGCGTGTTGGCAAGAAGCCGGACGGAAGCGATGCCCGCGATGTGACGGTCGTGCCGGTCGATTCCGAGCATGGGTTGCGCAATCTCGACTGGATCGAGTCGAATCGACACAAGGTGGACCAGCTCTCCGGCGGCAAGGTGGCCTACATCTGGATGCCCAACACCGCCGGGGCCGGGTATACCAACTTCAACCGCTACTTCTACGCGCAGCTCGACAAGCAGGCCGTCGTGCTCGATGAGCGCTACAACGAGGGCGGTTTCATCGCTGACTACATCGTCAATGTGCTCGGCCAGAAGCGTCTGAGCGGAGCGATTGGGCGTGAAGGCGAGCCGGTGCACGACCCGGAGGGAGCGATCTTCGGGCCCAAGGCCATGATCATCAACCAATCCGCCGGCTCGGGCGGGGATGCCATGCCGTGGTACTTCCGCAAAGCCAAGCTGGGAACACTGGTCGGCACCCGCACCTGGGGAGGTCTGGTTGGAATCGGCGGGTATCCAAACCTGATTGACGGCGGAGCAGTGACGGCCCCGCGCTATGCCATTTACGGATTGAATGGCGAGTGGGAAGTGGAGGGTCATGGCATTCCTCCCGACGTCGAGGTCGAGGTGCTGCCGAAGGAGGTGGCCGCCGGCCACGATGCGCAGCTCGAACGCGCCGTGGCGATCGTGATGGAGCAGCTCAAGGAGCATCCGGTGGTCGAGCCCCGCATCCCCGCCTATCCCAACTACCATCAGCAGGACGCGCTCGGCGCCCACTGATCAGTGCAGACCCCACAGCGCACCGGCAGCCGCAAGCTTCTGGTGCGCTGCCCAGGGCCGGAAGGTGCCGCGACCCGCACGGGTGAGCGATCGATTGAGGGCTGCGACGGAGGTGCGGTGCAGGTCCGCCAGGCGGGCCAGGATGTCCCGGTCGCTCAACACCTCGAACGCGATGCCGGCCTGCTTCAGCTCGGAGGTCACCACTTCACGGTAAAGCTGAGCTTCCCGGGCGTGCGCCTGCACGTGCGGATTATGGATGCGCCCGGGGTCGGTGAGGCTGCCGCCGACGACGCCGGCTGCCTCGATGGGGGCAAGATCGGCTAGCGCGGCTCTCATCTCACGGCGTGCCGTCATGCGCACCGCGGCCACCGCCTTGCGACTCTCGACTATAGCGGCGCGGCCCTCGAGCTCCACGGTCGGGTGAAAGGGAAAGCGCGCGAACTTCCCGCCCTGCGGGCTGAGTGGCACCTCGCAACTGGCGAGCACCTGCCAGGACTCCTTCGCGCCTTCGACGAGAACGCACAGTGTCACGCCGGAGCGGACCCGAAACCCCACGACTCTCATTGATCGGTCCCCGCAACTTCCGGGCGTGATCATGATACGCAGCCCCGGGGCCGTTTCATTGGTGACCGAAATGCTTGCGCCGCCACGCGGCGGGCGGCGAGCCGAATTCCCGCCTGAAGGCCCGGCTGAATGCCGTATCGGTCTGATAGCCCACCTCCTGCGCGATGGTCGCCAGCGGAGCGCTGCTGCGGCGCAGAAGATTGGCGGCGAGGAGCATGCGCCACTGGGCCAGGTATTGCATGGGAGCGCTGCCGACCAGGTGCTGGAATCGCTCGGCCAGCACGGAGCGTGAAGCACCTGCCTTGCGGGCCAGCTCTTCCAGGGTCCATGCATGGGCGGGATCCTTGTGCAGCAAGGTGAGTGCCGCGCCCACGATCCGGTCGCCGACACCCGCGAGCCAGCCCGTTCCGCCCTTACCCTGCTCGCTCATGTACAGGCGCAGGACCTCGATGAAGAGCACCTCGGCCAGCTTGGCGAGCACGCCGGCGCCGCCGGCCCGCGGAGAGCGCGCCTCCGCCAGTGCATAGCGGACAGATGCCTCGAGCCACGTTCCGGCATCGGACCCCCGGACATTCACTTTCACGATCGGCGGCAGCCCTGCGAGCAGCATGCGGGCGAGGCGGGCATCGCAAGCCAGGTAGCCGCACACGAGCCGCGTCACTGCACCTCCGCCACCATAGGCCAGCTGGCGTGGGCGACGGGCGAGCACGGCATCGAGTCGGCTCCCGGTGGCCGGTTTGAGTCCGGGCTGCGAGCTCATCCGGTGGGCGTGGCCATCCGGAAAGACAACCACATCGCCTGGCTTCAATTGCAGCGGCGGCTCGCGCCCGAGCTCCACGTAACATTCCCCTTCGGTGACCAGATGGAAGATCACCACACGCTCGGCGCCGGGCTCGAGGAGCGGGGCAGCGAAGTCGGCCCGCGGCGATTGATAACACCATGGTGCGGTGAAGCGGGCATTGATGAAGATGGCGCCGACGAGCTGCACCACGCGCAAGGTTTGCGACAACGCGTCCATCATTTCAGCGGCAGGCCATCAAGCACACAACTCAATGCGGGCTGCCCGGCAGCGCTGTCACTACGTGCTGATGTCGATCCGCAGCCCCACCGGCATGGCTGCTTCGAGCGCACATGCGATAGGCGAGTTGCGGTAGCCATCCTCGACCAGCGAGCGGAGCTGCTCCGCAGTGGCCCCTTGCGCGGCGATCCTCACGGTCAGCTCCAGATCACGCGGGCCGGCAGGGACCTGCTCTCCGCGCTCGTTGATCATGCCCAGCAATCCCCGAGTGTCCGAGCGGCTGCTGGCCACGATCTCGAGCCGCTGCAGCTCGATCCCTCGCGCCGCCGCTCGCAGGGCGATCGAGGTCGCCGTGCAAGCTGCCAGACCCGCGCGCATCAGCCAGCCCGGCGTCACGCGGTCACCCGTGCCGCCCAGCTCCCGCGGCATGTCGGTTGGAATCTGCGTGCCGTTGAGATGACCCGCGACGACCCGCAGACCCCTCTCCCAGCGGACCGTTGCCGGGGCATCATCGTGAAGACCTGCTCCGGGGCGGCGCTGCAGGACCGATTCCACCCGCAACAGTGCCGTCGCGACGTTCTGAGTGGTCATGCGCGCTCCTGTGTACACGAACTCCAGATTGTCGTCGCTGAGCATCGCACTGCCTAGAGGCGGGTGGCCGCAGAGTCGTCGTCCGGATGGGCGAGCAGCAATTCCGGACGCCAGGACAGCCACTGTCGCATGGCGATTGCTGCCCGGATGATCGGGCAGCTGAGCGAGATGCTGGGACAGGACACCAGCCCAGTAGGTCGCCAGAGTTCGCGCCTCGGGACTCAGAGGTGGCGACGATGGATGCACGACTGCAAAGGCGAATCCAGCGCTATGGCTGGGATCTGGCCGCGAGCGACTATGAACCGCTCTGGAAGGCACAGCTTGCCGAGGCCCAAAAGGCGGTGCTGCGCGCCGCCTCGCCCGCTCGCGGCGAACGGGTGCTGGATCTCGCTTGCGGCACAGGGCTGGTGGCGCTGCAAGCGGCACGAGCCGTCGGTCCGCACGGCCGGGTCCTCGGCATCGATCTCTCGGCGCGAATGATTGCGGCCGCCCGCGCGCATGCACTCGAGCAGGCGGTGCCGAACGCCGAATTTTCAAGGATGGACGCCGAGAAGCTGGATCTTCCTGCGCGCACCTTCGACGTGGCGCTGTGCGCGCTCGGCTTCATGTACCTGCCGGACCCTGAACGCGCTCTGCTGGAGATGCGACGTGTGTTACGTCCCGGTGGCCGCATCGCCCTGGCGGTCTGGGGGGAGAGAGAGCGCTGCGGATGGTCGGGTGTCTTTCCGATCGCGGCTGCGGAAGTCGCTAGCGACGTGTGCCCGCTGTTCTTTCAGCTCGGACAGGGGAGCGCATTGGCCGAGCTCTGCGGGCGGTTGCAGTTCGATACGATCCATCATTCTAGAATTCAGGCCACGCTGAGTTACGCGGACGCTGCTACAGCATGCGACGCGGCACTTGTTGGTGGTCCTGTTGCGCTGGCGTGGTCTCGCTTCAGTGAGGAGGTCAGAGATCGCGTTCGAGCACGTTACCTGCAGTCGATCGAGCCCTGGAAGTGCGGCGCCGGTTACCGTGTACCCGCTGAGTTTGTCGTGGTGAGTGGGGTCGTGCCTCAGCCGGGTGGCCTGCGCATTGCGGCCGGCGGTTTTTCCGTGTGATTGGCCGAGGTGGCAGCTATGATGTCGTACCGGCGCGAGCCGGCGTGAGGGCTGCAACCGATGCGCGGCAGCGGCCCGCAGAGATGGCACCTTGCCGGAGCTTTCTCGATGTCGATCCCCACGCATCGCGGCGGCCTGACTCACCTGACTCACCAGGCGGTGCAGGAGCGGGGCCCCGAGCAGCACTCCATCGGGCATATTCCCGCGAGCGAGCGGCATGGCTCCGTGGCCAGTCTGTTCACGATCTGGTTCGGCAGCAACATGCAGCTCACCACCATCGTCACGGGAGCACTGGCCACGATCCTCGGACTTTCTCTGCAGCGCGCGCTGATCGCCCTGTTTCTCGGCAATGCGTTCGGGGCCATTTTCATGGCGCTGCACTCGGCGCAAGGCCCCAAGCTCGGGATCCCGCAGATGATCCAGAGCCGCGCTCAGTTCGGTTTCTACGGAGCGTGTGTGCCGATTGCGCTCGTGGTGCTGATGTATCTGGGTTATTTCGCCAGCAGCGCGGTGCTCGGAGGCGAGACGCTCGCGGCGGCGTGGGGTCTGGGCTTCGCGCGCTCGACACTCATACTCGCCGCCATTACCGCTGTGCTGAGCATCTATGGCTACCGGGCGATTCATCGGCTGGAGCGTCTGTTCAGCGCGGTGGCCGCGATCGCCTTCCTCTATCTCTCCGCCCGCCTGCTCGGCGCACATGACCTGGGTGCTCTCTGGACGGGGGGCAATACATCCTTCGGCCTCTTTCTGCTGGTGGTATCGATTGCCGCGACCTGGCAGATCACCTACGCACCCTATGTCGCCGACTACTCCCGCTACCTGCCCGAGAGTACCTCGCTGCGCGCCGCCTTCTGGTGGACTTATACCGGCAGTGTCATCTCGTGCGTCTGGATGATGTGGTTGGGGGCAATCGCGGCCGCCGTCGCGCCCCAAGGCTTCAGTCACGATTCCTCGGCATTCCTCCTCAAGCTCGCCGCGCCGCAGGTTCGCTGGGCCATCATGCTCATCATCGCGACGGGAATCGTGGCAGCCAACGTGCTCAACCTCTATGGCATGTTCATGTCGATCACGACCACGATCAGCGCGATGCGACCGATCAGCATCAGCGCGCGCGCACGCGCCGTGGCGATCGCGGTGATTGCCGTTCTGGGCACCTGCGTGGCGATTCTCGGCCAGGGAAACTTCGTCACCAACTTCGAGAACTTCATCCTGTTCCTGGCCTATTTCCTCATTCCCTGGACGGCCATCAACCTGGCGGATTTCTATCTGGTGCGCAAGGAGCGTTACGACATCGCCTCGATCTTCGATCCGAACGGCATCTATGGACGGATCAACTGGCGCACGCTGTGCGCGTATACCGTCGCAATAGTCGCCGAAATACCCTTCGTCAAGACGAGCTTTTACACAGGACGTGCTGTGGAACGCGTGGGTGGAGCCGACATTGCCTGGATCATCGGCCTGGTGATCGCCACGCTCTTATATCTGCTGCTGATGCGCGGCGAAGTACGCACGACGCAGCCACTGCTGGATAGCGGCAAGAGCTGAGCCGAGCAAGACCTGCGGTGCGGCCGCGCCACCGCCTAGACAGGCCATGGGGGTTGACGATCACGCGCGATCGGGGCTGCTACCGCCTGAGAGTCTGCGCAAGGCGGCGAGCTCGCCCACTATGCCACGGCGAAACACCAGGACGCAGATGACGAACACGGCCCCGATGATCACCGTCACCCAGCCGCCCACGATGTCGGAGAGGTATTCCTGCAGCGTGACCACGATGGCGGCGCCTACCACGGGGCCCACGAAAGTGCCTGTTCCGCCGACCAGGGTCATCAGGATCACTTCACCCGAGTTTGCCTGCAGCACGTCCGAAAGCGTCACGAAGCCGAGTACCAGAGCCTTGAGCGAACCGGCGAGGCCCGCGAGGCTCGCCGAGAGTACGAAGGCGAGCAGCTTGTAGCGCTCGATCTCGTAACCCAGCGACAGGGCGCGCGGCTCGTTATCGCGGATAGCCTTGAGGACCTGGCCGAAGGGGGAATGAATCACGCGGCGGATGAAGATGAATACCGCCAGGAAGGCCGCCAGCACGAAGTAATACATCGTGATATCGGAGCGCAGGGGCAGGATTCCGAGAAGCGTTCCGCGGGGCACCCCCTGCAGCCCGTTCTCGCCGCCGGTAAAGGGCGCCTCGAGACACACGAAGTACACCAGCTGTGCGAGTGCGAGCGTGATCATGGCGAAGTAAATGCCATGCCGGCGGATGGCGATTGCGCCGATGATCAGCCCCAGAAATCCCGACACCAGAACGCCGCAGAGTATCGCTGGCACGGTGGACCACCCGTGCGCCGCCACGAGCCATGCCGTGGCGTAGGCCGCCGAGCCGAAGAAGGCGGCGTGCCCGAAGGAGAGCATCCCGCTGAAGCCCAGCAGCAGGTTGTAGGCGCACGCGAACATCGCGAAGCACAGCAGCTTCATCATGAAGACCGGGTAGACCCCCAGGAACGGGGCGCAAAGCGCGAACAGTACGGCGAGGCAATAGAAAGCTGGCGCGGCGCGCATGTGCTAATCCTTCCCGAACAGGCCCGCGGGACGCAGGATGAGCACGAGCGCCATGATCACGAACACGATGACGTTGGAAGCCTCGGGATAGATCACCTTCGTGAAGCCCTCTGCGACCCCGAGGAGCAGACCGCTGACGATCGAGCCGAGGATCGAGCCCATACCGCCGATCACCACCACCGCAAAGACGACGATCACCAATGAGCTGCCCATGTGTGCGCTCACGAGGATGATCGGCGCCGACAGCACCCCTGCCAGAGCCGCCAACGCGACGCCACCTCCGTAGGTGAGAGCAACCAGGAGGGGGACGTTGACACCGAAGGCCTGTAGCAGCGGTGCATTTTCCGTCGCGGCGCGCAAGGTGGCGCCCAGACGGGTGCGCTCGATGATGAACCAGGTGCCGAAGCACACGAGCAGCGAGACGATGATTACCCAGCCCCGGTATTCGGGCAGGATCATGAACCCCAGATTGAGGGCGCCTTCGAGTGCCGGTGGGACGGGATAGCTCTGCCCGGAGGCGCCGAACTTCTCGTGCAGACAACCCTCGATCACGAGCGCCAGACCAAAGGTCAGGAGCAGACCATACAGCGGATCGAGGCCGTACAGCCGTCGCAGGAACAATCGCTCGCAGAGAATGCCCAGCAGCCCGACAGCCAGCGGAGCCAGCAGCAAGGCAGCCCAGTAGTTGATGCCGAACCACTGCAGGCCGAGAAGGGCGGCAAACGCCCCCAGCGCATAGAAGGCGCCGTGCGCGAAATTGACCACGCCCATCAGCCCGAATATCACCGCAAGCCCGAGACTGAGCAGCGCATAGAACGAGCCGTTCACCAGGCCGAGCATGAGCTGCCCGAGGATGACGGCGACCGGTACGCCGAAGATCTCAGTCAAGGCGCTGGCGCCAGCAGGAAGGGGGCCTCACGGGGTGCCAGGCTGCCTGCAGCGTGGGTCAGAGCCTTGCGCACTTACTTCTTCGCGAGCTGACACAGGCCGGTGATGGGACCAAATGCCTCTGCGCCGGGCATCTGCTTCACCAACCGGTAGTAGTCCCACGGGTACTTGGATTCCTTGGGCGACTTCACCTGCATCACGAACATATCGTGGACCATCACACCATCCGCGCGGATGTGGCCATCCTTGGTGAAGATGTCATTGATCTTCGTCTTGCGCAGCTCCTCCATGACCTTCGCCGGGTCCGTGGTGCCGATGGCCTTGACCGCCTTCAGATAGGTGAGCGTGGCGGAGTAGTAGCCGGACTGATCCATGGTGGGCATGCGCTTGATCTTCTCGAAATAGCGCTTGCCGAAGGAGCGAGTCTGATCATTCAGGTCCCAGTACCAGCCCGTCGTCAGATACAGACCCTGAGCGGTCTGCAGGCCCAGGCTGTTGATGTCGGTGATGAACGCAAGCAGCGCAGCGGGCTTCATCTTGCGCGTGATGCCGAACTCGTTGGCGGCCTTGAGCGAATTGCTGAAGTCCGTACCGGCGTTGGCCAGGCCGAGCACCTGCGCGCCCGCCCCCTGTGCCTGCAGCAGGAACGAGGAGAAGTCTGCGGCTCCAAGCGGCACGCGAACCGCACCAACATTCTTTCCGCCGTTGGCTTCGACGACCTTCGATGCCGCGGTCTGCAATTGAGTGCCGAATGCATAGTCGGCAGTCAGATAGAACCAGGTCTTGCCGCCGTTCTTGACGATGGTCGTGGCCGTCCCATTCGCAAGCGCAGTGGTGTCGTAGGCGTAATGCACCGTGTACGCGGTGCAGTCCTCATTGGTGAGCGAGGCGCCACCTGCGCCGATGGCGAAGAACGGTATCTGCTTGGCGGCGGCTACCTTGGCCATCGCGATACTGACTCCCGTGTTGGAGCCCCCGAGGAGCATGTTGAGACCGTTCTGGTCCGCCCATTCCCGGAATTTCGAGGCGCCGATATCCGGCTTGTTCTGGTGGTCGGCGCTGAGTAGAACGATCTTGCGGCCGAGAACCGAGCCGCCGAAATCCGCAATGGCCATCCGGGTAGCTTCCACCGCGCCCGCGCCGGCCACATCGGCGTACACCCCGGAGAAGTCATCGAGGTCGCCTATCACGATCTGGTCTGCTGCGGCAGCGACCCGCGAATTCGTGGCCGCGCTGAGCGCCACCAAGGCCCCAATTGCCCACATGCCCGGTTTCATAGCTCTCCCATCCATCGGTTTGTTGGAATCAGACGCCCAGAACTTCGTGCAGCATGACCATCTTCCCCTCCAACTCCGACGCCGCGAAGCTCTGCACGATCCGACCATGCTCCATGACGTAGAAGCGGTCCGCAAGCGGCGCAGCGAAGCGGAAGTTCTGCTCCGCCATCACGATGGTGTAGCCTCGCTCGCGCAGCGCCTGGATGGTTCTGGACAGAGCTTGCACGATGACCGGAGCGAGCCCCTCGGAGATCTCATCCAGCAGCAGAAGCCGGGCGCCCGTGCGCAGGATGCGCGCTACCGCCAGCATCTGCTGTTCTCCGCCCGACAGACGCGTCCCCTGAGTGGCTCGCCGCGTCCGCAAGTTTGGGAACATCCCATAGATTTCATCGACAGACATGCCCCCGGGCGCGACCACCGGCGGAAGCAGCAGATTTTCCTCGGTCGTCAGGCTCGAGTACACCCCGCGCTCCTCGGGACAGTACCCGACGCCCAGCTGCGCGATCTCATGCGGCGGCAGGTTGACGGCCTCCCGCCCGCCGATCAACACCGAGCCGGTTCGGCGGCCAACCAGGCCGAGCAGCGCTCTGAACGTCGTGGTGCGCCCGGCGCCATTACGACCGAGGAGTGTGACGATCTCAGCCTCGTGGACGCTGAAGTCCAGGCCGTGAAGAATGTGGGATTCTCCGTAGAACGCATGGAGAGCGGCTACCCGCAGCAGCTCGGTGCTCATGCGCGAGCGCCCTGCAATTGCTGCTCCGAGGAGCCCATGTAGGCCTCGATCACCTGCGAATTCCGGGAGACCTCGGCATATGTACCGGCGGCGATGATCCGGCCGTGCTGCAGCACCGTGATCTGATCAGCGATCGTGGCAATCACCTTCATGTTGTGTTCGACGAGCAGGACCGTACGGTTGGCGGCGGCCTTCTTGATCAGACTGGTCACCTTGTCGACGTCTTCGTGACCCATGCCCTGGGTCGGCTCATCGAGCAGCATGAGCTCGGGCTCCATCGCCAGGGTCGTCGCGAGCTCCAGCGCCCGCTTGCGCCCGTACGGCAGCTCCACAGCCACCCGGTGCGAGAAGCCGCCGAGATCCACCGATTCGAGCAGCTCGCCGGCTCGCCGGTCGAGGACCCTGAGGCTCGATTCGGGTTTCCAGAAGTGGAAGCTGGTGCGAAGCGAGCGCTGCAGAGCCACCCGCACGTTCTCGAGCACGGTGAGGTGCGGGAAGACCGCTGACATCTGAAATGAGCGCACGAGGCCGCGGCGTGCCACGGCGGAGGCCTTCTCGGAAGTGATGTCGTTTCCCTTGTAGAGGATCTGCCCACGGGTTGGCACGAGAAATTTCGTGAGCAGGTTGAAGAAGGTGGTCTTGCCCGCGCCATTTGGGCCGATCAGCGCATGGACATGGCCGGTGCACACACGCAGGTCCACCCCGTTCACCGCGACGAAGCCGCTGAATTCCTTGGTCAGGCCGCAGGTCTCGAGGATGAAGTTACCGGGCATGCTCAGTGGAAGCGTCAGGCGGCGAGGGCCTTGTTTTGCAGCCATTATGCGGCAGTCATCGCACTCGCGGGACGAACCCTGCCGCACAGCGGCCGCTGACGGAGGCGCATTGGCGTCGGCCAGCCGCAGCACTCGATTCCGGCAAGCGCGGGGGGAACCGGCGCGTTTCGAGGCAAAGCTTAAGCCTTCGGCTTATGCCGTGCCGGACAAAGTAGTAGGCTCTCGGGCCGATGCCGTCTCCTCAGCCTACCCCCCAACCGCCTCACCCGCCGTTGACGACCTATTACGAGCGTGAAGCGGACCGGCGGGCGTGGGTGCTCGATATCTTCGAACGCTCATCCGCAGACTACGATCGGGTCGAGCGGCTCATGGCGCTGGGTACGGGCTCCTGGTATCGCCGTCGCGCTTTGCGACGCGCCGGCCTGCGGCCGGGTATGACGGTACTCGACATCGGTTCCGGAACCGGGCTCGTGGCGTGCGAGGCCGCACGAATCGTGGGTGATGCCACGCGCGTCCGTGGCGTGGACCCTTGCTCGGGAATGATGGACCAGGCGAAGGTGCCCGCGGGGGTCAGGCTGCTGACCGGCACGGCGGAGGCGATCCCAGCGGAGGACGGCTGCGCGGATTTCCTGAGCATGGGATACGCGCTGCGGCACGTCGGCGATCTGCCCGTCGCCTTCGCAGAGTTCCACCGGGTTTTGCGACCGGGCGGGCGCCTGTGTCTGCTCGAGATCACCCGTCCCGAGAGTGCCTGGTATCGCGCCCTGCTCAAAACTTACATGCGCCGTGTCGTGCCCTTTGCCGCAGGGTTGGTCGCGCGAACGCGCGCCACACCAACACTGATGCGCTACTACTGGGACACCATCGAGCTCTGCGTCCCGCCGCAATCCATCACAGCGGCACTCGAGGCGGCGGGCTTCATGGACATCGATCGATACGTGGAGCTCGGAATCTTCTCCGAGTATCGCGCCACCAAGCCCGCGATCAGCTGACGGCGGCACGGGTGTTGGATGAGCAGTGAATCGGCCATGCAGTCTGGAAAGGGCGACCGTACGCGCTGGTGGGCGCTGCTCGTGCTGTGTATGGGCGTTCTGATGATCGTTCTGGACACCACAGTGGTGAACGTCGCACTGCCGTCCATCCGAGCGCAGCTGCACTTTTCCGAGACCTCCCTCGTCTGGGTCATGAATGCCTACCTGCTCACGTTCGGCGGTTTCCTGCTGCTCGGCGGCAGGCTCGGCGATCTCTTCGGTCATCGTCGCCTGTTCCTGTCCGGTGTGGCCCTGTTCACGCTGGCCTCGCTCGGCTGCGGACTCGCCGACTCCCAGGGTGTGCTGATCGTGGCAAGAGCCATCCAGGGTGTGGCAGGCGCAGTCGTGTCGGCCGTTGCGCTGTCGCTGATCATGAACCTGTTCGTCGAGCACGAGGAGCGAGCGAAGGCGATGGGTATCTACGGCTTCGTCTGCTCCGCTGGCGGAAGCCTGGGCCTGCTGCTCGGCGGCGTGCTGACCAGCTCACTCAACTGGCACTGGGTGTTCCTCATCAATGTGCCCATCGGAATCGTGGTCTGTGTGTGGGTGCCCAGGCTGCTCGGCAAGGGCAGCAGACCGGACTCCAGCCCGACTCTGGACATCGCGGGGGCGACGACGGTCACTACATCGTTAACCCTTGCGGTCTACGCCGTGGTCAATGGCAATGAGACAGGGTGGACTTCCGCGCGTACGCTCGGGCTGCTCGCCTGCGCGGTGGTACTGTTTGCCAGCTTTCTGCTGATCGAATCGCGCGCCCGCGCGCCGCTCATGCCGCTGGGCCTGTTTCGTCTGCGCAGTCTCGTAGGCGCCAACATTGCCGCCACGCTCTGGGCGGCGGCGATGTTCGCCTGGTTTTTCATCTCGACGTTGTATCTGCAGCTCGTTCTCGGAGCAGGTCCGATGCAGGTCGGCTTCGCCTTCCTGCCCGCCAACCTCATCATGGCAGTGTTCTCCCTCGGACTCTCGGCAAAGCTCGTCGTCCGCTTCGGGGTCAAGCGCCCGCTCGCTGCAGGGTTGCTGTTCGCGGCGGCCGGCCTTGCCTGCTTCGCACGTGCTCCGGTAGGCGGCAGTATCCTGCCCGATGTGGTTCCCGGCATGATGCTGCTGGGCGTGGGCGCCGGCATGGCCTTCAACCCGCTGCTGCTCGCTGCCATGAGCGGTGTGCCGGCGCGGGACTCAGGACTGGCCTCCGGGCTCGTCAACACCTCGTTCATGATGGGGGGTGCGCTCGGGCTGGCAGTCCTGGCGAGCCTCGCCGCGGCACGCACCGGCGCGATGTTGAGAGAGGGCTCGGTGCGGGTGACGGCTCTGTCAAGTGGCTATCACGTTGCCTTCGCTGCGGGTCTGATCTGCGCGCTGGCTGCCGGTGCACTCGCGGTCATCCTCATTCCGGCTGAGCCACCCCTCCCGCGCCGCCAGGGCGAGCGGGTTCCCGCCGCGGGAGCGCCGATGAGCGCTGCCGAGGGCGAATAGGCTGCCGCAGGCGAGTAGCTACGAATAGCTAGGACGTGCGCTGCTCGATCTGCCGGGCGAGCTCGGCCAGCTCCTCCAGATCCATGTCCTCTTCGATGGTGATTTCCCCCGGTGCCGTGATCTCCCCCGGTGCCGCGCCGAGCGGCGCAGGTGCAGCGATGGGCTCCGGTGCAGTGGGCCGTTCCTCGGCGGTGGCAGCAGAGGGCGCGGCGCGTGTCCACGCCTTGTTCTGCTGCATCCATCGCTGATAGCGCTCGAAGGTCCACATGCCCTCCTCGCCGCCGGACTGAATCACGTTGGCGATGTTGCTGAACTGGCCCGCGCGGATTGTGCCGCGCGCTGCGGAGCTTGCCAGCAGCAACTCGCAACGAGGCACGAGCAGATGGTGCGCTTCGAGAAAGTCCAGGCGCTGGCAGAGCACACCGACGAGGCTATCTGCAAGCTGCGCGCGAATGTTGCCCTGCAGCTCCGCTGGAAAGGACATGCAGATGCGGCTCAGGGCTTCCGCGCAGGTCGCGGAGTGCATTGTGGCGAGCACCAGATGACCGGTCTCCGCCGCATTCAGCGTGAGGCGCATGACCTCCGGCGTGCGCATCTCGCCGATGACCAGTACGTCCGGGTTCTCGCGCAGGGCGTCGGTGAGCGCCTGCTCGAAGCCCGGCGAGTGCGTGGGGATCTCGCGCTGGCGGATGTAGGAGCGCCGGTTCGAGAAGAGATACTCGAGCGGGCTTTCGAGGGTGATGATGTGGCGGGAACGCGAGGTGTTGATCTCCTCGATCAAAGCCGCCAGCGTCGTGGATTTGCCACTGCCGGTCGGACCCGATACCACCACGAGCCCCGTGCTCGCATCGATGAGACGATGCAGATCCGGGTGCAGATTGCACGAGCGCAGGTCATTGACCGAGGGCGCCAGCAGCCGGACCGCGATCGCGGCGCCCCGAATCGTGCGATAAAAGCTGATCCGGCAGCGCACGCCCGCAATCGCCGTGGAAACATCCGCCGAGCCGCGTAAGCTGAATTGCCTCCAGGCCTCGGCGCCGAGCAGCTCCTTGCCGAGCAGCTCGAGCTCGCTCTGCGGAACGGCTTCGCCAATGGGACGCAGCTCACCGCGGATGCGCGCCACCAGCGCGGTGCCTGCCTCGGCGTGCAGGTCGCTGGCCCCCAGCTCCCGGGCTTTGTGAATCCAGGCCTTCAGATTCATATGCAGATCCCGCCGGCTGCGGCGCGATGCGCTGGTCCGTTTCCGGCCGCAGCCATGGTGATGGGGAGATTGTACAGGGCGCCTGATTCGGGCACAGGACACTGCGCTGGCCAGGCAGGGTTGGTGGCGCGGTTCGAGGGCGGTAAGCTAATCGGGCACCACCGCAGCGATCGGTCGATCTCTCGAGGTGATGCAACAAGGGGGATTGCATGATCAGGCAAAGCGGGCTGCGCCTGGTTTAAAGGCTCGGGCGGAGAGCGTATGCGCGACTCGATCCGGGCCGTGGCCTGGCTCAGCTTTCTGGCGACGGCGTA
>Ga0070741_10009295_pt1 | contig 19193 bp, 17 predicted proteins | sample Coa_R1_4_FD_66440 | JGI IMG/M metagenome (GOLD analysis project Ga0070741, IMG submission 66440) | Surface soil microbial communities from Centralia Pennsylvania, which are recovering from an underground coalmine fire - Coalmine... | ecosystem: Environmental > Terrestrial > Soil > Unclassified ...
ATTGGAGGATCGTCTTTTTCCCGAAAGGCACGAGTTTCATCTCCCGGACGATCGCGAAACTGCGCTCCAGGTCGGCCATCGATTGGATGTCCGGCGACCCTAAAAGAGGCTCCCCCTGCGCCATGCCAGAGGCCCACTTCCCGGCAAACGCAACAACGTAGTCGCTCGCCAACCTACCATAAGTTCGTAACCCGGCGAGCCTCGCGCGATTGAGGCTGGGAGCAAAGACACACAGCGGCCCGAGAACGATCGCCAGGAGAAAGGCGGCCATACCGGCCAGTTCGAACCTGTAATCAGGCAATTTCGCTCCTTCGTGCAGTATGCGGTTGGCAATCGATCCTGCCACGAGGCAGCTGTGAGCGGCGAGCACAGGAGCGAAGGCGGATACCACATTGCCCAGGAACCCAAGCCCGCAACAACGATCCGGATGCAACGGGACCAGGTTCAACTCGAGCCGCGATACCTGAGATAGAAAGCGACACCAGATGAACAGACGATAGTACCAGCGCAGCAGAATGAACTGAAACACGGGGACGCTTATGAATGTGTACCAGCGGCCGGCAGGGGTTGCGCTCGCCTTTGAGCCGGATACCGTCGCGTACCACGTATCCGAGTGAAGGGCGAGCGCTTCCCGCCAGATGAACGGCCCCGCAAGCAAAACCAAAACCACGATTGCGATCTCCGCGTCGACTGAGTTCCTCAGACGCATCACGGAGGAAAGAACCGCGTCAAACGCAGGACGTATGTTTTCGGTGATGATCTGTCGTTCGATGAATTGCGCGGCTATGGCGCGAATGCGGACATACACTATCAACTCCGCCAGGACCCGCAAGGGCACCGAGAAGAGAAGCCTCGCATGCACTTCGTAGTCTTGAAGGAACGGCACGTGCACGCCGCCCGCAAAGCGCCCGCCGAAAATGGTGAGTGGGACCAGGGGCAGCCATGCGACCGCAGTCATCACTCCGCGGCCGGATGAGCTTGGAGCGAAGGAACAACTGGTACAAGGGTCCGCCGAGAACCAGAGAGAATTCTTCGCTCTGGCCGGTGTCAGGTTTGACCGCGATTTGCTCCACCTGCTCTATTTCGCGTGCGCTGTTACTCGCCACGGCTCTGGGTGTCCCACTCCTTTTCCTACCACCTGCTTTTCATGATCCGGAGCCTCCTCACACCCTGCCGGGAGTGTGATGCCCCGGCTAGTCGGTACGGCAGATTATTTTCGTGAGCCCGGTCGGGCTGGTTCGGCGAAGTCTTTAGACGCACTGCAGCTATTCCAGTCGATCTGTGGCGAAGTTGTTATCAAGTTGTGCCAGCAGCGGTGCTCCCTCAGACACGGCATTAGCGCTCTAGAATAATTTGAGTCTTCGTCGGCAAAGGCCACATCTCCACAGGAGCCTTCCGCTGATGCGGACAACATTGGAGCCGTTGGCGGGGGCGGATGACCAATCGTATTTTTGGTCCTACCGTTGGGTGTGAGGTATGCCTATGGGTTGAACTTCGAGAGTATGACCGGCTGGTTAAGCGTCTGCGGGCTGTACAGATGAAGGCGGAAGAAGAGTTCCGCCTGGCAGCAGACCCCGAATCGAAGGATCGAACTCGTGAGCGGTACGAACACACGCTCGCTCAGTACCGTGATCTGATTCTGCGTCAGTGAACGACAAGAGCCGCACAGGTATACCAAACTGCCGTTCTCGCGGCTTTCCAGCGCGCACGGGAGAGCCGCCGCCACTCCAATTCATGTCGTAGCTCACCGAGGCCCACCCTCAATGCGGCACTGCCCAAACCAGAGTGCCGAGTCCGCAGCCGATAAACTTAGAAACCGCCGCTGCTGCCCAGAATCATCAAGGCCGGCACAAATGGTTCATTAGCCACGTGCAATTCCTATCGGTCCACGAGAGAATTCTTAAAATCCGTTGCCTTACGAAGATTATGTGCGATCGCCTCCCATTTCCTCCATGTCACCCTTCGATTATGGCATCTATTTCTGCGTCTCAGAAATTTAGGACCTTACTATCCTAACGACTACAACCGCAGCTCTCAGCGGAGGTCGTTTATTGCAATGATGGACTCTCCTTCTGATAGCGAGACACGCTGTCAGTTGAGGATCGCAGTATTGGAAATATTGATGGAAGAGACACAAGCCGCACGAGCGGAATATGCAAGCGCCACCCAAAAGAGATTACGGAGAATCCTGACCAGCCGCCTCTTAAGCGCCGCCGGCTTTTTTATGAATAATGTGCGTTCCGTGTGGCTCCAAATCCAAGCGTGAGAAGTTGAGGAAGATCAATTAACGGAAGTTTTGGGATGGTTCTGGTTATCCGATGGGTCGGTTGATCCAGGGCAAGTCTTCTACGACCCGAAAAGATGCGGTGTACAGTAGGCGCCACCGCACGGAAATCGGGCGTCCGCTATCGCAAGCTGGGGGCTCTGGCGGACAACTCAGACCGAGAGAAAGCCGCCAAGGTCGGTTTCTCAAGTCCCCGGCCCGTGCATCTCATCGCCCGAAAGTTTAATCATCATTATCGGGAAAGGATCTCGGTGTGGGGTGTGGTATTCCTTCAGATCCTTTGAGGGGGGCGCGGAATCTAGACTGGATACCTTCCCGCGCCCCCTGTGGGCGGTTTGGAGATGTATATGCGGTCACGGAACTGGAAGGACCCGCGAACAGTGCGCTGCCAAAAGTGGGGTGTCGAGTTCACGAGCATCTCCGACTTATATCTAACGGAGCGAGCCGGAATCCAGGGATTTAGCATCAAGGTGTTCAGGCGCCGCAGGCTATCTGGAGAGTCGAATCGTCAGATCGATTACCGCTATGCTTTTTGAATCGAACTTGCTCAGGGTTTTGGATCGGCTGGAAATTCCGGAATACTTGGCACGCAAGTGATAGGTGAGATCCGGGAAAAGGTCCCCGAAATGAAATGAGCCATCGTCGCCGGTGATGTAGGAGCGGATCTGAAGGGTCGTTCGGTCCTGAATCTGCACGATCGCGCGGGCCAGAGCGTGTCCCTGGTCGTCTTTCACGATTCCACGAACACTTCGAGGTTGCTGGCCGCCCGCGACGATCAACGGTAACACACAGAAAATTGCCACCGCGAGCCACACTCCACGCGTGTTCGGTGAAATGCCGATCCTGTTGTTCGAAAGCCAGAGAGTCATCTCCGCTCCACGCAATCGGACTTCGCAATCCTCCGTTCAAATCCAGGAATGTAGTGTCCCTGGGGTAGGCTCACGACAATCCGATCTTGAATACCCTCGGTAGCATAGTATTCCTCGAGTTTCGCGCGGAGCCGCCACGCCTGACCGCGCACGATCGTGGCGGCTTTTGGATCGTAATCCGGGAGCCGGCCGAAAACCAAGACCCCGATGGTTGTCTCTTTTAAGTCTCCGGCTTCGCCCTTCAGCGTTTCCTCGACCAGCAGTCGGATGAGCATCCCGCACCGGCTCATGATACGGCTCTTTTGGATATAGTCAAATGGGGCTGAGATTTCCGCGGCTGAAGGTCCGGCCGCGGAAAGGGGTGCCGCCGCTCCAGGCTCATTAGGAATATGAACGTTACTTCCCACATACGCACTGATGCCGTGGCGGGTTTCCGGACGCATTTGGTGCTGTCCGCAGGGTTTCCTCGACATTTACTCGTTGCATAGGCAACATTGTGGAAATCGTCAGGAATGCTTTCCCCAGCGTATCAACGTACGCGAACAGCGCCTGAAGCATTCGCATCAACCGATACTGGTCCCGACGTACATGCTCAATGCTCGCTATCAGCCGTTCTTCGGCTGTAGAGTCGGGAATGACCGAGGAGACCTTTCGCATCTTTCAGGGGCTGTTGTCCGCGAAAATTGCATCCAGCCATCGTGCAGCCCTCTTTTCGAGCCAGTATTCGTGGTGTAGGCCACCAACCACCGCTAGGCATCGGACTACATGGCCATCTGGCAACCGGTGGCGTTCGGGATTCTCTGGCGGTGGTGGCCTCAATGGTTTCTGGTGAGTCTCGGCCCAGGCATTCCGGCGCCGCGGAGGACACCGACACCTGAAAATGCGGAACGCCATCGGCTACCATACGGTCACGTGATCCGAAGTAGAGCCGTGCTGGGCGGGCTGCACTATGAATATTGGCTCGAAAAGAGGGCAGCGTGGCAACCGGAGCGAATTATTGTGGACGACACCGGGCAGCGGTGCCTCACGACACAAGGATGGCCCGCAAGATCGGTCCGAACGGGACGCAACAGCGGCCCGGCACGTGGCGCCCGAACTCAAAGGTCGGATAGTACTCGTGCCGCGGGCAGAAGCGGAATTCAACCTCCAGGTTGAACTGCCAGACTTCTCGCAACTCGTGCCGGACTATCGCCACCTCGGCGAACTGCTGGGCAACTCACGGTGCACGGTCGCCGGAACGGCCGGACGGCCGCGACCGCGCGGGTGGTTGCTAGACGGGCCGCAAACCGCAATCCTCCAGCAATTACCAAAGCGCGAGGAACCGCTTCTGAAGTTCGAGGATGCTGATGTTTCACTACAGCACCTCTTCCGCACGGATGAACTTCTGCCATCGGAGCATCCATGGCTCTTAAAGATTACGGCGGATGGGAGCGGCTACACCGTTCGAAGCCGCAATGTGTGTCCGGGACAGACGTACGTGCTGCTCTACCCCCAAAATACGGCTTGCCCAGGACCGGGCCTGATGCAGGTGAAAGTGAACTGCAGCCACGTGAGTGCCTGGCGGCTGTTCGTTCCGCAGCCGTTACCGCAGCGGATCGAGCCATTGCTCAATCGTCTTCGGCTGAATCCGTCGCGAACGGTGCACTTTTGCCTGCCGGGCTCGCCGGACCGCAATGGGACGGCGAGGGATTCGCAGAATGGGTGTCCACGGACCCGGCTGTGGATTGGCATTCGAAGCGATCATGATATCCGGGCCGTCACGTTCTGCCTGGACGAGGATGACACCATCCGCCTCCCGGGCAGATAAGAATGCCGAGCATTTTCAACTCGCCGCGAATTCGGGGTGCCCGCCAGAGAGGATTGGCCACAGCCATCTGAAGAATCAAGCGTGGAATCTCGATACCGGTCGCCGGCCTCCCGCGGCGGCGACCATTGGGCTTGGACAGTTCGGCCCAGAAGCGCCGAAAGCGCTCTCGTTGCCAACGGAGCACGGTTTCGGGCTGGACGAAGGCGAGGGCATTGCGCCAGTCTTTCCACAGGTACGCGAGGCCCGCCCAAAACAGGCGGTCGAAACGGGTCAGGATTGGACGTTTCCGTTTCCTGCGAAATGCCGCGAGTTGGCGCCGCAACGCAAGATTTTCGATGGCGAGAGCCTGATGACTGCTGCCCAGGAGGACGCAGGGTTGCGGAACAGATACAAAAGGATGGCTGGCATACGAAGGGCTATTCTCGCCGAAAGCTCGCGCCGCGATTCCGGATCTATTTTTGGCGAACCTCAGGTTTTGTGGCGCGTACTTCGAGCGGGCACAATCAGCATCGTATGATACTTTCGGCTTAGTCTTGTTCCCGGTCCGGCTCCATGCCGCCGCTCGAAACCAAGCCTTCAGCTACAATCAGCTTCATCAATGTGATCACTCGCGCGTCAAACAGGTCCTGTACTGCCTTCAGCAGTTCAGTAACATCCATAGTCCCGATTCCGCAGGCATAGAGTACCAGTCGCGCATGAACCTCAACCATGCCGCAGGTGAACGCGACTTGGCCCCGAATCAGAGCCGATGCCAGATCCGGACGATCGGTGCTGGCCTGCAACATCAGGAGTTTCAGGGTCATGCATATGCGTCCGAAATCGATGTTGAGAGAACGCAGATAGCCACGAAAAATCCGGCAGCGCTGGCGCCGAAACTGGGCAACAATCTCCGGCGTGAAGCCCGGCTGGGAACGTAGGAAGCGAAGCTCTTCATCGTCCAGTAATCGCAACATCGGACGGTAACGCTCGATCGACAATTCATTGATCCAGTCGGTCGTCGCGGGGAGAGTCACACTGGGAAATGCAAGTGTCCGAATCGCGATGACGAGGCCTAAACCGATTGCGATGCACGCGAGAATCGAGATTGATATGAGGAAGCTCATTGGCTGCGCTCCGCGGGCGGGGCGCGTCTCAGCCAGTCGCGCAGCGTCTCGCCTTCCACCAACTCGGTTACCGGGTAGTTGGGGCCGACGTCACGCAGTGTGCAGATGTCGGAGTGATTCAGCGCGTCCACGGCAAACTCTTTGCGTTTCGAAGGTGTCGCTAAAGCGCTCGGCCGAAACCCTAGCCACCTCCCGGGCCAACCGGTTATCGGAGGCGCGGTAGACGTCACCAAGCCCCTCGGCGCCAATCGCCGCGAGGATTTCATCCAGTCCTAGGCGCGTTCCCTTTGCCACTGGCATAAGTAATGCCCGTCAGCGATTATACTTCCCCTCCTACCCAACTGTTGCCATTCGACTAGCACCCCGCAATCGCGGACGGTCTCTACTGTCTGTCTTTCCATCTTCCCGTAAGGGGCGGCGCAGTCCCGCTAAGCGACTCCCCGGCCGGTCGGCGGCACCGATTCCAGGTCGACTGGACCGTCAGATGCGGGATTCAAGAACAATTCCAAGACCGTCCTCATTCGCTCGACGCTCTGTTGCAGCAGACCTAAGTATTCCCGCCCTCCCGCGCCCAAGCGGTCACAATATTCGCCAAAGATCCAGGTGGTTATCGAGCTGATCGTGCACAGTGGAGAAAGCAGATCATGGGCAGCCCTGGGGACCCCAGCGCGCAAATCCTTGTTGGATTGGATCAGCACGTCATTCTGACGCGTCAGCTCTTCGACCCTTACCTCGAGTTGCTGTTTCAGCCGCATCAGATCGTGAATATCCGGCTGGTCGGAGGCCGTCTTCGCGAGAGCGCGTTCCCGCTCCGCAGACTTCGCACGCAGAAGCAGCCGGATCGCAGAAACCAACATTCGAGGAGTGACCGTCTCCGGTAGGCATAAATCTACATACCGATCGTGGACCCAGTATTCTTCGACGCGCGTCGAACAAATTGAAATGAGGGCAATATCTTCCGTCGCAGGATTGGCTCTGAGCAGGCCACTCAGATCGGTACCCGCAGTAGGGCCATCAATCACGATCAAATCCGGTTTGCGGGCAGGGGCCAGCCGCAGAATCTCGGCGTCGTTCGCAGCCTCAATGACTTGATAGCCGACTCTGCACAAGACCCGACTCCTCGCGGATCGAACAGTCGGACAACTGTTCGCATTCAGTAAAAGTTCGCACATCTGCGCCCCCAAATCTCCTTCGAGAGGGGTTCCAGAAGTCTGATGGATCGGCGGGACTGACGAGCGGAGTCGAGCTCGGGGGACATTTCTCTCTACTCCCTGATCGCAATTTGAAACCTTATGACTTTTCATACACTGAGCAAGGATCAAGGTCAAGAGAATCTTTTACATTTCTTGTGACGCCCCAATGCCCACGTATTGAAAATCACAAGGCGTTCTCGATCTTACGGATTTAACCGTATCGGCACTCTACCGTAATGCTCTGCGCGATTTCGCCTACGTTCAACGAGAGGTTGACGTTCTCGGCGGCGCTCGCTGCTAGTTTCACTCCGGTTCGGCGGCTCGATGCGAAACTGGGAGCGGAGGCTTCCAGCGTATAGGTGCCGGCCGGCAGTCCGGACACGGAGAACTTTCCTTCAGGATCCGCCACCACCGTGCGCGGCGAGCCAGAGGCTTCATTCTTGATCGAAACGCCGGCGCCGGGTATCGGCTTGCCGGACACGTCCAGAATGGACCCGGAAATCGTACCGGCGCCGGCCGGACTTGATTGAGCGTAACTTCGGGCAATTCCGAACAGCAGGACGGTTAGACAGACGAACAGTACTTGAGCGCGTAGAGCGAGCACCAGAACCTCCCGAATCAGTGAATGTACGGATCGAAACAGCGGTGCTTTACAGTGCTATGACGATTCGATAAATTCCCGGCGACAGCGCGCCGGGAAACTTCCGCGCTACCATCGATATTTGAATCCTCAACCGCAGATTCTGATCCTCGACGCCGGCGGCCAATACTGTCACCTGATCGCTCGCAAGATTCGCGATCTGGGCGTTTATGCCGAGGTACGCGCGAGCGAAACGCCCGCGAGCGAACTTTGTTCTGCCCGGGGAATCATCATTTCAGGCGGTCCCAGCAGCGTCTACGATGCCGGGAGCCCGGCCGTCGACCACGCCATTTTCGCGCGTGGCCCGGCGGTGCTCGGCATCTGTTACGGCCAGCAACTCATGGCGCACTTACTGGGCGGCGATGTGCGGAAAGGCGAGAAGGGCGAGTTCGGGCTCGCCACGCTGGAACTGGAGGCCGCAACCGACCCGCTATTTGCGGGCCTTGCCGGACCCCAGCAGGTCTGGATGAGCCATCGCGATCTGGTGGCGGGCGTCCCGCAGGGTTTCTCGATTGTCGGCCGTACGGACACCTGCCCGGTCGCAGCCATGGCCGATCCGGCCCGCCGGCTTTACGCCGTGCAGTTTCATCCGGAGGTGGTCCACACCACGCGTGGCAAAGAATTACTTACGAATTTCGTGTTCCGCGTTTGCGGCTGCGAGAAGGATTGGGATGCGCGGCACCGCGCGCCGCTCATCGAACAGGAAATCCGCGAATGCGCCGGCCCGCGCAACGTGTTCTTCTTCGTCAGCGGCGGCGTCGATTCCACCGTTGCCTTCGCGCTCTGTACGCGCGCGCTCGGCGAGGACCGCGTCCGCGGCGTTTACGTGGACACCGGCCTGATGCGCGAGGGAGAAACCGATTTTGTTCGTCGTATGCCCGGAATCTCGGTCGAGTGCGCTCAGGACCAATTTCTGAACGCGCTGGCTGGCGTAACGGATCCCGAGCAGAAACGGCACATCATCGGCGAAGAGTTCGTGCGCGTTCAGGAGCGGGTCATCGAATCACGCCGGCTGCTGGACGAACATTGGATTCTCGGGCAAGGCACCATTTATCCCGACACCATCGAATCCGGCGGCACAGCGAAAGCGGCCGTTATTAAAACGCACCATAACCGCGTAGCCGGAATCCAAAAGCTGATCGAATGCGGCCGGATCGTCGAGCCGTTGAAATCATTTTATAAAGACGAGGTGCGCGAGATTGGCCGCGAGCTCGCGCTGCCTGCGGAGCTCCTCGACCGGCATCCCTTCCCGGGCCCTGGGTTGGCGATCCGCTGTCTCTGTTCCGATTTCGATGCGGTCGTGCGCCCCACCCCGGAAGGCTGGGTCATTCCGGTGCACTCGGTCGGCGTGCAAGGCGATTCGCGGAGCTACGCCCCCGTGCTGGCAATCAACCAATTGAGCCACGCGCACGCGACCGAGCTGATCAACCGCCTGTCGGGAGTCAATCGCGTGATTTCTCTGGTCAAGGGAAGGGCGGCGCTCGAAAAGATGAGGGTATGGGCCTGTTCGCTCACGCCGAAGCGGCTGGCTCGGGTTCGAGCCGCCGATGCCACGGTCCGCCGACTCTCCCATGAAACCGGTTTCGACCACCAGGTCTGGCAATTTCCCGTGGTCCTGATCCCGATCGGGACTGTGGAATCTCCCGATTCCGTTGTTCTGCGCCCGATCCACTCGGTCGACGGCATGACCGCCCAGTCCGTAGCCATGGACCCGGCGCTCTTGGATCGAATTGCAGAAGAACTACTCGCGCAGGAAGGCGTTGCAGCCGTGTTCTACGACCTCACCCACAAGCCGCCCGCCACGATCGAATGGGAGTAGCGCCACAGCGCCCCTTCGGAAACCTCACGGCAGATGCAGGTCAGTGCCGGATTCCCGATTGAGCCGCTCCGTCAGCGGTTTATCAATCAGTGACAGCGATACTTGGTTGTGCGTGTTTCCCGAGGTGAAATAGTGCAGCGTGTCGCCGTCCACCCAAAAGGCCAGGGCTGAGTAGATGGTGTGGTCCTTGAAGGCGATCAGGTATTGCTGCGGCTCCGGAGGTGCAGGCTCAGCCGAAGCGGATTGAGAAGTGTTCGGCGGCGGACCCGAGGCCTGATTGTCTCCCGGAGCGTTATACGGCGCCGGCTGCTGCATCGGCGGGTAAACCACCACCACGTTCGGTTGTTGCGCCTGAGGGGGAGGCACGCTCTCATCTCCCACGTAGGGGTTATCGTAGAACCCGCCTACATAGACCGGGACAGCATACGGATAAATGCCGCCGGTTCCGCGACGCGATCCGCCTCCTCTTCCGTCCCGCCGGCCGAAGCTGGATCCGGCGGCTCCCGGCCGCGCCAGAAACGTCGGATCGGTCACCGAACCCGGAACGACCAGCCGCGGGAAACCCGCCCCGCTGGGAAACACTGCATTTCCGAATGTCCGGGTTACCCCAGGCAGCGCCGATGTGCCACCGGGAAAAACTACGTTGCCGAAGCTACCGTGAACAAAAGGCTGGGGATTTATAAGTCCACCGCGGTTCTGCCCCCATCCCGCGGTGATAAGTAGTACGGCGAAAACAATTCCGGCGAGAGCCTTCATAAAATCCGCCCTTCTATGGATATATTACGCCGGAAACCGGGAAAGCGTTTACAGCTGTTTGTAGCTACTGCTTCTTGGGCGCCGCCGGAGGAGCAGCGGGGGTCCGCGCCGGTGCACCGCCTGTGGCCGGAGATTTAGCCGGTGCGGCAGAGGGCGCCGCAGCGCCCGTACCTACATTCGCCTTATCGTAGAGCGCGATGATGTCCGCGGTAATGTCAGCCGCCGTCGCGCGCCAAAGCACGCCGGTCTGCGGATTGCTCACATCCAGAATCACCGCAAACCCGTTGTCCGCCGCATATTTATCGAGCACCTTCATCATCTTGGCGCCCAACTCCTGCATGACCTTGCCTTCCTGCTCCTGCACGTCAGCATCGAAGTCCTCGCTGTCGCGCTTGAGCGAGGTGGTCTTGGAATCGATGTCACGCACGAGCTTGTTTTTGGCGTCCTCGCTCATGGTGGCGCTGCCCTTCCGCAGCTGATCCTGAAGCGAGGTGATGTCGCCCTGTTTCTTCTCCAGTTCGGATTTTTTCGGGGCGAATTTGGCCTGCAGCTCGGCAGCCGCCTTTTGGCCTTCTTTGGTGCTGATGAGGGCCTCTTGCACGTGGATGACACCGATCTTGCTGGGAGGCGGGGTCTGGGCGAAGACCGCTGGCGCGGCTCCGAATGCCAATGCGGCAATGACGATATTCTTCTTCAAGCTGCGTACTCCTAAGCGTTCAAAATACTAGCATATCGAACTATGGGCGGATTGTTAAAACGTCCTTCCAACGGTAAACCGGAAAAGCGTGTTTCGGTCGAAGAACGGAACCGCCTGGCCAAACGTGGCCAGAGAGTTGTTAAATGTTGCCGCGTTGGGATACAAGGACCGGTCCGCGACAATCGGCGGTTGTAGATACTCTCGGATCTTTGCCGGATTGTAGGCGAAGTAAACACGAAAGGGCGCCTGGACGATGGGCAGCAGAACCTGGAGTTCCAGACCGGTGGACGCGCGTATATCCTGCGTACCAGGGGCGATCTTCACCTTTCCATCGAAGCCGGCCTGCGGAAATTGCAGGTTGAGATTGTCCACCTGGCTTTGCACCATGCGCAACTCGTCGGGCCGCAAAATGCGGTTGATCGCCGCGTCCGCAAACACCGCCAGAGTCACCGGCCCGACGATCGGGATGCGGTATTCAAAGTTAGTGATGACGGTCGTATCGCCGCCCGGGGTAATGAGCTGGTACGAAGGCACCTGCATCGTGACGTTTTGATTGGTGGAGACACCGTTAACGAAGACCTTCTGAGTCCGCGGCGTCCCGTCCGCATTCAATACATTGACGCTCCCGCTCGACGCAATAAATGCCACCGGCGTGATTTCGTAAAAATCGAATCCGCGGACGTCCTGCTCGCCTCCGATGAAACGGCGCGAAAAAGGTGGGATTTCCTTTCCACCATAGCCCGAAATCAGATTTCCCGAGAGGTGAAATGCCAGGATATGGCGCTTGTGCCAAGGCGCCGGCTTGTAGTATTTGATGTCGACCGCTGGGCCCACGGTGTTCACGTTTCCGCCCAGGACACTGCCCGAGAAACTCGTTGAAATATAGATGGATCGCCCGGCGGTCGGGTTGATCGGCGAGTTCACCGAATTGTACGTATAAGAAGGCGTAATGCTGCTGGTCTTGACACCGTTTAATTGGTTCGGTCCGGAGACGCCGGCAAAGTACAAATATTGGAAATAGTTGGTCGCTGCGTTCGTCTCCGTTTTGACGTCGGAGATGTCATACCCGTATGTGATCCCAAACCGCGCAAAACTGCGTTTCAGCGGATAACTCGTAGAAGCGGTAAACCCCTTGCTGTTCTGCACATAATTGAGCAGATTGCCCGTGCCTAACTGGTTGTAGATCGGGGACACATCGTACCCGGCGAAAATCGAAGCCTGGCGCGCCTGGTTGAAATCGTAGCGGGTCAGATAGACGCGGAAGCCCAACTGGAGCGGCCGGTCCAGAAAGTACGGTTCGGTGAAACCGAAGCTCACGCTGCGCATAATAGTGCCGAGCTGCGTTTCGACCGATAACGTCTCACCGAGCCCCAGGAAGTTATTGGTCGAGTAGTTGAATCCGATAAAGCTTCCGGCAATACCCGAAACTCCTCCGCTTAGCCCTACCGAATTCTTGCCGCGTTCCTTAACCTTTAGAGTGATGTCGACGGTGTTGGACTGCGGATTGCGATTGATGGTGGCGGCGTCTTCCTTTTTGAGCGTTTCGAAATACCCGAGCTGATTGAGCCGAAGGATGCTCAAGTCCCAGAGCCGGGTATTGAACATGTCGCCCTCATCAAGCAGGATCTCGCGCCGGATGACCTTGTCGCGGGTGGTGGTATTGCCGGAGAAATCCAGGCGGCGCACAAAAAACTGCTTGCCTTCATCGGCGGTGATGGTCAAATCGATCTGGTCGGAATTCGGCGGGATGTCGAACGAGGGTTCCGGGACGAAATCGATGTAGCCGAATTCGCCATAGAGATTGCGCATGTTTTCCAGTCCCTTGCGCAATTTCGCCGTGGAGAAAATATCTCCGGGCCGCATTTGGAACAAAGTTGGAGTCAGGCTTTCGGGCGTCCGGAACAGCTTCACCCCTACGTAATTCAGCATGTGCAGGTGATACAGGCGGCCTTCTTCGACGGGGATGGTGATATCGGCGAAGATGCCGGGCTTGTTCGATTTAATCAGCGGGAGCCGCCACCCCTCGCCGCCGGTCCGCCGCATGTGGATGGTCTCATCTAACGCTTTGGCCGTGAAGTAGCCCTGATCCTGGTAGGCCTGCCGGATTCGCTCCTTATCCTCTTCCAATTTCTCGGAGTCGTAGGTCTTAGCGAACATATTTTCGAGAATGATTGAATACGGGATGCCGATCGGATGCGAATTCTTCATGGTGCGGATGACTTGGCGTTCGGTGAGCGCCTTATTGCCCGTGATCTCAATCTTCCCGACTTTCACTTTCGGCCCTTCGTTGACGTTGAAGGTGACCTTGAGAGAAGAGGGAGGCAATTGCTCGATCACCGGGTCGACCGTGGCGTACTGCCGGCCGCGCTCGGCCAGGAATTCTTTCAGCACCACAGCCGCGCGCTGCACCTTGTTCGGGTCATACTGCGATTCCACCGAAAGGCCGACCTTGCGGTCCTTGAAGCGATCCAGAATTTCCGAGACGGTTACCGAGTGGATGTTCTGGTAATCGATGGATCGGACGACCCGGCGTTCCGTCACGACGAAGGTGAGGTCGATGCCGGTACGACTGGGTTCCGCCTCCAGACGGATATCGTCGAAGCGACCGGTGTTCCACAGCGCGATGAAATCCCGCCGCAGGACCTCCTCATTGTAGATGTCCCCGACCTTGGTGGTGATGAGAGCCCGCAGGGTGTCCTGGGGCACGCGACGCGCGCCGCGAAACGTGATGCTCGAGATGATCTGGCCCGAAGGTTGGATCGGAACGGTCGCTTGCGGAGGAGCTTCCAACTGCGGCTGTCCGGGCGGGGGCTGAGGCGGCCGGCCGGGTTGAGGCGGTTGCGCCGGCTGCTGGGGAGCCGCTTCCGGCACGTTTTCAAACGGGCTTGGAGGGCGCGGAGGCTGTTGCCCCTGTTGCGCGGGAGCCGGCTGCTGCCCTTGCCGTGGAGGCGCTCCCGGTTGTGGAGCAGCCGGCTGCTGCGGCGGCTGTTGAGCTCGCAACGGAACGATCAACGGTGCACAAAGAACCAGGGATACTGTCGCCAGGCGGAGCCGCCTGAGAAACTTCATCGGTACATGCCTTTCACTCTGCGCACCTGCAATGACAGTGAGTCACGCCTGTCGCCCTCACTCGCGTACAGATCGATTGCCAAGTTGGTAAGCCATTATTTTACCGAATGTTCGCGGGAATCACCAACGAGCGGCAAGGGCTACAGTGTGAACCGCGGGCACACCCTCGCCGGCGCTACTACGCGGGAACGGCTGAGCGGATGAAATTTACAATCGAGTCCAGTGAAGAGCCCGGCTGGAAAACTGCCGCCACGCCCTGCTGACGGAGTGCAGCCGCGTCTTCATCGGGGACAATGCCGCCGACGATCACCTTCACGTCGGCCATATCCTTCTCCCGCAGCAAGTCGAGCACGCGCGGCACGATCGCATTGTGGGCCCCCGACAGGATCGAAAGCCCGATTACCTGCACATCTTCCTGCAAGGCCGCATTGACAATCATTTCAGGGGTTTGCCGGAGGCCGGTGTAGATGACCTCCATGCCGGCGTCACGCAAGGCCCGCGCGATCACCTTGGCCCCGCGGTCGTGGCCGTCCAACCCCGGCTTGGCCACCAGCACTCGGATCGGTCGCGGCGTCATCTATAAATGGCTCGTTTCCTGGTAGGTGCCGAATACGGAACGTAGCGCGTCGCAGATCTCGCCCAGCGTCGCATAGGCTCGCACGGCGTCAAGGATCGCCGGCATCGTATTCTCGTGGCCTTCGGCGGCCCGTTGCAGCCCGTCCAGACTCTGTCGTACCTGCTCGCTGCTCCGCCGGTTCTTCAGGTCGGATAATTTAGCCGCCTGCCGGCGCGCTGAGGTCTCATCAATCTGCAGCAAATCGATCGGCTCATCGTCGGACTGAAACCGGTTCACCCCCACGATCACCCGCTCCTCAGCTTCGACCTCTCGCTGGTATCGATAGCTGGCAGCCGCGATTTCCCGCTGCGGGAAACCCGCTTCGATAGCCTTGACCATCCCGCCCATCTCGTCAATGCGCCGCATATACTCATGGGCTGCCTTCTCGGTCTCTAGGGTCAGCTTCTCCAGAAAGTAGCTTCCGCCTAGCGGGTCGGGCGTCCCGGTGATCCCGGTTTCGTAGGCCAGGACTTGTTGAGTGCGCAGAGCGATTGTAACCGCATGTTCCCCAGGCAACGCGTAGGCTTCATCCAAAGAATTGGTATGCAGCGATTGCGCCCCGCCCAGCACCGCTGCCAGCGCCTGGAGTGCCGTGCGCACGACATTATTGTAGGGCTGCTGCCAGGTAAGAGAGCAGCCGGCGGTTTGCGCGTGGAAGCGAAGTTTCTGGCTGCGGTCGCTCCGGGCGCCGTAACGGTCGCGCATCACATATGCCCAGATCTTCCGGGCGGCCCGGTACTTGGCAATCTCTTCGAAAAAATCACTGTGGGCGTTGAAGAAGAAACTGAGGCGCGGCGCGAACTCGTCGATGGCGAGCCCCCGCTCGATCGCCCAGTCCACGTACTCGATGCCGTCGCGCAATGTGAAGGCGAGTTCCTGAACCGCGGTCGATCCGGCTTCGCGGATATGGTAGCCGCTAATCGAAATCGGGTTAAAGCGCGGCGTGTGCCGGGCGCCGAACTCGATCGTGTCAGTCACCAGGCGCATCGAAGGGCGCGGCGGGAAAATATACTCCTTCTGCGCGATGTATTCCTTCAGAATGTCGTTCTGAATGGTGCCCGAGAGCTGGGTCCAGGCGACGCCCTGTTTTTCGGCGACGGCCAGATACATGGCCCAGAGAATCGCAGCCGGCGAGTTGATGGTCATCGAGACGGTGACGTCGCCAAGAGGGATCCCCTGGAACAGCGTTTCCATGTCTTCGAGCGAACAGATCGAGACGCCGCACTTACCGACCTCGCCTTCGCTCAAGGGATGGTCGGCATCGTAACCCATTAGGGTGGGCAGATCGAAGGCTACAGAGAGGCCGGTTTGGCCCTGGTCGAGCAGGTAGCGGTACCGGCGATTGGTCTCCTCGGGGACGGCAAAGCCCGAGAACTGGCGCATGGTCCAGAGCTTGCCGCGGTACATATCGCGGTGGATCCCGCGTGTGTATGGGAATTCCCCGGGTGCACCCAGATCGCGCTGCCGGTCCAGGTCCTGCAGCTGTTCGGGCCCATACAAGGGCTCGACGGGCACGCCGCTGATGCTAGTGAACTGCCGCTGCGCGGTCTTCATCCGCTTTCGTTTTTATGGTAGCGCGTTAGTTGCGGACTCCGACGGCCTCTGTCCGCCCGGCCAGAGGCCGCACGGCTCCGGTGCCGCAGACGGCGACGCCGGTCTGCGCCAGTGCCGTCAGAAAATTGAACAGCAGCGAGTAAAAAACTTGTTCGGTCAGCGCCTGTTTTCCCGGCAGGCGAAACGTGGCGGGCAGTTCCTTGGAAATCGAAAGCCGTACAGACTGAAGCAAGGCGCGCCCGCTGCGGTCGCGCTTGTTGGCGAGTGCAAGAGGCGTCTGCATCACCGCGCCGGTGCGTCCATCCACATAGAATTGGCAACGCGAAAACCAGCCGAGGTTGGCCGGGTCGGCCGCATCGAAAAGGAGCAGCGGAGCGGAGCGGCCGGGGGTGCTGAGGTCGAGCTGCATGAGCCGCGGGCCGTCCTTCATGCGAGTTTCGAAGCCCGCCTGGCGCGCGATATTAGCTACCATCTCGGGCTCCAGCTCGAGGTAGATCAGCTTATGGGGACCAGCCTGAAGCACCTGCATGGCGTTTTGCCTCATTGTAGTCGAAATTTCGGGGACAGGCTACGCAACCACCAAATTCATTACGAATGGTTAACGTCGTTTCATCAACATACGGCGGGCGCGGGTGGGGTGCGTGCTGTTTCGAGGACGTTGAATTTGGTAGTTGTGTAGACTGTCCCCGAATTAGAGGCCGCGGAGGGTGATGCCGAGCAACGCCAGCGTCAGGCCGATCATGATCGCTACCGTGATCCATGAAACAAAGTTGAACCAGCGCGGGTTTACCCATTCGTGCATCAGGTCGCGTTTGTTGATGAGGAGGATCATGAAAATCAAAATGAAGGGCAACAACATGCCGTTCAGAACTTGCGACAGCAAGATCATTCGGACCAGCGGAAACCCGGGAATCAGAACCACCCCGGCTCCGACCACGATCAGCAGCGTATAAAGAAAGTAGAAGATCGGGGCTTCGCTCATACGCCGGTTCACGCCAGCTTCAAAACCGAGGCCTTCGCATACCGAATACGCGGTGGACAGCGGCAGGATCGATGCCGCAAACAGCGACGCGTTGAACAACCCCGCGCTGAACAACAGAAATGCATATTGGCCAAACGGCTTCAGGGCCAGCGCGGCCTGGGCGGCATCCTGGATATCGGTCGGCATGACACTGTAGATCGCGCCGGCGCACGCCACGATAATGAAGAAAGCCACGACGTCGGTCATGATGCAGCCCACGATCACTTCCACCCGTGACGCCGCGTATTCCTTAACATTGATGCCTTTTTCGACCACCGCGGCCTGAAGGTAGAACTGCATCCACGGAGCGATGGTCGTTCCGACCATGCCGATCAGCATGAAAATGTAGCCGGGGTCGAGGAGCAGCACCGGCTTGACACTATAAATCGCCGCTTCCTTCCAATCCGGTTTCACCAGGATCCCGGAAACCACATAGGTAAGGTAGAGAACGCAGCCGAGCAGAAAGATTTTCTCGACGCTCTTGTAGTTGCCTTTCACCACCAGGAACCACACCGCCATGGCGGCAAGCGGCACGGATATATAGCGACTGACATGGAACAACTCGAGCGAACTCGCCACCCCGGCAAACTCCGCCATGACATTCGTCATGTTGGCCAACACGAGCAGCGTCATCAGGATGAAGGTGATGCGAAGCCCGAACTCCTCGCGGATCAGGTCCGACAAGCCCTTACCGGTCACCGCTCCCATGCGGGAGCACATTTCCTGAGTGATAATCAGGACCAGTGTGATCGGCAGCAGCGTCCATAGCGGCAAGTATCCGTAGCGCGCGCCCGCCGCCGAGTATGTGAAAATGCCGCCTGAATCGTTATCGACGTTGGCCGTGATGAAGCCAGGCCCAATGACCGCAAAGAAGACCGCAATGTGATAGCGGAAGCGGCTTAGTAATTTCCGCATCCGTCACTTGTTCCTCAATACGGAAATCACGTCATCGGCTGTGATCACACCAGCGAGCCGCCCGTTTTCATCCACTACGGGCAAGGTGAGCAAATTGTATTTATCGAAAAATTCCAGGACACGGTCCTGATGCTCGTCGACCGTGACCTGCAACAAGCTCTCGGTCGCCAGTTCTTTCAAGCGCGAATCCGCCGGAGCAATAAACAGGCGCGCCAGTGGGATGGCCGCCGAAAGCCGTTCCTCATCATCGATCAGGAAAATGACGTTGAGGTTTTCAAGTAACTCCTCATTGCCTTTCAGCGCCGCCATAGCGTCGGTGACGGTGGCGTTATCGTGCAAGGCTACGTATTCGGTATTCATCAGGCCGCCGGCTGTATCTTCTTCGAATTCCAGCAGCTCGCGAACGTCGGTTTTGGGCTCCGAATCCATCTCATCGAGGATGTCTTCCGATGCCTCTTCCTCCATTTCCGAGAGCGCGTCGGCCGCCTGGTCGGGCGCCATCTCTTCCACGATGTCGGCGGCCTTTTCGGGCTCCAGCGATTCCAGAATGCTGGCCTGCATCTTCGGATCAACTTCGGAAAGGGTGTCTGCCGCGACTTCGTTGTCGATCGTCTCGAAAATCGCCTCGCGTTCGGCCGGAGCCAGATCCTCCACGATATCGGCTAGATCGGCCGGGTGAATCGCCTCCAGCTTCTGATACGAGATGTTTAGCCGCAAACGCCGCAACGGGTCCGGCTCGACTACGTTACAAAACTCCCAGCGGATGGACCTCGGCGGAATGGGCTGCTGCAGCACCCGAACCCAGCGCGGCGGGAGCACTCCCTGGAACAACCGCCGGAGAATGCTGCGG
>Ga0070741_10009296_pt1 | contig 19191 bp, 19 predicted proteins | sample Coa_R1_4_FD_66440 | JGI IMG/M metagenome (GOLD analysis project Ga0070741, IMG submission 66440) | Surface soil microbial communities from Centralia Pennsylvania, which are recovering from an underground coalmine fire - Coalmine... | ecosystem: Environmental > Terrestrial > Soil > Unclassified ...
CACCAGATCGAGGCTCGCGCGGGTGACCGCGCGGCAGTAGCCGGCCAGGGCCTCGAGGTCCACCGACGCGCAGAAGTCGTCCACCTGCGCGTCCGTCATCCCGGTGCCCACGTCGCGGCGCGGGACCGCGAGGCGCTTGAGCCACCCGTCGTCCAGCACCTGCGGCCGGTCGGCCACGAAGCGGTTCATGCCGACGTCCTCGATCCGCATCGCGTGCCAGATGAGCCACGCGATCGGGTTCATGCCGGGTACCGGCCGGCCCCGCACCTGCTCCGGGCTCAGCGGGCGAATCAGCTCGTCGATGAGGAAGCCGTGCACGCTCTCGTAGCGCAGCAGCCAGAAGTCGACCGCGTCCATCAGCGCAGGCCCTCGCGGCCCAGGTCCAGCACGCGCTCGGCCAGCGCGGCCAGCATGCGCCACGCCGCCTCGTGGTTGCGCGAGCCCTCCACGTCGTCCGCGAAGGTGTCGAGGCACACGTGGGTGGCGCCCATCTCCTCCAGCGCGGCGAGGTCGCGCCGGACCTGCTCGAGCGTCCCCTCGCCGGCCAGGCGCGTGTCCTCCGGCAGCGCCTGGTCGGTGATGCGCAGGCGGATGCGCGGGCAGAGCGCGGGCATCGGCCGGCCTTCCCGCTCCGCGATCGCGCGCAGACGAGGCAGGGCCTCGTGGCGCAGGACGGCGATGCGGCTCCGGATCGGATGCCACGCGTCGCCGTGTCGCACGGCGCGCCGCAGGGCCGCCTCGCTGTTGCCGCCCACCCAGATCGGCGGGTGCGGCCGGCGCGTGGGTCGCGGCGCGGTGTAGACGTCCTTGAACGAGACGAAGCGGCCCTGATAGCTCGCCACCTCCTGCGTCCACGCCGCCTTGAGCGCCCCCAGGTAGTCGTCGGTCATGGCCCCGCGCCGCTCGAACGGGAGCCCGAGCACCTCGAACTCCTGACGCGCCCAGCCCACCCCGACGCCGAAGATCAGCCGCCCGCCGCTCAGCCGATCGAGGGTCGCGGCCAGCCGGGCGGTCTCGAGCGGATGGCGATAGGGCAGCACGATCACGGTGAAGCCCAGCTCCATCCGGCGAGTCATGCCGGCGAGCCAGCCGAGGGTGGCGAACGGGTCGTAGAAGGGCGCGGGGTAGCGCCCCTGCACGTCCGGAGTGATGGCCACGTGGTCGCCCACCATCAGGAAGTGGTAGCCCACGTTCTCGGCGAACCCGGCCCAACGCGCGAGCGAGTCCGGGCTCGCCCCCGGCCCGAAGCTGATGAGGTTGACGCCGACCTTCAATGCGTGCCGACCGGCTCCATGCGCCGCTCCCCCGCGGAGGCGCTCGGGCCGAGGAACTCGATCATGTTGCCGTCCGGGTCCTTCACGAACAGCTGTCGCAGGCCGGTGGGGCCCGAGATCACGTCGCGGCACACGAGCCCGCGGTCCTGGATGCGGCGGGCGGTCGCGTCGGCGTCGTCGGTCCAGAGCGCGAAGTGCGGATAGCGGGCCACGATCTTCTCGCGCTCGCTCGCCTCCCGCACCAGCCGGTCGTTCAGGATGATGTGCAGCTGCAGGTCGCCGCCCAGGCTGTACCAGATGCCCGGGAAGTCGAAGGCGGGCCGCGGGATCTCCGTGAAGCCGAGCACGCCGGAATAGAACTCGCGCGCCTTCGCGACGTCGGTGACGGTGACGCTCACGTGACTCAGGATCTTGAAGAGCTGGCCCATGTCCCCTCTCCTCCTCCGTCGAACTGCTCGAGGCGCGCGATGCCGCGCTGGAACGCGAGATACCCCTCGCGCGTCATCGGCGGGCGCGGGCCGGCGAGGACCTCGCGCGCGCCCTGGGCGCCGTCGGCCAGCAGGTCCACCGCCATCGCGGCCAGCGCCTTGGCCGGCTGCACGTACCCCAGCTCCGGGTCCACGATCGCGAAGTCGGCCGAGTGGCCGGGCCCGCGCGCGCCGCCCATGTACGGATGCAGCGCCGGGATCACCTGACTGAGATCGCCCATGTCGGTGCAGCCCGAGCGGTGCGGGATGTCGCGGTAGTGCTCCGCGCCCACGAGGGCGCGGGCGATGTCCGCGAAGAAGCGCGCCATGGTCGGATCAGAGCGGAGCGGCATCGGCCCGGGCAACGTGTCGATCTCCACCCGCGCCCCCAGCGCGAGCGCGCCCGCCCGCAGGGCGCGGTCCACCCGACGGCTCGCGTCGGCCACGCCCTCCGGGGTCTTGCCGCGCACGTACATCTCCAGCCGCGCCTCCCCCGGGATGACGTTCACCTGCGCGCCGCCGTGGGTGAGGATCGGATGCACGCGGATCGAGTCCTCGTCGCGGAAGGTCTCGCGGACCGCGTTGACGGCGGCCAGCGCGATCTGCGCCGCGTAGAGCGCGTTCACGCCCAGGTGCGGCGCGCCGCCCGCGTGCGCGGCGCGCCCGATGAAGCGGGCCGTCTTGCCCACCCGACCGTTGTTCGACGCGGGCACGCCCGCCTTGCCGTCCTCCGCGCGCCAGTTGGTGTGGATCATCATCGCGAGATCCACGTCGTCGAAGTGACCGAGGCGCAGCAGCTCCTGCTTGCCGCAGGGGAACTCGAGCCGGCCCGCGCGGATCTGCTCCTGCCGCCACTCGATGTCGCCGCCCTCCTCGGCCGGTACCCCGAAGAAGACCACGCGGCCGGTGAGGCGCTCGAAGGCGCCCGCGTCGACCAGCCCCATCGCGGCGCCGAGCATGCCCGCGATCTGGGCGTTGTGGCCGCAGGCGTGCGCGGCGCCGGTGGTCGGGTCGGCCTCGGGATGCCCGGTGACGCGCAGGCCGTCGAGCTCGCCGATCAGCGCGAAGGTCGGTCCGTCGCCCCCGCGGCCGGCCATCTCGGCACGCACGCCGGTCATCGCCAGGCCGGTGCGCGGCGCCATCCCGAGGCGCCCCAGCGTCTCCTGCACGAGCCCCGCGGTCTTCACCTCCTTGAATCCCATCTCGGGCTGCCGGCGGATGCGCTCGCCGAGCGCCACGATCTCCTCCGCGCGGCGGTCGATCGCCGCGAACACCCGCCGCTTCACCTCGTCTCGCGTCATGGCTGCAGATGCTAGCCGATTCGTGCCGGAGAGGCCAGGGAATCGACGCGGCGGGAAAGGCTTGCCCGGTAGTTCCACCCCGTCCTCGCCGCGCCCGAGCGAGACGGTGCCGAGCGAAATCCGCGCGTCGATGGTGACTTCGGAGCCGCGTCGGTCCGTGGCACAGCCGATGCTCTCCACCATCGCAGGAGGATTCGACCATGCACCGTGCGATCCAGCGTTCCGCGCAGTTCATCCTGCCCGCGTCGCTCGCGGCCGCCACCCTGCTGGGCGGCTGCACGAGCATGCAGGAGCCGACCTATCCCCCCACGAAGGGCGCCGTGCTCGGGTCGAATCCGAGGACGGTCGAGTACGCGGGCGGCCGCTACCAGCTCTACGGCGAGGGCACCACCGCGTCGCCGTACTACTGGGTGTGGGTCCCGGCCGGCAGCACGCCGACCGCGCCGCCGCCGCCGCTGCCGCCCGGACGCGTCGCCGCGGCGGCGCCGGAGCAGGGCCGGTATCAGCTCTACGGCGAGGGCACCACCGCATCGCCGTACTACTGGGTGTGGGTCCCGGCGGGCAGCACCGTGACGCCGCCACCGCCTCCGCCGCGTACGCCGTAGCGCGCCAGACGCAGACCGGCGCGCGTGAGTGGAATTCGCGCGCGCCGGATCCGAGATTTCACGGCCCGCGGCAGAGCGCGGGCGCGCCGCGCCGCCGCGCTAGCGACCGGGGGGCGGCGGCGGGGGCGGGCCCGGCGGCGGAGGCGGAGTGCCGGGCGGCACCGCGGCGGGGGGCGGAGGCGGCGGGGGGGGAGGCGCGGGCTGCTGGATCCGCGCGCCGCGGGCCACGGGTACCTGGTTGCCCTTCGCGTACATGCACTGGGTGTACGCCATGTCGTACCGCCGCTGCACCGACCCGCCGTAGGCCTCGGCGCGGCTCGCGCCGACTGCGGTCCCGCCCAGCAGGCCCGCGCCCGCGCCGGCCGCCGCGCCGATCGCCGGATTGCCCGCGGCCGCGCCCAGCGCCGCCCCGGCGGCGGCCCCGACGACGGTGCCGATCGCGGCGCCGCTCACCGTGCTCTGGGCGCTGGCCTTGCCCGGGCTCGTGCCGCTCTGTTCGGCCGCCCACTGGCGGCACACCGCGTCGTCGACCTGGAACGCCTCGAAGGTCTTGCCCGTGCCCGGCATCACCATCACGCTCGGCCCCTTCGGCACGGTGGCGCACCCGCTGGCCAGCACCGCCACGATCAGGGAGGCCGGCAGGATCGCGCGCAGCGGACGGACGTCGCTCACCGGGGTCGCTCCGGCACCTTCACCCACTCTTCCGGGCAGCTCGGCACCGACGGGTAGTACTGCTTGGCGCTCGGGCAGTAGTACCAGTAGGCCGTGGGGGGCGGAGGCGTGGACGGGGCCGCAGGCGGCCGCTCCACGTACACCGGCGGCTGCTCGACCACCACCGTGGGCGGCGCGTAGTACACCGGCGGAGGCGGGTACCAGTAGTAAGGATAGGGGCCCCAGTAGGGCCCGACTCCGATGAAGACACCCCCACGCCAGTGACCCCAGGCATAGCCCGGCGCCGCACCGAGAACGAGCACGCCGACGACCAGCAGGAGGATCAGCGCTGTCTTCTTCATGTCTTCCTCGCATCGGGTTCGACGTACGACGGCCGCTTCTTGTTTACGCAGATCGAGCATATCGCCCCGGGCGTTTCTACACCATCTGATACGATGGCTGGCACGATGATGATTCCCCGCTGGATGTACGCGGGATTGCTCGCCATCGCCGCCCTGATCGGCGGCACCAGCGGGGCCGGGGCGCAAGGCACGGCCCCGCCAGGCTCTGCGGTGCCGCCCACCCCGGCGGCCCCGCCCGCACCCGCCGCCCCCCCGGCGGTCCCGCCCGCCCCCGCGGAGGCTCCCCCGTCAGGAGAGACGCCCTCCGCCAGCCAGGCGGAGCCCTCGACCGAGGAGGCCTCGGAGCCCACACCGCCGCGCGTCAGCTACCTGCACGGCGACGTCTCGTTCTGGCGGCCCGGGGCGTCGGACTGGACGCCGGCCGCGCTCAACATGCCGCTCGCGCCCGGCGACGTCCTGTACGCGGGCCCCGCGGGCAACGTGGAGGTCCAGATCGGCCCGCGCGCGTTCGTCCGGGCCGCCTACGGCGCGCAGCTCGGCCTGGACAACCAGGAGCCGGACTTCCTCCAGTTTCGCGTGACGTCGGGCTACGCGGCGGTGGACCTGCGGGAGCTGCCGGCCGGCCACACGGTGGAGCTGGACACGCCGGCCGCCGCCTTCACGCTGGAGCGCGCCGGCTACTACCACGCCGAGGTCGGCTCCGACACCGTCACGTTCCGCACGCACCGGGGCGGCACCGCCACCATGACGCCGTCCGGCGGGTCGGCGACGCCGGTCGTGGCGAACCAGCACGTCGTGCTCTCCGGCGTCGAGACTCCGCGCGTGGAGATCGGGACCGCGGCGCCGCTGAGCGCCTGGGACCGCTGGAACTATCAGCGCACCGACTATCTGCTCCAGCCCTCGAGCGCGCGGTACCTCTCCACCGGCACCTACGGTGGCGAGGCGCTCGATCAGTACGGCACGTGGCGCTCGGTCGAGGCGTACGGGACGGTCTGGGTGCCCACCGGTGTGCCCGCCGGCTGGTCGCCCTACACCACCGGACACTGGATCTGGGACCCGCGCTTCGGGTGGACGTGGCTCGACGACGCACCGTGGGGCTGGGCGCCCTATCACCATGGGCGCTGGGTGTTCGTGGGGCCGTACTGGGCGTGGGCGCCGGGGCCGCGGGTCGTCCGCGCGGTGTACTCGCCCGCGCTGGTGGTGTTCCTCGGCGGGCCGGTGATCGTCGGGCGTCCGCTCTACTGGGCGCCGCTCGGCTGGGGCGAGCCGGTGATCCGCTGGTGGGGTCGGCCGCACTTCGTGGGGGTGGCCTGGTGGGGCGGCTGGGGCGGCCCGCGCGTGGTCAACAACGTGGTGGTGAGCCGCACCACCACCGTGAACGTGAGCACCATCACGGTCTATCGGAACGTCAACGTGACGAACGCGGTCGTGGGCGTGTCCGCCGACCGGTTCGGACACCCGGGGGCGCGCCCGGTCCGCGTCACCGACGTGGCCCTCGTGCGCGGGCTGGCGCCGGTGCGCGGCGCGCCCGACGTGCGGCCGAGCAGCGCGAGCCTCACCGCCAGCGCCAGCGCGGCCTCGGTACGCCCGCCGGACGCGGTGCGATCGCGCGCGGTGGTGGCCACGCGCCCCCGGCAGGATCCGTCCCCTTCGCTGCACGCCCAGGGCCTCTCCGCCACCGCGACCGGCGCGCCGCAGGCGCAGCAGCGCATCGTGCCGGCGCCCGCGCGCACGGTGTCGCCCACGCCGCCGGCGGGCGGCGCACCCCGGAGCCCGGGCAACGCGCCGGGCGGCGTCGACGTCGAGCCGCGGCGCGGGCGGGAGCGGGGCCGGGCGCCGGCCCCCGGCCAGGCCCCCACGCCGGGCCGCGCGACGCCGGGCCAGGCCCCCGCCACGGGCCGTGTCCCCACGCCGGGCCAGGCCCCGACTTCGGGCCAGCCCCCCGCCGGGGACGGCGCCGCACGCCCGCTGCCGTCGACGCGCCAGGCGGTACCGCCGGCGCCACCGGCCCCGGGAATCCAGAACGCGCCGGCGTCGCCCCAGCCCAGGGGGAGCGAGCCGCGGATGCGTCAGCAGCCCGGCGAGCGCGGAGCCCGTCCGGACGGGCACGGCCGCAACGTGGAGCGAGGCGGCGGTGGCGGCGGCCCCCGCGGAGATCAGCGCGACCGCTAGCCGATCATCGCGGGCGCTTCAGCGGATGCCCGCGCGCATGAAGCTCTGCACGAACTGTCGCTGGAAGAGCAGGAACGCCACCAGCAGGGGCGCCGAGGTCATGAGCGTCGCCGCGGTGATGATCGACCAGTCGACGCCCTGATCCACCGAGGAGAACACCTGCAGTCCCACGGTAAGGGGCCGCGACTGCACCGAGTTCGTGACGATCAACGGCCACAGGAAGTTGTTCCAGTGGTAGCTCACCGAGACCAGCCCGTAGGCGATGTACACCGGCCGCGCCAGCGGCACGTACACGCGCCACAGCGTCTCGAGCATCCCCGCGCCCTCGACCCGCGCCGCCTCGTCCAGCTCCTTCGGGACCGTCTTGAAGGTCTGGCGCAGCAGGAAGATCCCGAAGGCGGAGGCCATGTAGGGCAGGCCGATGCCGGCGAGGGTGTCGAGCAGGCCGAGCCGGCTCATGGTGCGGTAGTTCTCCACGATCAGCACGTCGGGCATGATCATGAGCTGGACCAGCACGAGGAGGAAGGCGACCGCGCGGCCCGCGAAGGCGAACCGCGCGAAGGCGTAGGCGGCCAGCGTGCAGAGCCCCAGCTGGGCGGCCAGGATCATGGCCACCAGCAGCGTGGTGTTCACGAAGTAGCGGGCGAACGGCGCCGCCGCCCACGCGTTCGCGAAGTTGACGAGGGTGAGCGGGGCGGTCGGGGTGAAGCGGGTGGCGTATTCGGCGGGATGGAACGCCGTCCACACCGCGTAGGCCAGCGGCAACGCCCAGAGGAGCCCGAGCAGCCACGCCCCCGCGGTCTCGAGCGCGCGACTCACTGGTAGTGCACCCGACGGTCCAGCAGCAGGAACTGACCGAGGGCCACCGCGGCCAGGATCACCAGGAGCACCAGGGTGAGGGCCGCCGCGTAGGCCTGGTCCCAGAACTTGAACCCGACGTCGTAGATGTAGTACAGCAGGAGCGCGGTCGCGTTGTCCGGCCCGCCCTTGGTCATCACCACGATGTGGTCCACCAGACGGAACGAGTTGATCACCGCGTTCACCAGCACGAAGAGCGTGGTCGGCATCAGCAGCGGGAAGGTCACGCGGCGGAAGAAGTACCAGCGGCTCGCGCCCATGAGCGCGGCGGCCTCCCCCAGCTGCGGCGACAGCGACTGCAGCGCGGCCAGGTAGAAGATCATGAAGAACCCGGCCTCCTTCCATACCGTGACCACCACCAGGCAGCCGAGCGCGGTCTGGCGGCTGCCGAGCCAGTTGTGGCTGGGGAGGCCCAGCAGGCCGGTGAGCTGCTCGAGCAGGCCGTAGCCCGGCGTGTAGAAGAAGAGCCACACGTTGGCCACCGCGATCATCGGCAGCACGGTCGGGGTGAAGAAGGCCAGGCGCAGCAGCGAGCGGCCCGCGATGCGCCCGTTCACCCACACCGCCATCAAGAGCGCCAGCACGATCGACAGCGGGATCGTGCCCGCCGCGAACCAGAGATTGTTGCCCAGCACCTGCCAGAAGACCGGGTCCTCCACCATGCTGCGGTAGTTGTCGAGCCCCACCCACACCGCGGGCCGCCCCGGCCGCGGATTCGAGAAGAAGCTGTGGTAGATCGTCGCCGCCACCGGAAGGTGCGTGAACGTCACCAGCAACACCGCCGCCGGCAACAACAACAACCACCCCTGCACATGCACCGACCACGCCCGCCCCGCCCCCACCCCGTTGGCACGAAAGGCGCGGTCCGTACCGGTGACAGCACCCGAATCACTCATCGAACCGATCCGATGGTGAGCAACTCGACCGCTTCACCGGAGGCGCGCGGGGGCGTGGCGGCGGCGGGGCGGGGCGGCAGCGGGGGCGCGGGGGCGGGCCTGCCGGAAACCGTGGCTTCTGCGGGTGGTCGAAGCCGCCGAGGGTCCTCGCGTGGCTCCACAAGAGAGCACGAGACGGACCGCGAGTCAGCGTGTTCCCGGCAGGCCCGCCCCCCCGCCGCCCGCCGCCGCCCCGCCCCCGCGCGCCTCACCACTCAGCGCCGATACGGCCGCAGGATCCGATCGGCCTCCCGCTGGGCGTCCTTCATCGCCTGCTCCGGCGTCTTCGCCCCGGTGAGCGCCGCCTGCAGCCCGTCGTTCAGCGCCTTGGTCACCCGCTGGTTGTCGTGCGTGGAGAGCTCGGCGACCGCGTACTGCAGCTGGTCGCGCGCCACCGCCGCGGCGGGGAAGCCGGCGACGTACTGCTTCATGGCCGGCGTCTCCCACGCGTCCGGACGCACCGCCACGTAGCCGGTGTCGATGCCCCACTGGGCCGCCCGCGTCGGCGAGGTGATCCACTTGATGAACTTGAGCGAGGCGGCCTGCTGAACGGGCGTGCTCTTCTTGAAGATGTGGAAGTTGCCGCCGCCGGTCGGCGAGCCCCGCCGCTTGCCCGCGGGCAGCATCGCCACCCCGAAGTCGAACTTGGCGTTGTTCTTCACGTTGGTGAGGTTGCCGGTGGTGGTCCACATCATGGCGGTCTTGCGCTCGAAGAAGTCCTTGGGGGTGGTGCCCCACTCGATGATCCCGGTCGGCATCACCTTGTGCTTGGTGCTGAGATCCACCCAGTACTGCAGCGCCTGCACCACCGCCGGCTTGTCGAAGTAGGTCTCGGTGCCGGCCTGGTTCATGAGCAGCACGTCGTTCTGGGTGGTGAACCCCTGGAAGAGCCAGTAGGGGAAGCCGGAGGACGGCACCTCGAGGCCCCACTGGGCGACGTTGCCGGCGGCGTCGCGCTTGGTGAGCTTGCGCGCGAACTCGACCTGTTCGGCCCAGGTCGCGGGGGGCTTGTTGGGGTCGAGGCCGGCCTCCTTGAACGCCTCCTTGTTCCAGTACAGCACGATGGTGGAGCGCTGGAACGGGATCCCCCAGGTCTTCCCGCCGGTCTGGCTGTTGAGCATGAAGGCGGGGAAGAACGACTTGAGCCACGCCCGGTCCTCGGCGCGGGTGGCCAGGTCGTCGAAGGGCACGATGGCGTCCTCGTCGATCAGCGTGAACATGTCGGTGGAGAGCAGCACCGACATCTGCGGCGGCTCGCCGCTCTTGAGCGCGGTCAGCACCTTGACGATCGTCTCCTGATAGGTGCCGGCGTAGATCGGCTTGACGTGGATGCCCGGGTTCTCCTTCTGGAAGTCGGCGGCGAGGCCGTCGATGATCTTCGTCACCGGGCCTCCCACCGCCACCGGGTAGTAGAAGGAGAGCTCCACCGGGGCCTGGGCCGCGAGCGGAGCGGCGCCGCCCAGCAGGGCGACCAGCAGCAGCGACGCGAGCAGTCTGACGATCATGAGTGGTCTCCTCGTCATGGGGCGATGGATGGGATGGTCGTGACGTCGTCGCGGCGATGGCCCGTCTCCGCGTCGAACAGGTGGACGGCGCTCGCGGGCCACGCGACGGAGACCGTGGTCCCCGGCGCGAGCGCGAGGCGCCCCGCCACGCGCGCCGCGATGCTCTGGCCCCCCACCGCGCCGGTCAGGATGGAGTCGGCGCCGAGATACTCCACGGTCTGCACCGCCACCGCGACCGCCCCCGGCTCGTCCGCGGCGGCGAGGCGCACGTGCTCGGGCCGGACGCCGAGCAGGAGGCGGGGGTCCGCAGAGGCGAGCACGTTCATGGGGGGCGTCCCGATGAAGCGCGCGGCGAACGCGGTGGCGGGCCGGGCGTAGAGCACCTCCGGCGCCGCGTCCTGCTCCACGCGACCGGCCCGCAGCAGGATCACCTGGTCCGCCATGGTCATGGCTTCGGTCTGGTCGTGGGTGACGTAGACCATGGTCACGCCGAGCCGCTGCTGGATGGCGCGGATCTCCCGGCGCATCTCGAGCCGGAGCTGCGCGTCGAGGTTGGAGAGCGGCTCGTCCATGAGGCAGACCGGCGTCTCCGAGATCAGGGCGCGGCCCAGGGCCACCCGCTGCTGCTGGCCGCCCGACAGCTGCGACGGGCGGCGCTCGAGCAGGGCGCCCAGCCCCAGCAGCTCGGCCACGCGGGCCAGCCGGGCCCGCCGCTCCGCCGCCGGGACGCGCCGGACCCGCAGGCCGAAGACGATGTTCTCGGCGACCGAGAGATGCGGGAAGAGCGCATAGGACTGGAACACCATCGAGAGACGCCGCTCGGCGGGCGGCAGATGCGTGACGTCCACGCCGCCGATCCTCACCCGCCCGCGGGTGGCGACCTCGAGCCCGGCGATGAGACGCAGCGTGGTCGACTTGCCGCAGCCGGAGGGGCCGAGCAGCACCAGCATCCGCCCGGCGGCCGCCTCGAAGGTCACGTCGTCCACCGCGCGGGTTTCCCCCCACCAGCGGCTCAGGTGCTCGACCGCGATCTGGGACACGCGGCCGCTCCTAGAGGCCGCCCGCCGCGCACGGGCCGGCCGCCCGCCGCGGGGACGCGGTCACGCCGAGGGGACCGCCGCGGCGGGCACGGCGGGTGGGCGGCACTCGATCCGGGGGCCGGTCAACGCGGGCAGACGAAGTCCCAGAGCGCTCCCGCGCGCTCGACCACCGCGTCGACGTCCTCGGCCAGCAGGTGACGGGCCGCGACCATCGCCTGCGCGTCGCTCCGCACGCGGGCCAGGTATCCGTCGCGATCGCCGTACCGCTCGGCCAGGGACGGGCGCGGGTCCCCGCGGCGGCGCCGCTCCTCGGCGGTGCGGGCGAACGGCAGCGTGGAGCCCATCATGGCCATGAGATCGCCGGGCGCGCCCTGGTCGGGATGCCGGGGGTTCCAGCCGGTGAAGGTTGCCACCGGCACCCGCACCTCGGGCGGCCGGATACCGGCGGTGTCGTTGCCGTCGGCGTCCACCGCGGAGACCACCGTCACGTAGGGCGCGCCGATCTTGGGAGGCAGCGCGACCACGCCCTGCTCCACGCGCGGGCCGAAGTCCAGGCGGACCGGCCGCGAGACGCGATCGGGGAAGCGCGCGCCCGGGATGCGCTCGTAGACCGCGCGGGTGGCCTCGGCGGGCACCGCGGAGCCGTCGCGGAGGCGCGGCACCTCACTCGGGGGCGGCTCCACGCCGTCGCTCACCCAGCGGTCCAGGTTCACCAGGGCGGCGCGCAGCAGCGGGGAGTAGTCCACCACGCTGAACGTGTGCCGCCCGCGGCCGCCGGTGTTGGGATCGGCGGGCGGCGGCGGCAGGGTGCCCGGCGTGTGCTGGGTGCCGGCGAAGAAGTACTGCCGGACCCAGGCGGGCGGCGTGACGTCCCGGCGACCCGCCACGTCGGTGTGCACCAGCGAACCGTCGCCGCGCCAGTACTCGGCCGCGGTGTTGATGGTGAACATCCGCGGCGGGTGCGGGCGCGCGGCCTGACGGTGGAGCAGGGCGCCCCGCTGCCCGGTGATCGGGTCCTCCTGCTCCCCGTCGGTGAACGGGAACAGGCCGCCGACCGCGTGCAGGGCGTTCAGCGACGGCTGCCCGAAGCGGCAGTTGAACTCGCCGCGGCGGGCGCCCGCCACGTGCGGGATCACCGCGTCCCACACGAAGCGGCCCGCCTCGTCCTCGTCGAGGCCCAGGTAGAGCAGGTGGCGCAGGAAGCGGCCGCTCTGCGAGACCCCGAAGACGTACGAGCGCTCGATCTGCCCCGCGCAGGGGTTGCCCTCGTCCGCGGTGCCCCAGCGCAGGAACGCGGCGGTGTCCCGCGCCGCGGTGAAGCCGAGGCCCACCAGCGGCGGGTTCTCCGCGCGGTAGTAGCAGTCGTAGATGCGGCCGGGCTCGAAGCCGCCGTCGAGGGCGATGGACCCCGCGTCGGGGAAGCGCCACGCGCTCCTCGGCACCGTGGTGGCGGGGGCGTCGGCGTGATCGCGCACGTGCAGCTCCGCGTCCGGGTCGTCGAGGCGCGCCACCGGGTGCGGCACGTGGTAGCGGTCCGCGAGGGGCAAGCGGTCCACGCGGGTGATCGGGCGGAACTCGCAGCGGAGGCGCTCGGAGACCCCGGGCACCCGCGGCACGTCGAGGGCCATCATGCCGTCGCGCCGCGGCACGTCCGGCTGCCAGCCGACCCACGCCACCGTGTAGCCGTGGCGCATCAGGAAGCCGTTGCCGAAGTCCTCCCGACTCGTGGGGTCGTTGGAGCGGGGCGTGCTGTTGAACATGCCGAGCGCGATCTTCCGTCCGCGGTTCGGCACGTCGAGCAGCAGGCGCCGCCGACCGCCCGAGATCGGCCGCAGCAGGTAGAAGTCCGCCGACGACTCGACGAGCCCGTTCCGGTTGCGGGGCGCCAGCCCGAGATCCGCGATCGTCTCGTGCACGCGGGCGCCCGGATCGATCGCGAAGTGCAGGACGCCCTCGATCTTCTCGTACGCGCCGCCGGCCCCGAACGGGGCGCCCTGCAGCACGGGCTCGCGCCGGATCACCTCGAGTCGGGTCACCGCCATGGGAACGCTCCCTCAGAAGGCGAGGAACGAGCGCAGCGCGGCCAGCACCGCGTCCGGGTTGTCCTCGTGCAGCGTGTGGATCGCCCGCGGGATCTCGATGAACTGCCCGTGGGGCAGCTCGCGCGCCATCCGCTCGGCCACGTCGCGATCGAGGATCGGGCTCTCCTCGCCGCGCAGCACCAGCGTCGGGACCGGGATGCTGCGCAGCAGGCCCCACCAGTCCACCTCCACGGTGGAGCGGAGCGCCTTCACGCTCGGATGCCACGCCCACACCAGGCGGCCGTCCGGGCGCAGGCGCAGGCTCGATGCCGCCACCCACCGGTAGTAGTGGATGCCGGGATAGGGGTTGCCGCGCAGGAGGTGCTGCGCCGCCTGCTCGATGGAATCCCAGGACTCCGGCTCGGGCGGTCCCGGCGGGGCCTGGCCGGCCCGCTTGCTGATCTCGGGCCCGATGTCCAGGATGACCAGCTTCCGCACCGCGTCCGGCCGCTTGGCGGTGAAGTAGATGGCGTTGCGTCCCCCCATCGACAGCCCGACCAGGATCGCGGGGGCGAGCCCGAGCTGATCGACGACCCCGTTCAGGTCGTCGAAGGCCGCGATGGGACCGTACACGGTGGCGGGATCGCTGTCGCCGTGCCCCCGCTGGTCCATCGCGTAGACGTTGAAGTGCGGCTGCAGCGCGATGGCGAGCGTGTCCCACGCGTGGGCGTGCCCGGTGAAACCGTGCAGCAGCAGCAGCGGCGGGCGCCCCTCCCCGCCCCAGTCCAGCACGTGGAAGCGCAGGCCGTTGACGGTGACGAAGCGATCGAGCGGGCGCAGCAGGTTCACCGCGGGCCCCCGCTCAGAGCTGGATGCGCCCCGGGCCGCCGCGCGGGCCGCCCCGTCCGCCCAGGTCGGGCGGGATGCGGTCCGGGATCACGATGCTCGAGGCCTGCTCGCGCCGCAGCTCCTGCAGCTCGCGGATCGCGCGCTCCACCGCCACCCGGGCGCCCTCCGCGAACTTCTCGGCCGCGTCGCCCAGCGAGGTCGCGTCGATGTCGAAGGTGATGGGCAGCGCCCCCACCGGGGAGAGCAGCTGGGCCTCGCCCACGTAGAGGATCTTCCGGCCCAGGTCGACGGAGCCGTCGGCAGCGACCGGGGTCAGCACGCGGATCACTCCCACGCGCCGGTCGGTGAACGTGTCCTCCCGGTAGAGGGCCCCCGGGTCCATTCGCAATTCGGTCTGCTCGTCGGCCATCGTGGCGAGTCCTTTCTATCGTCGCGTCTATCGTCGCGGGGTCTGGAGTCGGTCGTCAGGCGAGCTCGGCCCGCGCGCTCATCGCCACCGTGCCCTCCGGCGTCACCGCCCACAGCTCGAGGGCGCGCCCGTCGGCGGACGGACGGCCGCGCAGCTCGAAGGCGGCGGTGTCGAAGAGCGGCGCGCGCGCCTGGGCCTCCCAGGAGGCGACGGCGCGCCCGCGGGCGTGATCACGGGCGAAGTCGATCAGCAGCGTGGACGTGAGCGGGCCGTGGACCACCAGGCCCGGGTAGCCCTCCTGCTCCATGGCCCACGGCCGATCGTAGTGGATGCGATGGCTGTTGAACGTCAGCGCCGAGAAGCGGAACAGCAGCACCGGGTCGGGACTGACGCGGCGGCGCCACGGCACGTCCTCCGGCGCCGGCTCGCGGCGCGGGGCCTGGTTCCGCGCCCCCGCGGCCACCTCCTCCCGGAAGACGGTGCGCCGCTCCTCCTCGATGGCGAGGACGTCGCCCGCGAAGATGCGCTGGGTGACGGTGGCGAACACCAGCGTGCCGGTGCCGCCGTGCTTCACCGCGATGTCGGCCAGCAGGGTCTCGCGGCGAATCGTCTCCCCGATGCGCAGCGGCCGGTGGAAGCGGAACCGCTCGCCCGCGAACATGCGGCGCGGCAGCGGCATGGGCGGGATCACTCCGGTGTCCCGCGGGCTGCCGTCCGGCCGGAGCGCGTCGCCGGCGCAGCGCGGCAGGAAGTAGAGGCACTGCCAGCCCGGGGGCAGCGGATCCCCAGGCCGCAGCTCGGGCTCGGCGCGCCCGAGGGTCAGGCGCAGGAGGTTGGCCGGCACCGCGGCGACGACGTCCTCGACGGTCTCCCGCCGCCCGACATGCGCCTTGAGCTCGTCGAATCCGGTGGCGGTGGTCATGCGGGCACCGGAGGACGGCGGCGATGCCAGTCGGTGGCGCGCTGGTAGGCGTGCCCCGCGCGCAGCACGGTGGCCTCGTCGAAGGGCCGCCCCGCGATCTGCATCGACAGCGGCAGCCCGGAGGCCGAGAAGCCGGTGGGAATGGCGAGCGTGGGGAGCCCGGTGATGTTGAACGGGCCCATGTTCGACTTGGCGAACGGGAAATCCGGATCGTGCACGACCTTGAACGCGGGCGCGGGCCCGAGCACGGTGGGGGTGATCAGCACGTCGACGGTCTCCAGCGCGCGGGCGGTGTCCTCGCGGATCTGCGCGCGCAGGCGCTGGGCCTGCACGTACTCCTCGGCGCGGAACAGCCCGCCCGCCATCAGCTTCTCGCGCAGCACCTCGCCGTAGAGCTCGGGGCGCGTGCGGAGATCGCGCTCGTGATAGGCGAAGGCCTCGCCGAGCATGATCACCATGAACGACGGGGTGGCGTGGATGCTCGGGATCGTGACGTCGCGCACGGAGGCGCCGAGGCGGCCCAGCTCGCCGAGCGCCCGCTCCAGCGCGGCCACCGTCTCCGGCTCGACCTGCTCGAAGAAGTAGTCGCGCACGACCCCGACGCGCAGGCCGCCGACGCCGCCCTCGAGGCCGGCCAGGTAGTCGGGCACCGGCTCGCGCGCGGAGGCCGGGTCGGCCGGATCGTGGCCGGCGAGCGCCTGGAGCATGAACGCGCAGTCCTCCGCGCTGCGGGCCATCGGCCCGGTGTGGTCGAGCGTCCACGACAGCGTGACCACGCCGGCGCGGCTCACCCGCCCGTAGGTGGGCTTGAGGCCCGCGATGCCGCAGAAGGCGGCCGGTCCGCGGATCGAGCCGCCGGTGTCCGAGCCGAGCGCGCCCACCGTCATGCCCGCGGCCAGCGCGGTGCCCGAGCCGCTGCTGGAGCCGCCCGGGATGTGATCGGGATTCCACGGGTTGCGGGCGGGCGGGAAGCGGTGGCCGGGGAACTGGATCCCGAACGCGAACTCGTGCGTGATCAGCTTGCCCATCATCACCATGCCCGCGCGCTGCAGCCGCTCCACGCAGGTGCAGTCGAAGTCGGGCACCCAGTCCGCGAGCAGCGCGGAGCCGGCGGTGGTGCGGATGCCGCGGGTGGCGTAGAGGTCCTTGTACGCGATCGGGATGCCGGCGAGCGGCCCCGCGTCGCCCCGACGGATCGCGGCCTCGGCGGCGCGGGCGTCGGCCAGCGCCCGATCCGCGGTGAGGGTGACGAACGCGTTCAGGCGCTTGTCGAGCCGATCGATGCGCGCGAGCAGGTCGGTGACGTAGTCCACCGGCGACAGCGCGCGCCGCCGGAAGAGCCCGCCCAGCTCCCGGATGCCCGCGTAGGCCAGCTCGTCGCCGCTCATCGGGCGGCCTCCGGCCCGCCGCCGGCCTCGCCGCCCTGGGGCGGCCCGAGGGGATGGAAGACCACCGCGGGCTCCAGGGTGCGCACCGTCCGGCTGTCGAGGGCGCGGATCGGACGCAGCGCGTTCAGGAGGAACCCCCGCACCATCGCGAGCCGGTTCTCCGGGATGGGAAGCCCGGCGAGACGGGCACGCTCTCTCACCTCGTCCAGCGTGATGTCGACGGACGGCTCGGCCATGGGGGTCTCCTTGTGGGCGACGGGCCCTAGAGTAGACGGGTCGGCGGGCGAGAGCAACACGTGGGCCCGCCGCGCGGGACTCGACGGCGAGCCGGAGCCGGTCGCGTCGGTCAGGCCTCGAGCAGCGGGGCGAAGTGGGCCATGCGGTCGAGCGTCTCGGTGAGCGTGTCGGCCCGGAAGTCGAAGATCAGCTCGCTCACCCCGAGCCCCGCGTAGGTCCCGATGTCGTCCGCGATGGCCTGCGCGCTGCCGGTGAACGGCCGCCGGGCATCGCCTCCGTCCACCGCCTGGGCCGGATCGTAGAGCGGCGCCTTGAACGAGATGGTGAGCGCGGAGAAGTCGCGCCCCTCCGACTCGGTGAGGCGGCGCAATTCGTCGAGGCGGGCGCGCATCTCGGGCGGGCGCAGCGGCACCGCGGGCGTCGCGCCCACCGGATGCCAGCCGTCGCCCAGGCGCGCGACGCGACGGAGCGCGCGCGGGCTGTGGCCGCCCACCCAGATGGGCGGATGGGGCTTCTGGGTCGGCTGCGGCAGGCAGCGAAGCGCCTCGAACCGGTAGAACTCGCCGCGGAACGAGGCGGGATCCTGCGTCCACAGCGTCTTGAAGATGCGCAGGTACTCGTCACTGACCGCGCCCCGACGGTCGAAGTCGGGCGCGCCGAGCGCCTCGAACTCCTCCCGCAACCAGCCGACGCCGACCCCGACGGTCAGCCGGCCGGCCGAGAGCACGTCGATGGTGGCGAGCATCTTGGCGGTGACCACCGGGTTGCGGTGGGGCAGGATCATCACGCTCGAGATGAGGCGGAGCCGGCGGGACTTTCCGGCCACGAAGGCCATCAGCGACAGCTGGTCGAGCGCGTCGCCCTGGCCCGGGAACGCGCCGCTCACGGTGTAGGGATACTTCGAGTGGATGGTGACCGGGAACACGAGATGGTCGGCCACCACCACCGAGGAGAAGCCGAGGGCTTCCCCGTGGGCCACCATCGCCTCGATCGCCCGCGGCTCCGCGGTCCGGCCGCGGGTCGGCAGGTAGAAGCCGAACCGCACCGCCGGGTCCTACCTGAAGTTGGCCACCACCTTCTTGGCCATCAGGTCGATCTGGGCCGGGTCGTCGGTGACCGGCCCCAGCACGAGGTACTTGAGCCCCGCCTTCACCAGGTCGTCGATGCGCGCGTTGATGTGATCGATCGACCCGATCATGTACGACTCCTGCAGGTGTTCGTAGGTGCGATGGGTGCCCATGACGCGGATGAAGGGCGCCTTGGAGGCGGCCACCGCCCGGGCGTGGTTCGCGGTGTCCACCAGGTGGATGAAGTTGCAGTGGCCGAAGGTGAGCTTCTTCGGGTCGCGCCCCATCGCCCGGGCGTGCTGCTGCAGGAGGCCCCAGTCGCGCTTGACCCAGTCCTGCGTCCCCGAGCAGCGCGAGAGCCAGTTGCCCGCCTTCACGATGCGGTCCATCACGGTGGTGGCGATCACCGGCACGTCGTGCTCGTCGGGGTCCGGCACCCGGGAGCCGCCCGACACCCAGATCCTGGGCATCCGGGGCGGGCGCGGGTCGATGGTGACGTCGTCGAAGGCGTAGTACTTGCCGTGGTAGCTCGCGTGGGGCTTGGTGAGCAGCAGCGTCACCGCCTCGATGATCTCGTCGGTGCGCTTGCCGCGCTCCTGGATGCGGGAGCCCGTGACCTCGTACTCCCGCGCGTACCAGCCGGGCCCCACCCCGAACACGAAGCGGTTGTTCGACAGGTGGCAGAGCGTGGAGATCTCCTTGGCCAGCAGCACCGGGTGTCGCACCGGCAGCACCAGGATGCCGGTGGCGATGTCCACCTTGCTCGTCAGCGCGGCCGCGTAGGCGAGCGAGGTGAGGGGCTCGAGCCACGCGTTGCCGTAGAGGCCGGGGGCGGAGAGCAGGTGGTCGATCACCCAGACGTCGATGCCGTACTTCTCGCACTTCACGATGGAGTCGCGGATGCGGCGCATGTTCCGGGGATCGGTCTTCTTGCCGCTCCACGCATAGGTGGGGATCCACGCCCCGAACTTGAGCTTGGCCATGAGGTCTCCTTTCGCCGGGCAACACCCTAGTGTCCTGTCCCAGAGATTCGATGACAAAATCGAGCTACACTGGCCAAGATCTCGTCGGCGGTCTTCGTCCACACGAAGGGCTTCGGCGCCGTGTTGGTCAGGGCGATATAGGTGA
>Ga0070741_10009297_pt1 | contig 19191 bp, 23 predicted proteins | sample Coa_R1_4_FD_66440 | JGI IMG/M metagenome (GOLD analysis project Ga0070741, IMG submission 66440) | Surface soil microbial communities from Centralia Pennsylvania, which are recovering from an underground coalmine fire - Coalmine... | ecosystem: Environmental > Terrestrial > Soil > Unclassified ...
ATCGCGGCCTTGTCGGGCGCGCCGATCACCCACGCCGCCTCGAGGCCCGGCACCGCAGGCGAGGGTTGCCATTTCATCGTCGATGGGACGATCGGCGTCGGCGCGCTTTCCTGCGCGCCCACGGCGTGCGCGCAGGAGACGAGGACCAGGGCGAGAATCGCTTGCTTCATCGATCGCTCCTTTCAACGTGACGAATCGAGCATTCGCACCGCGGCATCCGCGGCCCCGACCAGATCGGATGCGCCAGTGATGCACATGCCGAGATCGCGCAGGAGGCCATCGGCGACGTCGTAGATCCAGCCGTGCACGGTGAGCGGCTGTGCGCGGGCCCATGCGTCGTGCACGACCGTGGTCTGGCTCACGTTCACCACCTGCTCGATCACGTTGAGCTCGCACAGGCGCTGGTGCCGCACGCGCTCCTCGCCGAGCGTATCGAGCTGCGTCCTGTGCTTCCAGCGCACGTCCTGCACATGACGCAGCCAATTGTCGACAAGGCCAAGCTTGTCCTCGCGCAGGGCGGCCAGCACTCCCCCGCAGCCATAGTGGCCGCACACGATGATGTGCGACACGCGCAGCACGTCGACCGCGAATTGCACCGTCGAAAGGCAATTGAGATCCGTGTGCACGACCACGTTCGCGACATTGCGATGCACGAACATCTCGCCGGGAAGAAGGCCGACGATCTGGTTGGCCGGCACGCGGCTGTCGGAGCACCCGATCCAGAGGTATTCGGGCGCCTGCTGCGTGGCGAGACGACGAAAGAATTGCGCGTCCTGGCGCGTCATGTCGGCGGCCCAGGCACGATTGTTGGCGAAGAGCTGAGGCAAGGCGCGCATCAGGGGTTCACCGCAATAACGGGCCGTGCACCCGCGTCATAGCGGCTCGGCCGGGCCGAGCAGGTTGGCATCGCGCGCGAGGCGCCAGCGGCCCTGCTCCTTGCGCAGCACGCTCAGCGTGTGTCCCGAGCGCTTCACGACCTCGCCACCGTCTTGCGTGATGATCACGATGAGGCGCGTCCACAAATAGGCCCAGTCACCGGTGACTCTGATCTCCATGATCTCGCTGGTCCCGTCGAACTGCGGCCGGCGGCTCGCCCCGTGCGAGGCCGCCGCAAAATCGCTCTTGTGCATCGGCGCACGTCCGGGGACGAGAAACACCACGTCCTCGGTCATGAGCTCCAGCACGCGCTGCGTGTCGCCGGTGCGCGTGGCATCCATCCAGTCGGACACCAGATTTCGAATCTGCTGCTCGTCGTCTTCCATGATCACGCACCCGAACGTCTAGCCCCAGAATTCGCGCGAGGCCATGCGCGCACCCTCGGCCATCGCCGCCATTTTCGCCCACACCACGTCCGGGTCGACCGCGGCCTGCCCGACCCACGTACCGAAGCCGCAGTCGCTGCCGGCGATCACGTTCTCGCGCCCGACGAGGTTCGCGTAGCGCCCGATCCGCTGCGCGATCAGCTCCGGGTGCTCGATGAAATTGGATTTCGATTCGATCACACCCGGGATCAGGACCTTGCCGTCCGGCAGCTTGACCGTCTCGAATACCTTCCACTCGTGTCCATGCCGGGGATTGGCGGCTTCCAGCGCGATCGCGCTCGGCCGCGCCTTGAACGCGATGTCGATCACGTTCTCGAGCGGCACGTCGCAGTGGTGCGGCCCTTCGTAATTGCCCCAGCAAAGATGCATACGCAGTTGCTCGGGCGGTATGTTGGCGACGGCATGATTGAGCGCCTCGACGTGCATCTGCGCTTTTTTGCGCCATTCGGCCACGCTCAGGTCGGCGTACTGGATATGGCGGCCCATGCCGAGATCGGGACAGTCGATCTGGAGCACGACGCCTGCATTCGCGATCGTCTCGTACTCGGCGCGCATCGCCTCCGCGATCGCGAAGACATAGGCCTCCTCGGTGGGGTAATGCTCGTTGTGGAAGAACAGCGACACCACACCGGGCGAAGCGGCCGTGAGGAACGCATCCTGGTGCGCAACATCGGCGAGCGCCGCCTGCAAATGCTCGACGTCCAGCCGTGCCGCGTCGGGATCGCGCACGCCGATCGGGGCGTTGCAGGCCGGGGTCTTGCGCCGCGACCGCCCCGGGTCGCCGAAGACGCGCTTCGCGAGGTTCGGGAACTGCACCAGGTCCTGGTACACGAAGGTGTTGCCCGTGCCGCCGAATCCGCTCAGCCGGTCCTTGATGTAGGTCGCGTAGCTCGGCTTGCTCATCTCGCCGTCGTTGATGACGTCGATGCCGGCGTCCGCCTGCTTGCGCACGACCTCTGCCACGGCCGCGGCGATGCGCGCCGACAGCGCGGCCGCATCCACCGGCACGCCTTCTTCCTTCGCGTACATCATGCGAATGAGGTCGTCCGGCCGCGGCAGGCTGCCGGTATGGGTCGTGAGGAACCGATCCTTGCTGCGTTTCATTGGGTGCTCCGATATCGATTACACCAGCTTCGCGCCGCGCTTCGGGGCGTGCCATTCGGCCCGGTACTTGCGAATGAGGTGACGCGGCGCGCCCAGGCGCACGATGCGAACGGCCATGCTGCCGCTCACTCCTCCTGATCGGAGGTATAGCCGCGGGCGATCCACCACGCGAGCACTGCCGTCACCACGCCGACCGCGCCGAGGAATGTCCAGAACCACGCAAATCCTTTCGCATCGGAAAGCTCCACGGGATCCGTGATGCCGGAAAGCGACATCAGCCCTTGAATCCCGGCGGCAAGGCACAGCGCTCCGAAAATCGACGCGATGGTCATGGTCGCCTGGATCGAAAGCTTCACGTGCCCTCCTTGCGTGATGGTACCGCGATCCATTCATGGGCGAGCAGGCCGTACAGACGCGTATCGTAAGGCCCGCGGTTTCCGACCCAGCGTTGGCGCAGCGTGCCTTCATGCACGAAGCCGAGCGTGTCGAGCACGCGGCACGATGCCGAGTTCTCGGGATTGACCTCGGCCTCGAGCCGGCGCAGGCCCAGCGCCGAGAAGGCATGATCGACGAGCACTGCAAGCGCTTCGCGCATGTAGCCCTGCCGCCAATGCGCGCGACCGAGCACATACCCGATCTCCGCGCGCGCACTGCCCGCATCGTAGCGGAACACCAGCACGGTGCCGATGATCCTGCGGTCCTGATTGCGCTCTACGACGAGTTGCTGGCCCGTGCCGCTGGCGCCAAGCTGCTGCATCCGCGCGAGCCACGCCATCGCGTCCTGTTGCGATTGCCACGTCTCATACGGCAGGAAGCGAGTCACCGCAGGATCGCCATTCACCGCCATGAGGCCATCGAGATCGGCGCCTTCCACGGGGCGCAACAGCACGCGCTGCGACGCGATGCGCCCGACCGGTGGCAACGTCCGAGGCTCGCTGGCTGAGGTGGAACACACGGCGCGATTCTACCTGCGCTAGCATGGCAGCTTGAGTCGGGGAGATCTCGTGTCGACGATCAAAGCGCTCGTGACGCGCCTGTTGCCGGTGGCGCTCGCGCTCGGCGCGTTGCACGCCGCTGCCGCGGAGTGGGCCGATCCAGCCAAGGTGCTGCGCATCGCATTTCCGATCGACATCTCCGGCCTCGATCCCGCGGCGACCCAGGAGACGTACGCGAGCGCGATCTCGAACCGGATCTTCGAGCCGCTCTACATGTGGGATTACCTGGCGCGGCCGTACCGCTTCGTGCCGAAGATTGCGACCGCGATGCCCGAGATCTCGGCTGACGGACGCGTCTGGACCATCCGCATCCGCCGGGGCATCTACTTCGCCGACGATCCTGCATTCGGCGGCAACAAGCGCGAGCTCACGGCCGCGGATTACGTGTACTCGTGGAAGCGGCTCGTCGATCCGCGCGTGCGCTCGCCCAATTCGGATTTGCTCGAGCACAAGTTCGTCGGGCTCGACGATGCCGTCGCGAAGGCGAAGACCACGGGCCGCTTCGATTACGACACGCCCATCGCGGGGCTGCGCGCACTGGACCGGTACACCCTCAGGCTCGAGATGGTCGAGCCCGATTACACCTTTCTCGAGGGTCTCGACGGCAATTCGTTGCGCGCGGTGGCGCGCGAGGTCATCGAGAAGTACGGCGATGCGAGCGGGCGCGCGATGCAGAACCCGGTCGGCACCGGTCCGTACCGCCTCAAGGAATGGCAGCGCGGCAGCCGCATCGTGCTCGAGGCGAATCCCGGGTATCGCGACGAGCGCTTCCCCGCGGCGCCGGCGGGCGCGGATGCCGCCACGCGCGCGGTGGCCGAGTCGATGCGCAACAAGCGCATGCCGCAGATCGGCCGCATCGACATCTTCGTGATCGAGGAGACCAATCCCCGCCTCCTCATGTTCGGCAACGGCGAGCTCGACATTCTCGAGCTGCCCTCCGATGTCTCGCCCAAGCTCATCGATGCGCAGGGCAAGCTGCTGCCCGAATTCGCCGCGCGCGGCGTTCGCATCGAGCGGGCGACGGAGCTCGCCGTGACGTTTTCGTATTTCAACATGGAGGACGCGATCGTCGGCGGCTACAGCGCCGAGAAGGTCGCACTGCGCCGTGCCGTTTGCACCGGCTACAACCGGCCCGACGAGATCCGCGTGATCCGCAATGGCCAGGCAATTCCTGCGACGCAGCCCTTGCCGCCGGATGTCGAGGGGCACGTGCGCGGATACCGCGGGTTGACGGCGTACGACCCGCAGGTCGCGCGCGCGCTGCTCGACAAGTTCGGCTACCGCGATCGCGACGGCGACGGCTTGCGCGAGCTGCCGGATGGCAAGCCGCTGGTCATTCATCAATCCACCCTGGCCGGGGCGAGCTACCGCCAGTTCGACGACCTGTGGCAGCGGAGCATGCGCGGGATCGGCCTGCGCATGGACTTCCAGGTCCAGAATTTTCCGGAGGCGGTCAAGGCGGCGCACGCGGGCCAGCTTCAGTTCTCGGCGTTCGGATGGAGCGGCGACGTGCCCGACGATTTCATGCGGCTGTTCTACGGCCCGGGCGCGGGCGCTGCGAATCTGTCGCGATTCAAGAACGCCGAATACGATGCGCTGTTCGAGCAGAGCCGCCGCACGCCGGATGCCGCGGAGCGCGCAAGGCTCTACGAGCGGATGACGCGCATCGTGGACGCGCAGACGCCGTGGTGCCCCGGCGTGTATCGCATCAGCAGCACGGTCCTGCAGCCGCACATTCGCGGCTACCGCAAGAACGCGCACTATTTCCTGGCGCCCTGGGACTATCTCGACCTGGATCTCGCCACGAGCGGCAAGTGAGGATCATTTCACCGATTCGACGTTGAGCAGGAGGCGGGTTCACCCGCCATTTTCACCTCGATGGCGATGCCGGGTGCCCCGTCCGGCAAAGAACGCGACCGTTGCGATCGCGCAGGCCACGGGCAGCGGCAGCACCAACAGCGATGCCAGCCAGCCGATCGCAAACTCGGAGTCATCGACACGCGCAGCGGTGAAAACGAACATGATCGAGGCGATCGCAGCCACAAGGAAAGCAGGCTTTACCTCGCGGATCACCCAGGCAGCCGCGAAGCCGATGAGCATCGGCACGAGGGCAAAGACGATTACCGCGCGCACAACCGGTCCTGCGCGTCAGCCGTGCACGTTGGCCTCGACGAGCTGGGCCAGCAGCATGAGCGACTCCTGCCAGCCGAGATAGCACGCCTGCAGCGGGATCACCTCCGGAATGCCCTCCTGCACGATGGTAACGTCGCTTCCGAACGCGATTTCCTGCAGCATCACGGTGGTCTGCATGGCGCCGGGCAGGTTCGGGTCGTCGAACCTGCCGGTGTAGCGAATGCGTGCATGAGGAACGAGCTCGAGATACTCGCCGCCGAACGCATGGCTCTGGCCGGTGGTGAAGTTGGTGAAAGACATGCGATAGCCGCTGCCGACCTTGGCGTCGAGCTCGTGCACCTTGCCCGTGAAGCCGTGCGGCGGCAGCCATTTCGCCATCGCCTGCGCATCGAGAAAAGCGCGATAGATTCTTTCCGGTGGTGCGCGCAGCACGCGATGCAGGCGGACGGTGTTCCCGCTCATGGTCGGTTCTCCTGTGGGAGCCTGACCGTGATGTTACGCCGCTTGCAGCGGTACGACGATGCGTGTGCCTGGATTCGGCGACGGATGAAGCACGTCGAGGCCGACGCTGGTGCCGTTGGGCTGCACGATGCGCACGTGCGCTCGGCCGAGCTCGCGCGCCTGGCGCAAGCCGCAGCTGTGCGCGATGTCGTCGATCTCGCGATTCATCGCCCGCGCATAGTTGGCGACCCGCGTCGCCTTGTCCTCGACGACGAGGCCGCGCTGCAGGCGCGGGTTGTGGGTCGTGATGCCGGTCGGGCAGGTATTCGAGTGGCAGCGCAAGGACTGGATGCAGCCGAGCGCGAACATGAATCCGCGCGCGGTGTTGACGAAATCGGCGCCACAGGCGAGCGCCCACGCGGCACGCGCCGAGGTCACGAGCTTGCCGGAGGCAACGACCCTGATGCGACCCTTCAGCCCGCCGGCGACCAGCGCGTCCAGGACACGCGGCAAGGCCTCGTCGATCGACAATCCGACGTGGTCGGCGAGCGCCTGGGGGGCCGCGCCACTGCCGCCCTCGCCGCCGTCGATGGCGATGAAGTCGGGCGCGCAGCCGGGACCGCGCGCGAGCACGCGCTCGACGAGCTCGTTGGCGAAATAGCGCCCGCCGATCGCGGTCTTCACGCCGACAGGCTTGCCGGTCAGCTCGCGGATTTCGGTCACGCGATCCAGCAGCTGGTCCATGGTGGCGATGTCGAGGTGCCGGTTCGGGCTGATCGAATCCTTGCCCGGTGCGATGCCGCGAATCTCCGCGATCAGCGGCGTCACCTTGCTGCCCGGCAGGAGGCCGCCCTTGCCGGGCTTGGCACCTTGCGAAAGCTTGATCTCGAACGCGCGCACCGATTCATGCGCGGCAATATCGAGCAGGCGGGCGCGGTCGAGATTGCCGCGCGCATCGCGCACACCGTACTTGGCCGTGCCGATCTGCATGATCACGTCGCATCCACCCTCCAGATGAAAGGGTGAGAGTCCGCCCTCGCCGGTGTCGAGCCAGCACCCGGCCGTCGCCGCGCCGCGCGACAGCGCCCGCACGGCGGGCTCCGAGATCGCGCCGAAGCTCATGCCGCTGATGTTCACGATCGAACGCGCGGTGAACGGCGTCCGGCAATGGCCCTCGCCGATGACCAGCGGGGGCGTGGGCAGGCGATCGGATTCGAGCACCGGGAACGGCGCATTGACGAAGATGATCGCGCCCGGCGCGTGCAGATCGTAGGTCGAGCCGAAGCCCACCACGCCTGCCTCGTTCTTGGCCAGACGATAGACCCACGCCCGCGTGGCACGATTGAACGGCATTTCCTCGCGGTCGTTGGCGAAGAAATATTGCCGGAAATATTCGCCGAGCTGCTCGAAGCCATAGCGCAGCCGGCCGATGACAGGGAAGTTGCGCAGGACCGTGTGGCGCTTTTGCGTGAGGTCCCGCACGAACATGACCAGCAGCGCGGCGATCACGGCAAGCGCCGCGAGGGTGCCGAGACCGCCTTGCAGCATCTGTTCCATGGGTCGCCTCGTCTGGTTCGGACGCGATCGCCCGAAACTGCGTTATCGACACGAGACAGGAGATATGAAGGGCGGGCCGGCAAAAGCCGACGCGACTCGACACCCGGCAGGTATGATCGCGCTGTGCGCCATCGTGGGCTCCCATCCAAAGCGGGCGCCGCGCCAAGGGCCAGTCGATGATTCCCGCGGTCTTCACCGCATACCCGCCCGCGTTCTATGCCGTTGCCGTTTTCGGCATTCTCGTCACGGGCATGTTCAAGGGCGGCTTCGGCGGCGGGCCGGGAGGAATCGCCGTCGCGCTGATGGCGATGTTCATCTCGCCCGCGGATGCCGCCGCCATCCTGCTGCCGATCCTCTGCGCGATGGACGTCTTTTCGATCATGGTGTACCGGCAAACGTGGTCGCGCGATCAGATCAAGCGGCTCATCGCGCCCGCGCTGACCGGCATCCTTCTGGGTGCGCTCGCGTTCCGCACGGTGCCCATCGAGTGGGTGCGTCTTCTGATCGGCGTGATCGCCGTCGCGTTCACGCTGAACCGCTGGTTCAACATCGCCCAGCGTCTCGGTGCGAAGGCAAGCAAACCCGGGCTCGGCATGGCGTTCGTTTGTGCAGCCACTTCCGGATTCACGAGCACGCTTGCGAACGCCGGCGGACCGCCGTTGTTCGTCTATCTCCTGCCGCAGAAGCTCGACAAGACGGTGTTCGTCGGCACGTGCGTGGTGTTCTTCACCATCGTCAATTACACCAAGCTCGTCCCGTTCTATCTCCTGGGCCAGCTGTCGGCGAGCAATCTCGGCATGTCGCTGCTGCTGTCTCCGCTCGCACCGCTCGGAATATGGCTCGGACTGCGCATCGAGCGCTGGATTCCGGAGCGACCGTTCTACGCGGTGAGCTACGCCATCCTGTTCGCGACCGGCTGCAAGCTGATCTACGATGGCATCGCACCGCACTGAGCGACGCCTGACGTGGCTGCCACCACACGGCGGAATGCGGCCGTCAATCTCGTCATCAAGATTCGCGTGGGGTCGTCCTCGCCTGCCGCGTCATCTTGCCCGATTGGTTGAGCGCGACCGCGGCGCGGACGAGCGCCTTGAAGGCCTGCGCATCGACCTCCTCCCCCTCGCGGATGTCGATGGCACGCCTCACATTGCCGTCGAGGCTTGCATTGAAGAGCTTGTCCGGGTCCTGCAGCGCAGCTCCCTTCGCGAACGTCAGCTTGATCACGGACTTGTACGACTCACCCGTGCAGATGATCCCGTCGTGCGACCACACCGGAGTGCCTCGCCACTTCCACTCCTCCACCACGTCCGGGTCCGCTTCCTTGATGTACTTGCGCATCCTGCTCAACGTCTCGCCGCGCCAGTCTGCGAGCTCGGCGATGCGACGATCGATCAGCACGGATGCAGACAGGTCATTCTTCGGCGCTGCTTCTTTTTTCATGTTCAGATCACAGGTGGCAGGTTGAGCTGTGCACCATCTCAGGCAATCCAGCTGGGAGGGGACATGGTGACGAGGATCACACCAGCTTCTTGTACATCACGTGCGCGTCGACGAAGCCCCGGGCAGGATGCCTGAACGCCTCGGGCAATGTACCGACGATCCCGAAGCCGAGCCTCTGCCACAGTTTGACAGCGCGCTCGTTCGTGGCGACAACCAGGTTGTACTGCATGGCGCGAAACCCTTGCCGCACGGCCTCCTGCTGCGAATGCTGACACAGCATCGAGGCGATCCCTCTGCCCCGAGCTGCCTGGCTCACGACGTAGCCGCAGTTGCAGACGTGCGAGCCCTGGCCAGGCTGGTTCGGCTTGATGTAGTACGTTCCGACAATCCGTCCCGCGTCGTCGGTCGCGACGAACGTCGCCGACGGCACTTCGATCCATGCCACGTGGGCTTGTTGCTGCGAAATGTCGCGCGCGAAGCTGTACGTCTCTCCCGCCCGGAATACCGGTTCGAGGATCTCCCATACTGCGGGCCAATCCTTCTCCTGAAACGTTCGAACGTTCATGGACATATCCAGCATCTGGATGAGACCGTCGGGCGGCTACGTGGCCTCACACGACACGCAAATCATAAACCCGATGCAGCACGACCTGCCGCTGCCGGTGCGAGACGCGGGATACTGCTCGACGATGCCTGACCCGGGCGCATGACAAGCTTGGACCCGACCTTGGCGGCGCTGGTGCGTGCGCAAACGGGCGTGACGTGGTCGCGCGCGCGTGCATTGTGCGCCGAAGGACGCGTCAGCATCGACGGGCAGCCTTGCCTCGATCCCGCAGTACGTGTTCCGCCGGGCGCGGTCGTCACCGTCGATCGCGCGGCACGCAAAATCCGAGCAAGGGCGCTCTCTGAAAATGCGATCGTCCACTTCGATCGCGACATCGTCGTGGTGGACAAGCCTGCCGGAATGCTCAGTGTCGCCGATGTGACGGGCAACAGGAATACCCTCGCGGATCATTTGCGCACCCTGCTGCGCAGCCTCGATTCCCACGGCCCCGATGCACCGCTGGGTGTCGTGCATCGTCTCGACAAGGACACGAGCGGGGTGATGGTGTTTGCACGCACGACGCCTGCAAAGCGCATTCTGGCCGCCCAGTTTCGCGCCCATGACGTGCAGCGCATCTATCACGCTTTGGCACACGGCACGGTGGCCGAGGCTCACGTCGAATCCTATCTCGCGCGCGATCGTGGCGACGGGCTTCGCGGCTCGCTGCCGGCACTGCGTGGCGGCCAAGCCGTGGATGAAGCCGCTGCCAAACGTGCCGTAACGCAAATTCGGCCGATCGCGCAGCTCTCGGGAGCGACGCTGGTCGAGTGTTCGCTGGAAACAGGCCGCCAGCACCAGATTCGCATTCATCTAGCCGAGCTCGGACATCCATTGCTCGGTGAACGCGTGTACATCCGCGACCTGGCGGGCGAAAGGATCGACGCGCCGAGGACGATGCTGCATGCACACACGCTCGGGTTGATGCATCCGCGTACAGGCCAGTCGATGATCTTTCGGCGCGATGCGCCGGAAGACTTCCGGAGCATGATCGAAGCACTGTCCTGAGCCACCAGCTCACAAGGTGTACGTCTTGCCGACCGCAGACGGGACAACGATTTGGTCGCCGAACTTGTCGACCAAGGCCTGGGTCGCGCGCCAACCGGTGCAATGCCCAGGAGCGATGACGGAAAGATCGAACGAGGCAAGATCCTGCACGGTTTGCGGAATGATCTTCTCGTTGGCCCCCGACAGGTGGAATCCGCCGGCGACCGCGTAAACCGGAATGGATGGAAACGACTCCTGGGCATGCAGCAGGACATTTACGACGCCGGCGTGCGAGCAGGCAGTGAACACGACCAGGCCCTTGTTGCGCAGATGGACGACAAGACAGCGCTCGTCCATGATCATCGGATCGGGCTCCCACGCCTGCCGATCAACGGACCGGCGCAAATGGCCGGGAAAGCCCTTCTCGTATGGCGTCCGGCGCGGGATTTCGCCACTCATCCAGAAGAAGTCATCGAGCACGACCTGTGGCTGGTCCGTGCTTCGCACTTTCGCGCCAAGCGCACGAAGCTCGTCTGGGGTGGGGATTGCCTTGATCGGCAGAATTGCGCCTGACGGCAACGTCATGGCACGCTGCCGGAACATGTCGGGATGGACGTAGACAGTGACATCGCGCCCTTGAGTGGCTGCTACCGTCGAACGGACTGCGGCCGGCAACCCACCCGCATGATCCCAATGCCCATGAGAGAGCACGATCCCTTCGACCATTGAGAAATCCACCCCGAGTCGCGGGGCGTTGCGTTCCAACACGTAGTTTTCCGGCCCCGCATCGAACATGAGGGTGTGAGCTGTCTCGGCGACGCGTGCGGTAACCAGCAGCGACAGTCCATGGTTCGCGCAGCACTGGGCTTCACCCGACAACTCACTCATTCCGCTTCGCATCAATCGAGGCCATTCGAGCGTCACGTAACCGGGACCGGACGACAGGCTGTCAAGGGAGTTGTCTACCAGAACGAGAAACTGGACATCGTCGACGGGCTGCAGGGTCATCTTCGGCGCTCCTCTCTCGTGACGCGACAGCTGACGAACGCTGAGCCATATCGCAACCCAGCGTCAACCCCACACCGGATCGCGCAAACCCGCACTCCCGACGAGGAGTCTAGTGCAGCGCTTGCTCGGTCGCCACGCCGGGGAACTCGGTCGGCAGCGGATTCTCCAAAGCATGGGGTTCCAAGAACTTGCTTGGACGAGGGGCGCAATGGCTGAAATCGTAGCGCGTACCGGCAGCCGCATGACCAGCGCGACCGGTCCGCTTTACCTTCTGCTGTTTCCCGTTGCGATCGTTTGCTTCCTTCTGGCGCTGGTCACTGACATCGTCTATTCAGCTACCGCATTTCTCATGTGGCTGCATTTTTCCGAGTGGCTGATTGCCGCCGGACTGTTGTTCGGCGCTCTTGCGGCGGTGGTGCTTCTGATCGAGTTCTTCGCGCGCGCCGTGATTCGCGCAGGAGCGTTCGGATGGGCACACCTCGTGCTGTTCTACGCAGCACTTCTGGTGGAGCTGTGCAACGCGTTCGTCCATACCATCGACGGTTGGACGGCCGTAGTGCCAACCGGGATGACACTCTCGGTGATCGGCACCATTCTCGCGATTGGTGCAGTGGCAACCGTCTTTCTGGTTCCGCTTGTGTGGGTCGAGCACCGACCGGTTCGGCCATGAAGCGCCGTGTTGCCGTGGCTTTGGTGTTTGGGCTCGCGCTCGCGGGATGCGACAACACTCAGGACATCGACAAGGCGACCCAGTACGGGCCCAACCCGAATCTTCCCGAGCCGTCGCGCGCGCTTCTGCCGCGAATGAATGTTGCGAAGGTGATCGGTTGGAACAGCGGTGAGACGCCGAGCGTGCCACAAGGCTTTCGCATCGAGGCGGTGGCAACGGGTCTGTCGAGTCCCCGCAACGTCTATCCCTTGCCCAATGGCGATCTGTTGGTGATCGAGTCGAAAAAGGACGCCAAGGAGCCGATCGAGCGACCCAAGCGTCCGGTGATGGGCTGGATCGAAGCCAAGGCGCACGGGGAAAGCGCCGGCCCAAGCAATCGCATTCTGTTGCTGCGTGACAGCAATGGCGACGGCAAGCCCGAGTCGCAGACGGTGCTCATCGATCATCTCGATTCCCCGTTCGGAGTCGTGCTGATCGGCAACAATCTTTACGTGGCGGACACCGACGCCATCCTGCGGTTTCCGTTCACCGTCGGTGAGACGAAGGTCGGTCCGGCGGCGAAGGTGTGCGATCTGCCAGCCGGTCCCATCAATCACCATTGGACCAAAAGTCTCACCGCGAGCCCTGACGGATCGAAGCTCTACGTCGGCGTCGGATCGAACAGCAATGCGATGGAGCGCGGCGTGGACGCCGAGATGAACCGCGCCGCGATCTGGGAAGTCGATCCCGCAACGGGTGCGTTCCAGGTCTTTGCCAGCGGCCTGCGTAACCCGAACGGTCTGACCTTCTATCCGGGCAGCGGCACGCTATGGACGGTGGTGAACGAGCGTGACGAGCTTGGTCCCAATCTTGTTCCCGATTACATGACATCGGTGAAGCGCGGTGCCTTCTATGGCTGGCCATACAGCTACTGGGGACAGCATGTGGACGCGCGCGTGCAACCGCAGAAGCCGGAGCTCGTCAAATCGGCGATCATGCCGGATTACGGATTGAGCTCGCACGTCGCGCCGCTCGGTCTTGTTTTCTACACCGGCACCTCGTTTCCGGCGCAATTTCGCGGTGGCGCATTCATTGGCGAGCACGGCAGCTGGAATCGGCCAGAGCCCAACGGCTACAAAGTCGTTTTCATCCGCTTCGAGAACGGGCGACCTGTCGGCGCGCCCATGGACTTCGTCACCGATTTCCTCAAGGACGGCAAAGCACGCGGACGACCGGTCGGCGTCGCAGTGGACAAGACCGGCGCGCTGATCGTCGCGGATGACGTCGGCAATACCGTGTGGCGGGTTACGCCCGCCGCCGGGACTTAAGCTGGCATGCAATACGCCGAGAATCACGCTGCGCTGCCAGCAACTGCGGCGACAGGCGTAGCGTCTCATCCTCGCTTCTGCTTGCGAAACGGCACGAGCATCGGTACACGCCGGCAGTAGGCGATGTACGGCTCACCAAAGCGCTGGATCATCCAAGCCTCCTCGAGACGAAGCTTGCGCCACAGGGCTGCCCAGGCAATCAGCACCGCCAGCACACCGCGCCATTCGCCGCGCGCCAGGGCAGAACCGATGAAGGCGACGAGCAAGCCTGTGTAGATCGGATGCCGGACCAGCGAATAAGGTCCGGTTTCGACGAGCTCATGCTGCCTCTTGATCGTGACGACCGCGCTCCAGTTGCGTCCAAGGCATATGCGCGCCCAGACGGTGAACAGCAGGCCTGCCGCTGTCATCAATGCGCCGATCCAGAACTGCCAAGGCGTCCACGCAAATATCCGTTCATTCAGGAATGCGCCGGGTACGCGGTCACTCCATAGCAGCCCGACGGCCAGCATGAGCGGCAGCACATGGAGCAAGCGAGACGCGGCTGGCTCGCGGCGCTCGTCAGGCTTGCTAGCGCGAGAGGCCCAGACCCAATACACAACCCAGGCAAGCCATAGGCCGGGGAACGCATACCTGTAAACGAGCGGCATCGCTTAACTGAGCGCGGCTTCGGCGCTAGAAGCCGAGCCTGTAGCAGGATCAGGCGCTGATTTCATCCACCGTCAAAGAGCACACGGCTTGATAGAGCGCCGAGGAGACACTGGACATCCCATGCGCCTGCAGCGCGGGGGCGCCGAGTTCGGCGTCGTCCAACCTCGCGACGGCGTCGAGCTCGTAGCCGGTTGCAAGGAGTGCCCAGTCCACACCAGAGTCGGCGCCACGAATCCGCTGCTCCGCGGTCATCGCAGCGGCGAGCGCGCCCTTCAGTAGATGGACACTTGTCAAACCGGGGCGCCACGGAAGGCTGGGCAGAAGGTGTTCGGTGAGTGAGGCCTGCAACGCGGGATTGAACCCTGCCGCGTGTTTGAAGCGGACCAGCAGCGTGAAATGCCCGAGGCCACGTCCCCATGATCCTTCCACCGAGCACAGGCCGCGGCTCATCGATCGATAGTGCGGCATCATCTTCGAAGTCCAAGGACTGGGATGATTGAGGCGGTCCAGGTAGGCCTCGGACCGCAACGTTTCAAGGCCCTCGACCTCGTACAGGATGGCGTACCTCGGTGACCCACGAACCGCAACCCATCTCGTCGCTCTCAAGAAGCCGGGAATCGAAAGTCGCTCGGGAAGGTGTTCGTGCGTGTGCCAATCGTCGTGCTCGGTAATCGCAGGCGCATCGATGTCGAAGTTCAGCAGCATTGCCGCCTTGCCGAGCAGAGGCATAAAGCACCACCTTGTGCGGGGCACATCCGTTGATGCGTCAGACAGCGCTGAGCCGCGCGGAGCGAGTGCCGGCTCTTTGAAGTAAGACCGATCGGCGTCCGCAACGCAGCCGCGACTCATCCTCGCCGATCATACAAATAACCGACGAGAGGCGGCAAGAACACGAGCGCCAACAATACCGGCCAGTACGCGGTTCCCAGAATCACGACCAACAAGACAAAATTCCCGCCGACGTATTCCAGGAACGAGCATGGCCTAGGGGCCGCCAGCCCCGGAAAAAACCCTCCGCACTTGCCGTCATACGAAGCCGCGATTTGCACAAGCAACGCAATCGCGGTGCACAGAAGGATTCCGCATGTAACGTACATACCGCGAACGAAGTAGCGTCGCTTCGTCACTGTTTGTTTCCGCGGATCAAGAACCATGTCGCGCCGGCGCCGATAGGCACCACAAGAACGAGATTCCAGAGTGGCACCGCCAGCAAGGCAAGCGCGGCAGTTGAAGCTGAAGGATGTACGAACACCGCGTAATACGTCCAGGTGTCCAGCGCAAGGACCAAGCAGACCGGTACGACGCCCACGAGAACGTTCTTGGCTAGCGCCGCAACACCGACCGCACTCGCGTAAGGGAGCAATGACCACACCAGCAGACCCAGCGAGAAAGCATTTGGCCCGCCGGCCGATTTCACGACCGAGATGAATACATGAAGCCCTACGCCAAGCAGGCAGGCGGTAAACAGAACAGTGCGCAGCATTGGCCGTGAGAAAAGACGCACCAGCACACTCCGCGGGCGGGCGAGCTCATCCTACTCAGCCTTCGCGCCCGAGGTGATGACCACCTTGGCCCACTTCTCGGTTTCCGCCGCGATCACCTTGCCGAAGTCTTCCGGTGAACCGGGCATCGGGCGCCCGCCCAGTTCTGCCAGCCGCTCCCGCATCTTCGGATCGGCGAGTGCGCGATTGACTTCCGCATTCACCTTGTCGACGATCTCGCGTGGCGTGCCTTTGGGCATGCCGATGCCGAACCACGCTGTTGCTTCATAGCCGGGCACGGTTTCGGCAACCGTCGGCAGGTCTGGCATCGAGGGCTCACGCTGGGCCGAGGTCACCGCGAGGGCGCGAATGCGTCCGCCCTTGATGTGTGCCGCCGATGACGGCAGGTTGTCGAACAGCACGTGGACCTGGCCGCCGATCAGGTCCGTCAGCGCGGGACCTGCTCCCTTGTACGGAACGTGCAGCATGTCGCATCCCGTCATGTATTTGAAAAGTTCCCCGGACAGGTGAACCGACGTGCCGCTGCCGGAAGACGCCATGTTGATCTTGCCGGGATTGGCCTTGCAATACGCAATGAACTCGGCGACCGTCTTCACCGGCAGGCTGTTGGTCACCTCCATGACGTTCGGTGTCCGCACGAGCCCTGCCACTGGCTGGATGTCGCGCACGAAGTTGAACGACAGGTTCTTGTAGAGGGTCGCGTTGATGCCGTTGGCAGGATTGACGAGCAGCATCGTATAGCCGTCGGGGGGCGCGTTCAAAACGAATTCGGTGCCGATATTGTTGCCACCACCCGGCTTGTTCTCCACGATGAACTGCTGCCCCATCTTCTCGGAGAGCCACTGCGCAATGATCCGCGCGAGGACGTCCGTCGTTCCGGCGGGCGGATAAGGAACGACCCACCTGACCGGGCGCACTGGATAGTCTGCTGCGCCGGCCACGGCAGCGATCGTCAGGCACGAAACGGCAATTGCGATGCGAGCGATTTGCGCGAATCGGATCAAGATGGCCTCCTGAGCCTCGAGTTTGAATGCCCGTAATGATATTCGTCTCGGCCAGGATTGGGCCGATTTCTCAATCGTGGGGAGGCTCATGGTCTCAACCTCGATGCGGTCTGACGACAACGTTTGGCCGGCGCGGTTTGAAGCGCCGACCGGGTTGAAGCAACGCCGATCGGCGTCCGCTCCAACGCAGATTGGGCTTCATCAGTCTACTAGCTGCCGGGATGGCGGGTTCGAGGAAAGAATTCGCGCAACGGCAGAAGTAGCCCAGCGAGTGAAAGCAGTATGAATGCAATCTGATGAATCTCATCTTTCCCGGGCGGCAAGCGACCGACGAGATGCACAGTCCAAAAGATGGGGTAGTACCACAATGCAAACCAAGCCCAGCGTTGACGGTGCCTATACGCCATCACGGTAATGAGGAAGCCGAATAACCCCATGCCAATCGACGCCACGCCGACAGCGCGCACGAAGGGCGAGTCGTTCGGCGACGGTACGGTGGCAATGAGAAGGCCGAATGCAAAGATTGCAATGCCAATTATCGCGAGCGCAATCCAGCACAACTTGAACTTGATGCTCATGGAGTGACGCATCGCGAGCATGACGCCCAACGATGGCGTTGAGCGAGGCCGTGCGAACGGTGACTCGGCAAACGACCGCCGATCGGCGTCCGTCCTCGAACTCTCACGCTGAAGACCGCACTTGCCGCGCCATTTCAGTGTCGCCCTAGGATTGTGGATCAAACCCGAAGACGCGCAGTTCTTGGTCGCATTGACAGGCCTTGGCGATACGCGCCGCCCACGCGATGGCTTCGTCGCGCGAAGGCAGTTCCAACACGGTGAAGCCGCCGTCGAGCGTGGGCGCCCAAGGATAGCCACCCATTGCAACCGTGCCGTCAGCCGAAACGAGCACGGGCGGTATACGTTCGTCGATTCCGCCGCCGAAGACGTAAACACCGGCCGCTTTCGCTTCATCAATCACAGCGTGAGCGTCGCGGCCTACCGCTTCCCATTCGCTATCGGGCACGACCATTGCCGCGCTTGGAAAAGAGATCAAGTATTTGGCCATGGTGCTTGTCCTGGAAATTCACGGCGGCGATGGCGTTAGGCGACATCTCACGGCAAGCGCTCAGTCGAGGAACTGCCAGGTATCCGCTCCATCGAAGCGCCTGATGACGACCGAGTCCAAGAGCGCTGGTTCGAAATTACGTAGGTTCACTCCATGGCGAGCACCGCGCTCGGCGTTAAGCGGCTCCCAATGGGTGACGATGCCGCAAATTTTGCAGCGCACGTTCCTAAGGGTTCGATCGCCCCAGATGTAGCTTTCCGTATTCTCAGGATGGCCGTGGACAGACACGGTCCCAAATTGATAGTAGGCCCATATTCCTCCCGTGCGCCGGCACAACGAGCAGTTGCAACTCGTTGCCGTTTCGGGTGCAGTCGGTAGCGTAAGGCGCACGGCTCCGCAATGGCAGGAACCTTGTAGCGATGGTGTTGGCTGTCCGTGGTTCATGGGGAAGTACCCGCTGGTGTTGTGCCGCCTAACGACAGCGTTGACCGGCGCCGAGAATGCGCCGGCTGGTTAAAGCAACGTCGATCGGCGTCCGCTCGAGCGCACGGTTATCTGACGAAATTGTATTTGAGCTTAACAGGCCAAAGCGCCGTTGGGCGGCTAACATTCCCGAATTAACGAGCGCACCGAAAGACCGAACGGCTGCGATAACGAATAGCAGTGCTCCTTTCATGAAGCGCTCCGCGGGTTGTTGTAGCGAGTGGACTACGACTTTGTGATCGGGTGTCTCCTTCCTGGCAAATGCGGAGCGTTTAGCCGAGCTCAATGAAAGTTCCCTTGGCCTGGAGAAATGTGCCGTCTGCGCGCGTAATGTTGGAAAACATGATTCTCTGGCCGAAGTCTTCGACCGAGACCACTGTCGTCTTGTTTGCCTCTTGCCAAGTGATTAGAAAGATGGTGCCAGCCACGGCTTGGACGCGGATTGCGACCTTCTCGTAACGCCCGCGACTTCCATCCGTGTTTATCAACGTCCACGTGAGTGAGGAGACGGATTCGAAGTGGAGTTCGACACGGAATGTGGGAAAGGTGACCAAGTAGCGGCGGCCAACTCCGGGAAAATCGCTTGTGGCCACGACAGGGGCGACTGTCTGGCAACCCAGGAGAGCCACGGCTCCTGCAGTCGTCAGCGCTCCGAGCATCAAAGTGCGCCGCGCGAAACCCTCAGATAGCAGGAATGATCTGTTCTTCAGGGTACGCATCGTGGTCTTCCGATTCTGGTGACGCCTAACGAAGGCGTTCAGGCGCGCCGTAAAAGCGCTGACGGGTTGCAGCAACGCCCATCGCGTCCACTCGAACGAATGGAAAGGACTTCCCCTACTCGGGTCGGCATCGAAGTGCCAAGATTGAAGTGTCACCGTCAATCGTTGAGAGGGGAAGTCATGGAGAAGATTACTACCGTCG
>Ga0070741_10009298_pt1 | contig 19190 bp, 12 predicted proteins | sample Coa_R1_4_FD_66440 | JGI IMG/M metagenome (GOLD analysis project Ga0070741, IMG submission 66440) | Surface soil microbial communities from Centralia Pennsylvania, which are recovering from an underground coalmine fire - Coalmine... | ecosystem: Environmental > Terrestrial > Soil > Unclassified ...
GTTGGTATTGCCGAGCCGGCGCGAAACCGAGAGCTCATGATGGCGGGCATGTTCCAGCGTCGGAGAAAAGTTCGCAATGCTCACGTGCGGACCAGACTCGCTTAGATCGGCGGGAGCACTATCGAAACCTTTTTCTGCGCGCGTGTCAGGTTGGGAGCTGGTGTAGCGGTACTCCACCACAGTGTCGGGCGAAAGATGCAGATCGGCGGAACCGAAGGGACGAAATGCGGTCACGCGACCCATGAATTGGATGGTCTGCAACTCGCTACCGAACTTTAACTCAAGCACATCGCCCAGCGTAAACGCGTCCGAAGTGGTGAGCGCGAGTGCCTGAAGCGCCGCATTGTGCAGGTTGGCATCGGGCGAACCGAGCCGACGCATCGTCAGGCTGACCTCAGGCTCTGAGCCATTTGCCAAACGATGGCTGTAAGAGGCTTTCAGAACTGCGGCCGGCGATCCGCTGCCGTATCCCACATTGCCTTGCAACGACATCAGTCCGGCCGAGAATACGGATTTCTCCACGTCGAAACCGGTGCTCATGTCGGAAGTGCTTCCGTACCCCTGGGATGGGGATCCAGCCAGGAATGACAGCTTGCCGGTGACATCATGGCTGTCTTTCTCGGCGGATGCGACCACGGTCGTGCCGTCCTGCAGCACGCGCAAGATGGGCCGGTTCGAAACCGAGCGCAGCACCCATTTCCAATCGTCATCGGAGACTTGCCCTCGGCCGGGAGCAAGCTGAATGGCCTCGAATAACGTGTTCAGGGTAACGTTGACCACCGAGGTGGCCCCGGCATGTAGCGGGACCCGCTCGCGCAACGCCGGCAAGAACGAAGGAGCCGACACCTTAATGCTGTAGGTGCCGGGGATGATTCCGGAGATCGAATAGAAGCCGTTTTCGTCGGTGAACGCCTTTAACGTACGGGCAGCCGAACCAAGAATCTCGACGGCCGCGCCCATTTGAGGCACACCGGAGGAACTGCGTACGTGACCACTGACCGAGCCGGGGCGATCCGCTGCACACACCGGAAGCACCAGGCCGAGTGCTACAAAAACCAAGCCGAGCTTACGGAGAATCACGCCACACCTCGCCGGGAGAATTACTCAACCGCAAACGTAGCAGTCGGATCGACCGACTGCTTGGAAATCTTATCGTTCACTTTAATCATAATCCGGTAAATGCCCGGATCGAGATTCGCAGCCGAGAGCGTCTTCTGCAGGGTCAGTTGATCGCCCACATTGCCCATTTGTTCAGTGGATTCCACGGTGTGGATGACAGCCTTGTTCGTCTGCGCATTCACTACGTCGTACTCCACCGTGGCAGCCGGTTTGTGAGTCTTCTCGTCCATACCCAGGCCGTAAACCTGCATCCAGAAGTTCAGCTTCTGGCTGCGCTTGAACACGACGGGCTTACCATCCGAGGGCGCAACTCGCGGGCGCACTTTTGTGGTCCCGATCACAAAGTTTCCCGTGCCGACGTTCTTGGATGCGACAGGCTCCATCTGGTCGGCCACAATCAAGGAAGAATTCGAGAGACGATCGTCCGGGAAGTCCGGCACCATAACACCCCTGCTCCAGGTGCCGACGCGATCTCCATTCACGTCTTTGACCACAACGTCGAAACGATATCGTCCGGGACGCAGAGGCAGCGCCTTCCAGTACACGGAAGAATTTTCCGCAACCTTCGGCAGCAACTCGGCGGGAACGTCCACCTGAACCGTATCTTCGAACGTCTGCGCGATCCTGCCCGTCAAGGTAGTCACGCGCCCAAAAATATTCACGGTGCCGCGTTGCACGCCTTCTTTGTTGACGAACGTGACATCACGGTTTTTTACCTGAACGGTGACTGGAACCAGAACGGTGTCACCAGTGACCTTAACAAAATCCGCCCTCACATCGAACGGCATGAGGTTGACGCTGATCTTATGGCTTACGACCTCTTCCAGGTCTTTGAACTTCACAGCCGGGGGCTTCTGCAGCTTGTAGAACTGCTCCAGCCGATCGAACTGTTTGGTTTGGAGGTCGCTATTGTATGGGCTAGTACCGAGCTGCTCGATTCCGCCATGAGTGAAGCGATCCACCTTGCTGGACCTGCCCAGCTGCTCATACAGGGTCAGACCGCCGTTGGGCGTGTATTTGAGCGCATCTTTCTCGGAGCGATCCATCGTCATGTGATAGTCGCCGCACATGCAGGTGTCGACGAATTCAATGATGACTTCCTGTCCGACGCCTTCAAGGTAGCGGTAACGCCAGGTCTCGAATGGAAATGTGGAGGTCGATCCGCCGCCCTCTTCCATCGGCCGCTCGTAGGTGCCTCCGGAGGGGTGTGACTCAATTTCATCCGGCGGACCGAATGAAATGTACATATGGCCGCGGTCGGTCTTCCAGCCGGGGATGCCGGCAGGAAAGTGCTCGTTCGCGTAGGCGATGCGGCGGTAGTGCTCTTCCTTGAATTCGTTCTCGACGGTGTCGGGGGTGGGATCGCGGCGCTGCCAGAAAGCTTCGATAAACTGGTCGCGCTCCTCATCGTTCGAGAGTTGCTTGAATGCGGCTTTCTCCTCATCGCTGATGATGTAGGAGACGTCTTCATCCAGCCACTTCTTATACGTTTTGCTCAACTCACGACGGAGCGATTTCGCGTTTTCTTTTTTCTGCTTATCCGTCAGGGGGCGCTTGAGAGGGTCGGACTGCTGGCCATCCTGGCTGGCCTTAGAGCCCGAAGCGGCATTGCTGGAGTCGTCGGACTTGCTCTCCTGTGCAAAAACTAGGGCACCAATCGACAAAACACACACCAGCAAAGAAAAGGGAATAACGCGACGAGCTACCCGGAACATGGAAGAGGAACTCCTCATAGACACACTGGTTCGTACATTCTATGTCTTTGCCGGAGTGAAGGCAAGGTTAAGGGACACAACTAACAATCTGTATAACGTTGTAAATCGTTGTTCTGATTGCGGAACAACAATCCTTGGCCCGGAGGAACTTGGGCCTGCACGCTATAATTAACAGTCAAAACCGTTCTCCTCGCGGACAGAATGACTTGTAGTAAGTGCCGGCGCAGTTGGGGAACTTTTGTTCCATCCCAGGCGTATCTGATCACGTGCAATCCCTGTGGACTGGAGCGCAGGACGGGTTTGGCTTGGGAAGCTAAGGGATGAGCACCTGGAAAAAAATTGCAATCGGAGCAGGCGCGGCCGTTCTCATGGCGGCCTTGGTCGGTTTCACCGTCTATCAGAGCCGAAAGAATGTTGTTGCCGTCCAAACCGGCAAGGCGACGCGGCAGGAACTGGTTTCGGTGGTCAGCGCTTCGGGCGAAATCAAGCCCAAGACGTACGTGAATGTCGGAGCTAACGCGTTCGGGAAGATCACCAAGCTGTACGTCAAAGAAGGCGACCGGGTAAAGAGAGGTCAATTGCTGGCGCAACTGGAAAACGTGCAGCCGGAAGCCGACGTCAACGCGACGCGCGCCGGGCTCGAGGCCGCGGAAACCGATTCTGTTGCTGCTGAGGCCGCTTGGAAAACAGCGGTTGCCGATCTCAACCGCGCCAAGGCTGATGTGGACCGCATGAAGCTCGATTGGGAGCGGGCCCAGGGACTCTACAAGGAACAGCTGATCGCAAAGGCGGAGTACGACAGCCGGAAAAACGCCTGGGAACAAGCTGAGGCCGGGTTGGCGCAGGCGCAGGCCCGCATAGCACAGGCCAAGGCGCAGAAAGAATCGGCCGACCGCCGCATTTCGCAGAATCGGGCGAATCTGCGGCGTGTTTCCGATGTCCTGCAGAAGACCACATACGCCGCACCGTTTGATGGCATGATCACCAATCTGCCGGTACGCGAGGGCGAAACCGTGGTCATCGGAATCCAGAACTCTCCCGGCAGCACGCTGATGACGATTGCCGACATGTCGGTCATCACCGCCGAGGTCAAAGTGGATGAAACCGACATTGTGAATGTGAAGCTCGGACAGCCGGCTGAGGTTTCCATCGATGCGATCCCGAAGAAGACCTTCAAGGCGGTGGTCAGTGAGATAGGCAACAACGCCATCGTGCGCTCGACGGGAGTCGCGACGTCGCAACAGACGTCGGCCAGCCAGGAAGCGAAGGATTTCAAGGTAGTGGTGACGCTGCAGGATGCTCCCGAGAACCTGAGGCCCGGACTCTCTGCCACGGCAAAGGTCACGACCGCAACTCGCAAGGATGCACTCACCATTCCCATACAGGCGTTGACGGTCCGCAAACACGAAGACCTGCAACCGAAGAGTGCTGAAAATGGTTCCGTCCAAGCCGCTGCGCCGCAGGCGGAAGCATCGAAAAAAGATAAGGACGAAGTCCAGGGAGCGTTTGTCATCCGCAACAAAAAAGTGGAGTTCGTGCCGGTGCAGACGGGGATTGCCGGAACCACAGACATTGAGGTCCTCAGCGGATTAAAAGAGGGCGACGAAATCGTGACCGGCAGCTACAAAGTACTGCGCACGATTCGCCCAGGGACAAGCGTTAAAGTCGATAACAGTGCGCCAAAGAAGGAAGAAGACGCAAGCTAACGACGGGTAGACATGCCCGTCTAATCAAGAACTCCTGGAGTGGGCAGGTGCGGGAAGAGGAGAAGAGGATGGCCACCGCAGAAGTGATCAGCATTTCAGAACCGATGGTGTCGGCGCCTCCGGCGTCCTGCATGATCTGCACTCAGGACCTGTGGAAGACCTATGACATGGGGTCGGAGCAGCAGGTGCACGCGCTCCGCGGTGTAAATGTGCGGATCGAGCGCAATGAGTACGTTGCCATCATGGGCCCGTCGGGATCGGGAAAATCGACCTTGATGAACCTGATCGGCTGCCTGGACACTCCCAGCAAAGGCCAGTATTGGCTGAATAACCAGCTGGTCAGCGAACTGGATGATGACGAACTGGCGCGAATCCGGAACAAAGAAATCGGATTTGTTTTTCAGACTTTCAATTTACTGGCCCGGGCCACTGCCCTGCACAATGTTGAGCTGCCGCTGATTTATGCCGGGACTCCGGCCGAAGAGCGTATCGAACGCGCGAAAGGCGCGCTGGCGTCAGTAGGCATGGAATCGCGCATGATGCACAAGCCGAACGAGCTCTCCGGCGGACAACGGCAGCGAGTCGCGATTGCGCGCGCGCTGGTCAACCGGCCGTCCATCATTCTTGCCGACGAGCCGACCGGAAATCTTGATTCACAAACCGGCAACGAGATCATGGCGCTGTTCGATCGCCTGCATCAGCAGGGCAACACCATCGTGCTGGTCACGCACGAGCACGACATCGCGGAGTACGCGCACCGGGTCATTCACATCAAGGACGGTGTGATTGAGCGTGACGAGAGGAACCCGAACCGGTAGATCCAGTACCGGTTAGATTATTACGGCGGACTCCTTGACGTTATTTCGCCGCCTAACACTAAAAGTTCACGAGGGACCCAGGGCCCATCACTAAGTTGTTTCGGCCTAAAAACTTCTTTTCAGTTGAGATCACTTTCCGCTGTGTACATTTCTGCAACTTCATCGAGGAATTCCATGACATTGTTACGCCGGATTACGTTGGCCGTGGTGTGCCTTGCCGTTGGCGCGGTCGCGCAGGACGCGCCTGCATCGCAGCCGCCGCTGTGGAGTAGCAAGCCTGACGTCGGCGGGTTTGAAAAGATTGAGAACGATCATCTCGCGGCTGCGCAGCAGGCTGTTGATCGTCTCACTTCGGTCAAAGGGGCTCGCACTGTAGACAACACGGTGGGAGCATTCGACGATGCCGTTCGGCACCTGAATACCGGTGCGTACTTTGCCGGGCTGATGCTGCAGGTCCATCCCGACCCCAAGTTCCGTGACGCTGCCACTGACATGGTCCGCAAAGTAAGCGCAGCGCAGACCGCGTTGGCACTGAATCGCAGCGTCTATGACGCGCTCGCCGGACTGGATTTGTCGAAAGCCGATAAGCCAACGCAGTACTACATCAAGCGGCAACTGCTCCAGTTCCGGCTGGCGGGCGTCGATAAGGACGACGCCACTCGCGCCAAGCTGAAGCAGTTGAACGATCAGCTTACGGACGAGCAGGCGATGTTCGACCGCAACATCTCTGATGGCACAAAGACAATCGAAGTGACTGACGTGAAGGAACTCGACGGTCTGCCGCAGGACTACATCGACCGCCACAAACCGGGAGCGGACGGGAAAATTCATCTCACGACCGACTATCCCGACGTCTATCCAGCGCTTAAATTCGCCAAAAGTGACGCGCTACGGCAGCGCATCTGGCAAGCCTTCGAGACCCGCGCGTATCCGAAAAATGTCGATGTGCTGAAGAACATGATGCAGACGCGATATCAGATCGCCACGCTGCTCGGTTACAGCTCATGGGCGGACTACAACGCCGCCGACAAGATGATCGTGAAAGGCGAGAACATCGGCGATTTCATTCAGCAGGTGGACACGGCGGCACGTCCGATTGCAGAACGAGAATTCGCACTTCTGCTGGCGGAGAAGAAAAAAACAGATCCGCAAGCGAAAAGCGTTGCCGACTACGAGGATTCCTATTTTGAGGAGCAGTTAAGGCGGTCAAAATACGACTTCGATTCGCAAGCGGTGCGGCCGTACTTGCCGTTTGCTGAGGTCAAGCAAGGTGTCCTCGACACGGCCGCCAAGCTGTTCCACATCAGTTTCCGCCAGGAGCAGAACGTCCCCGCGTGGGACCCATCGGTCGAAACCTGGGACGTGATCGATGGCGGCAAAATGGTGGGACGCTTTTATCTCGACATGCATCCGCGCGCAGGCAAGTTCAGCCACGCGGAGATGGCGCCGGTGCTCGACGGAATTCGCGGACAGCAGCTACCTGAGGCTGTTCTGGTGTGCAATTTTCCCAAGCCCACGGCGAGCGATCCCGGATTGATGGAGTACGGCGACGTTGTCACCTTCTTCCATGAATTTGGACATCTGATGCACTGGATTCTCGGAGGACAACAGCAGTGGGCGGGAATCAGCGGCATCAGCATGGAGTCTGATTTCGGCGAAGCGCCGTCGCAGATGCTGGAAGAATGGATGCACAGCCCGCAGGTGCTGGCATCCTTCGCGAAGCACTACAAAACCGGGGAACCGATTCCGGCGGAACTGGTAGAGCGGATGAATCGGGCGAGCGCTTTCGGCCGTGGCATGTGGGTGCAACGCCAAAACTGCTACACCGCGCTCTCCTACGACATCTACAAAACCAATCCGGAGAATGTTGACCTGGATGCCGTGACGACCCGCGACGTCACGCGCTATACGCTGTTCACGCCGCTGGCTGGGACTCACTTCTATGCTGCATTCGGGCACCTCGGCGGATACTCCTCGGCGTACTACACCTACTTGTGGGATCGCGTGATCGCCGAAGATTTCTTCATGCAGTTCAATCATCAAAATCTGCTGGCCGGGGATGCTCCCATGCGGTATCGCCATGTGGTGCTCGAACCGGGTGGTTCGATGTCCGCCAATGACCTGGTAAAGAATTTCCTGGGAAGGCCGCAGAATATGACCGCATTCCAGCACTGGATGGGCGAGGAGTTCGCCCCCGCACCCTCATCAAGCCAGGAAAAAGCAGGCGGACAGCAGTAATTATCCAGCTGCCAGCCACTTGAGGACGTACGCGTATTCCTTCTCTTGGTTGTCATTCCGACTTGTTGTCATTCCGAGCGAAGCGAGGAATCTGCAGTTCTCAATTCTGCAAAACTGCAGATTCCTCGCGCCAAACCGGGCGCTCGGAATGACAAACGACGTTCAGAACGCCTGCGATAGGAACGGGATGAAGGTCACTCCGTAAATACAGGAAGTATGTAGGCCAGTGCGCCCGGTGAGGAAATCGGTTCTTTGGCGGCGCCGAAACAAAAAGCCTCCGGTGTCACGGAGGCTTTAGTGGTTGTCGATGGGGGGCGCTTATTGCTCCAGAATCCGTCTTCTCAACCTGCCCTTTTCGAGGCCAAGCAGCTTACGATTCCACGCGTCCAAAAGATCAGGCTCGGAGCCCTTCATGACGCCGGGCTTCGTACCAGAGGGCGAGTTCGACCCGGTTCCAGAGTCCCAGCTTGTCGTAGATGGTGCGCAAATAGTTTTTAACGACGTGCTCGGTGGTTCCGATCTGGTTTGCGACCTCTCGATTCTTGAGTCCTTGGGCAACAAGTTCGATGACGCGCTGCTCTCGTTCACTTGGGGCCCGTTTTCCGTAGCGATCATTTCCGAACATAGTTGCCTCCGGTAGAGAAGAGTAGCGAGTTTGACTCGCTTGATTCCGTCGCTGATTCCGAACCTTACAAACAGCCGATTGAAATGCGCCTTGACGGTGCGGCGAGCCATGTTGAGGCGCTTTGCGATCTCATCATTCTCACAGCCTTGAAGCAGCAGATCCGCGATTTGCTGCTCGCGCGGACCGAGTCGAATGATATTCCCTCTCACGTAGAATCCCCCTCATTCGATAGGTGGTCGAGTTCCCTTGCAAAAAGCGCATGCCGAGAATTCGAACCCAACACCACATGATTTCAATGACCCTTTGACGTTGTTTGTTGCACCCGTTGTGCCAATATGAGATTCGGCTGTGCACAACGTGGGTTAAGGATTTCCACAGCTAGAGGTCAATGGAAGCCTGACGAAAGTTCGGCAGGAAACACGGATTTCAGCAGTTGCAGGCTCGCTTTCCCGGAATGGGAGCAATGAATGGTTGAAGATCGTTCGATGTGAGCATGTGATTCCGCAGCCCATAGGTAAGGCGAAAACCTTAGGACAAATTTCCCAAAGTTGGCCTCTCTACCATAGAGTAATTACACTTCAGCATTCATCAGAGCATGAGTGTCGCCACTCTAAGACGAAAGACCACGCGCAGGATTGGTTTAGACTGTTAAAACTTTTCGACAAACTGCATGAAATTATCGGTCGTCATGCCGGTGTACAACGAGCGAGCCACCTTGCAGTATGTAGTGGAGCGAGTGCTGGCAGTGCCACTCGATCTCGAGATTGAGCTGTTATGCGTGGATGATGGATCCACCGACGGCTCTCGCGAGATATTGGCTGGCTTGGCTGCGGAATATCCACAGCTTCGCGTGTTCCTTCAGCCCAGAAACCAAGGGAAGGGCGCGGCCTTGCGGCGTGGAATTCAGGAGGCGACTGGCGATTTCGTCGTCATTCAAGACGCCGACCTTGAATATGACCCTGCTGACTTCCCGCTACTGCTCGAGCCATTAATTGAGGGGAAAGCGGATGTGGTGTTCGGTTCGCGATTTTTGGGAAGCGGTCCGCATCGCGTCCTTTATTTCTGGCACTCGGTTGCGAATAGTCTTTTGACGCTGTTGTCGAATTCCCTGACCAATATCAATCTCAGCGACATGGAAACCTGCTACAAGGCATTTCGGCGCGAGGTGATTCAGTCTATTCCGATCGAAGAGAATCGCTTCGGCTTCGAACCGGAGATTACAGTCAAAGTTGCCAAGCGGCGCCTGCGGATTTACGAGGTCGGCATCAGCTACTTCGGCCGCACATACGAAGAAGGCAAAAAGATTGGCTGGAAAGACGCCGTGCGGGCTCTGTGGTGCTTGCTGAAATATTCCGTTAAGGAACGCTCCGTCCCTGTGCAGCCATCGGCGGCGGCGCACCCGCATTTTCAGCAATCGCAAAAGCGTATACCTGGCGCGAAACAGTAATGTCCTAAACAGTGCCTGGCCGGTAGACGAAGCACTCCATTCATGCATCCAAGACTGAGTAGCTGGGCCTTGTAGCTCATGCTATAGTGCTCGGAACGCTAGGAACCCTGTAGGTAGTTCTCCGATGTTGGCACCCAGCCCCAAGGTCTCAACTGCGGTCGTTGTAGTTTCCAGCTTTTACACCGCCGCATTCGAAACGTCATTCGCGGCCGCACTTGCTCGCCGCCAGCAAACAGCTTCTGTGATTTGCGTCCCGTACAACCAGTTGCACACATTTCTGCTTGACCCGCGGCCCCACATACCGGCAGATGCAGCGGCGCAAGTCGTGCTGTTGCTGCGAGTTGAGGATTTGATCCGCTTTGAGTTGGCGGCTCTCGGGAAGGACATGGCGCTCGATCACAGCACTTGCGCGCGGGTGTTTCGCGAACGAACGGAGCAGTTCCTGGATGTGCTAAAGCGCGTTTCTGGCATGCGGATGCTGGTCCTGCTGTGTCCCGCAGGACGGGGCGCGTATGACCTTCAATTCCTGGGAAATTACGCCCGCGTCGCTGAGCACAAGATTGCTGCCGCCCTTCGATCCCAGCAGCGCCATGTGGTGGTGACCTGGCCAGAATTCGAGAAGACCGCGCAGCCGCGAAACGTGTTCAACGTGGCCGGGGACCGGCTAGGCCATGTCCCGTTTACTCCGGAGGGTTTGGACGCCGTCGCGGAATTCCTGGTTACTCAACTGCAACGGCTTCCCTCCGAACAGTTGGCCGCCCCGAAAACCGGCGGTGCCGGATTGGATCTGCGGCAATTCCTGGACAGCCTGGGAGTTCAGATTTCAGCGGCTCCAATGACAGCTGAAGACGAACAACCCGTGCTCGATCTGGTGCGCCACACCACGCACTTCATCAACCTGTCGAACCGCAAGTGGGACCGGGAGAATCTCCGGACTCTGGCCGATGGACACCCCGCGCAGGAGACTTGGACGCTGCGGGTGCAAGACCGTTTCGGCGATTACGGCATCTCAGGCGCAATCATATTTTCGGTGGACAGTGGGGTTATGCGCACCGGATTGTTATTTCTGACTTGTCCTGTCCTCGGAAAACAGGTGGAGCACGCATGGTTGTCCTGGGTTACCGAGGTGGCGCAGGAACACCATGCCCACCGCATTGAAGTACCATTCGTGAAGGGCCGCGACAATGAAGTGCTGTATGCATTTCTGAACAAGCTCTCAGGAGACCGCGACAACACTCCCCTTCCGCTGGGCGCAGAAAAAACATTTCACTTGCAGGTCGCAGGCTTGACAGACCGGATTGTAAGCGAAGCTCCCAATCCGGCAGCGCTCACACGTGTAAGGTCGCATGCGCAGGCCGCCTGACGGAGCCACCGCCACCCTATGGGAATCGAAGACGCCATCCGGCAATACATCTACGAGCGTTATCCCGCGGTCAAAGCCAAAGGTTTGGACAATGACGACACCCTTAACGGCGTGTTGGACTCATTGGCAGTGCTGGGCCTGGTGGGCTTTATCGAACCGGAATTCTCCATTCAGCTGAGCCCTTCCCATTTGACGGATGAAAACTTTGAAACCATTACGTCCATCAGCCGTCTGGTCCGGAATATCAAAGGTGGAGTGCAGGCCGCACAAGCCCCATGAGCAAGCTTTACCTTCTGCATCATCTATTGGAAAATGCCGCGGCCAGGGCTCCCTCGGCTGCAGCTGTAGTTGATCTCATAGGCGGGCGCCGCTCATTCAATTACGAAACTCTCGAAAACATGGCGCGCCGCTGTGCCGCCGCACTCCAAGAGCAAGGGCTGGAGCGCGGCGACCGGGTAGCCATCTACCTGCCCAAATGTGCGGAAGAGGCTGCAGGAATTTTTGCCGCCAGCATCGCTGGAGGAGTATTCGTCAGCGTGAATGCACTTCTGTTGGGGCAGCAGGTCGCGCACATTCTGGCCGACTGTGCAGTGAAGTATTTGATTACGTCGCACCGCGACTGGAAGCGAATCCGCGAGCAAGTCGATGCTGTGCCATCCCTGCAATGCCTGCTCTTGGTGGACGGCGAAGATGGAGAGGCGATCGAACGGGGTGCAATTCACCGCGTCTTCCAACATTCGGGCGAGCCTCGTGCTTCAGGCGCGATAGGCGAAGATCTTGCCGGCATTTTGTACACCTCCGGTTCGACCGGCAAACCGCGCGGAGTGATGTTATCGCATCGCAACCTGCTGGCCGGATCGCGGATTGTGTCAACCTACCTGGAAATCAGCTCGTCGGAGCGCATCCTATCAGTGGTTCCATTCAGTTTCGATTACGGCTTGAACCAATTGCTCACGAGCGTGGAGCACGGCGCCACCATCGTCCTGTTGCACTTCCGGTTTCCCTCCGAAATTGTGCGCGCGATGAAAGAAGAATCGATTACAGGATTTGCCGGCGTGCCTCTGATTTGGGCGGGATTAATCCACCACACGTCGGGCCTGCGCGAAACCGAGCTTCCGTCGCTGCGCTACATAACCAATACCGGCGGGTCGGTTCCGACGACCACAGTTCTTACACTCCGGCGGTTACTTCCTACCACCCAGATATTCCTGATGTACGGGCTCACTGAAGCATTCCGTTCAACGTACCTGCCGCCGAGCGAGGTGGACCGGCGGCCAAATTCCATTGGCAAGGCAATCCCTGAAACGGAGATTATGGTGATTGGTCCAGACGGGCGGCCGTGTAAGCCGGGTGAGCCGGGCATACTGGTTCATCGTGGACCTACGATTTCTCTCGGCTACTGGGGAAAGCCCGAGTTGACCAGCGAAGTGATCCGCCCGCATCCGTTCATTCCAGCCGATCAAGGCGGCGGGATCGTCTGCTATTCCGGCGATCTGGTTAAAACTGATGAGGACGGCTTCATCTACTACATTGCTCGCGCGGATGGACAAATCAAGAGCCAGGGATATCGCATCAGTCCCGCAGAGGTGGAAGAGGTGCTGATGGAAGGAGGCGAACTCTCCGCTGCCGCCGTCATTGGCCTTCCGGCAGCCGAAGCCGGCGAGCACGTTCACGCCATCGTCGTGCCGATTTCCTCGGCGGTGTTGAATACGGAGCACATTCTTCGCCGCTGCGCATCGCGGTTGCCTGCGTACATGGTGCCAAAGAGCATCGAGGTCGTAGATTCGCTGCCTAAAACTCCCAACGGCAAAATTGATTACAAATCGCTGCGCGCCGTGCGCGTGAGCCAGGCGCAGTGACCCAGGGTCTAAATTCTGGCGCGGATCTTACGACGCGGCTGGCGGACGCCATATTGGAATGGCCGGAAGGCAAAGCCGCGATCCAAGGTACTCCGTTCGAACAGATCGCACGGTCCTGCGGCACTCCTTTTTATCTCTACGATGCGGACGTAATGGTGCAGCAGGTCCAGCGACTCCGCCGCGCGCTGCCACCTGGAATCGATATCTACTATTCCGTTAAGGCAAATCCCCATCCCGCGGTGATCGAGGTTTTTCTGCAGCAGGGTTGCGGATGCGAGATCGCGTCCGGCGGAGAGTATGCACTGGCAAGAAAAGCTGGCGCTGCCCCGGAGAAGATTGTTTTTGCCGGACCCGGCAAGGGCCAAGAAGAGCTGGATTTCGTCGTATCACAAGGTATTGGCGAAATTCACCTCGAGAGCTTCGAGGAAATTGAGACACTCGAGCGCATTGGTGAGAACCGCAACCAGACGATAGCTGTTGCTGTCCGCGTAAATCCCAGTGCTGGACTGGGTAGTGGTTTGCTGATGGGCGGGCAACCCACGGCTTTCGGATTCGAAGAAGAATCGCTGACCCCGGTGGTCAAGAAAATCCGCGAAACCAAGCATCTGGATTTGCGTGGCGTCCATGTTTACACCGGCACCCAGATTCTGGATGCCGAGGCGCTGCTCGCGCATTGGCAGCAGGCGGTCGAAATTGCGGCTCGGGTTGCAGAGCTCACCGGCAAACCCGTCTCCACCGTCGATTTCGGCGGAGGCTTAGGAATTCCGTACTTCGCCCACGAGAAGGAACTTGATGTTGAGGCAGTAGAACACGGCGCAGTCCAGATCATCGACACTGCAAAGCGCGACCCCCGGCTCGCAAATTGCCGCTTCCTTATTGAGCCCGGACGCTTTCTGGTTGGCCCCGCAGGCGTTTATGTTGCGGCCGTGCGATCGGTAAAAACATCACGTGGAACGACCTTTGTTGTACTCGACGGAGGCATGAACCATCACCTCGCCGCATCCGGAAATTTGGGGCAGGTAGTGCGGCGAGATTATCCCATCGTAAACCTCAGCCGGAAGCGTGCAGAGTCGGACGAAACTGTGAGCATTGTCGGGCCACTGTGCACGCCCATCGACACCCTCGGCAGGAAAGTCAAACTGCCGTTGCCCCGAGCAGGAGATCTGATCGGCATTTTGCAATCCGGGGCGTATGGGCTTAGCTCGAGTCCGGCGGCATTTCTGAGCCACCCGAGTCCGGCAGAGGTCATGATGAAAGACGGCAAGTTCGAGGTCATCACTCCGCGTCGACGCACATTTGGAGTATGATCGCGGCCCATTACTGAAGGTGGTGAAGTGAGCGAGCAAGCAGCGGCGGCAAGTGAGCGCATAGAGCGGGTGACACATCTGTCCGTCGAGACCTTTGTCTCCGACTTCTTGCAGCAAAACCGCCCCGTCATTGTGACCGGCGCGATGCAGAACTGGAAAGCTCTGGAACAGTGGACGCCGGATCAGCTGATCGAGCGTTTCGGCAACGAACGCGTGCAAGTGTATGGCGATCTGTTTCGGCTGATTAATATCACTACTCTGTCGGAATATCTGCAGCGCTATTTTGGGCAGAGTGACGATTCCGCCAAGACCGGCTCCTCACCATACGTGCGCTGGTACTCGCACCTGGTCGGCGATGACCGCGTCCCCTGGGCGGATGAGATTTTCAATCGCATTGCCGAAGACTGGTCTCGTCCGGAGTTCTTCCCGGCAAGCTCGTTCGTTCTGCCGTTCTGTCCCCCAACCGCGACAATCGATCCCAGCCGCAACTGGTTTCCCGCTCGCGGATTGTTTATCTCCGCTCGTGGAGCGCGGACGCGCTTACATGCCGATCCGTGGTGCAGCGATGCATTGCTGTGCCAGATCTACGGAAGAAAAGATTTCGTCATGTACGATCCGTCGCAAGGAAACTATCTCGCCAGGCAAGGGCGGTTCGTGGACATCGCGTCGCCGGACGTGCAGGCGTTTCCGGATTTTGGCAAAGCTCGGCCGTTTGCGCGAGACACGCTGCACCCGGGCGAGATCGTCCTGGTTCCGGCGGGCTGGTATCACCATTTCGATAGCGTGTCGGACAGCATTTCTCTGACCTGGAATTTTGTGCACGCGTGCCGGCTCAGGGAGTTCTTGTCATACCTGGCCGCGGGACCGCCCGACACGGAGTTGAAGCAGTTGGCGTACGCGTATTTCCAGGCACCTGGAAGACACGCGGTAGACAGCTCAATTTTTGTGGAAATGCTTAGCAGGTTGCGCGCGGCAGACTGAAAAATCCTACAGCTATTCTTTCCGCGCCTGGCCTGCGCGGACTTCTGAAAATGCTGCGAGTTGCGAGATCGGGATGTCCGGCTGCGCGACCACAGCGTCCAGCAGCTTTTCAAAATCGGTGACCATCTGCGCGATGGTCGATTCCTTAAACAAGTCAGTCCGGTACTCGAAGTAGCAGTGCTCTCCCTTGGATGATTCGATCTCGAGGGCTAGATCGAATTTCGAGGTGCCGTTGTCGATGTACTTCAACGGGGAAAATTCAACATCCTTGAGATGAAGTACCGGATACGGCGCTTTCGGGGCGCGAAAGTTGAGCTGGAACAGTGGCGTCCGGCTGGGATCGCGCGGCGGACGCACCGCGTCGACAATCTTGTCGAAAGTGAGATCGGAATGCTGGATGGCCCCGCGCACCACGTCGGAGACCCGGTGCATCATCTCACGGAAGGTGTCTCCTCCCCCGACGCTGGTTCGGATCACCACCGTATTCACAAAGAATCCGATCAGATCTTCAATGCCTGTGACCCGCTGCAGCGCAAACGGTGAGCCAACTGAAATGTCGGTTGCGCGCGTATACGCGTGCATCAAAACAACAAATACGGCACACAGCCCGCGGTAGGGACTGGTTTTATTTTCGGTAAAGAATTGGTTCATCGCCGCAACCACGCGTGGGGGAAGCACGAAAAAGTGCCGCTTCCCCGTCATGGTGTGCAGCGCCGGACGCGGGAAGTCGGTCGAAAGATTCAACACGGCCGCGCCGCTGAGTTGTTCTCTCCAGTAGGCGGTTAACTGTTCAAGGCGCTCTCCCACTAGTCGCTCACGCTGCCACAGCGCGAAGTCGGAGTATTGGAGTGGGAGTTCGGGAAGGCTGGGTTCGCGCCCAGACGTGAACGCGTCGTAGAAGTGATCGAGTTCGCGATAGAAAATTCCGATGGACGTGCCTTCAAACGCGATATGCGTGGACGCATGCAAGAAAATGCCTTCGCTCTCGGTCAGCCGGATGACCGCAGCACGCAACAGCACATCGCGGCCAAGATTGAATGGACGAGTCGCCTCCTCGGAAGCTGCGCGCCACCCGGCCTCGTGTTTTTCTTCTGCGGGCAGGTGACGCAGATCAATCTCTTTTAGCTCGACAGAAAACTTTCGCAGCACCACAGGTAATGGCCGCCCCTGAGATGACAGATACACGGTGCGGAGTACTTCATGCCGCGCGACTATGGCGTCGAGCGCTCGCTTCAACGCTTTCAGGTCCGGATTCCCCTCCATCCGCATTGCCATGGCGATGTTGTATGCGGCACTGCCTGGAGAAAGCTGATCGAGATACCACAACCGCTGCTGGCCGAGCGAGAGCACGGGCGGCTGTCCGGCGGGTCGCCTGGTGATCGTGACCGCCGCACTGGATGCAGGAGAACTACTCATCAATCCTCATGGGACAAACAGAATCGCACAAGTGGGCAAGCGGGTGGGCCCTTATCGAGACAGCAAAAAACGTGATAATCTGCGGCCACGTTCCCTTCCCCGAGACGCCCAGATTAGAGTACGCGCGGAAATTCGGCCAGCAGCTTTTGTTGTTACTTCCGGAAACCAAAGTAATGCTGTTCGGTTCCGTCGATTGTGAGAGAACATAGCAACTGACGCTGAGCCCGTAGTGTTGCCGGGCCGGCTCGCGGTCGACCTCGAGGAGTAAGGCGTATATGCACGAGCCAGTTAGCGCGGGATTCCCCTTATCGCTTCAGCAAAGGAACCTCTGGAATTGGCAGACGGAGAGCGACCCGCCGGTTGCTGAAATCCGCGTCCGGATTGAGGGACCTATCGAGGCTGCGAAGCTGCGGAAAGTCCTGGAGCAGGTGGTTCAAAGACATGAAATCCTGCGCACCAGCTTTCAACGCAGCTCGGGGATGAAGTATCCCTTCCAGGTGGTGAATGCGAGTGCCGCTTTGGACTGGAATGCGGTAGATCTCCGTTCGGCGCGTCAGGCCGATAGAAAGGCACAGGTCGAGGAGTTGTCGACCGGCAAATGCAATTTACAGCGGACGCCGTCTGTCCACGCGACGCTGGCTGCCATTGAAACTGATCGTCATCTGCTGGTCGTTCGCGTGCCCGCGCTGTGCGCTGACGCTGTGAGCCTGACAAATATCATCGCCGAAATCCACAGTTTGTATGCAGGGTCAGGTGCTCTGGCGGACGAGCCGCTGCAGTACGCCGACTATGCGCAATGGCAAAGCGAGCTGCTCGAAAGCAAGGATGGCGAGGCGCAAGCCGCCCGTGAGTATTGGAAACGGTTCTCCTCCATTCCTCCGATTGCGTTGCCCTTCGACCGAAAATCTTCGACTGAATTTCGGCCCTCATCGGTAGCGGTGCCGCTTCCTGCGGAACTGTCCGGAAAGCTTGCCAAGGCTGGCGATCCCGAAGGATTGCTTTTGGCTTCGTGGCAGATCTTGTTGTGGCGAGTGACCGGGCAAGCTGAACTGCGAATCGATTACGCGAGCGACGGCAGAGGACCGGAAGAATTGCGCAACGCCGTTGGACTCTTCGCGAAGTCAGTTCCGCTCTACGCCAATTTCGAGAACGAGCGCAGTTTCGGCACTGTAGCGGGCGAAGTGCGCGAGACGCTTGCGCGAGCGGTTGAGCACCAGGACTACTACGACCACGCAGCGGAGCCTGGCGCTGGTTTTTGCAGTCGCCAATTACCCGTATTTTCAGACCAGAAAGTATCGTTCTCAGTCGAAGAAATCCGGTGTGACGCAGAGCGCTTCCGGATACAACTTCAGTGCACCGAAGCACAAGGCGCATGGACTGCGAAACTCGCTTACGATCCCAGTCGCTTCAGCCGCTTTGCCGCCGACCAACTCGCGAGGCGCTACGCGATTCTGGTATCCGCCGCGATAGCGAATCCTGACACACGCATTTCCGAACTGCCGATCATGGACGAAGCGGAACTGCGGCAGGTCACGGTTGAGTTCAATCAAACCCGCGCCGAATTTCCCCGCGACAACTGCATTCACCACCTCTTTGAGGAACAGGCGGCACGAACGCCCGACCGTCCGGCGCTGCGCTTCGGTGATCAGCAGTTCACGTATGCCCACTTAAATACCCGGGCCAATCAGATTGCGCATTTGTTGCGCGAGCGTGGCGTGAAAGAGAACGTCCCGGTCGGTCTCTGTGTGGAAAGATCCGCCGAGATGATCGTCGGTCTGCTGGCCATCCTGAAAGCAGGCGGATGCTACGTTCCATTAATCCCCGATAATCCCAAGGCGCGCCTGGCACATCAGCTTAGTGAAACTGGCGCTCCGGTGGTCATTACCGAAGAAAAGCTGTTGCCGCGATTGCCCGAGTGTTCCGCGATCTGCCTCGATCGTGACCGCGGGCTATTTAACCAGCACAAAACCGCGAACCCTGAGCACAACAACTCGCCCCACGACCTCGTTTATGTGATCTACACCTCGGGGTCAACCGGAGTGCCCAAAGGCGTAGCCGTGCGGCACTTTAATCTGGTCAATTACAGCCACTTCATTTGCCGGCGTCTGAAGCTGAGCGAGGCAGCGCACGGACTGAATTTTGCGACGGTTTCCACGCTGAGCGCGGACCTGGGCAATACCTGTATTTTTCCGTCGCTGATCTCGGGTGGCTGTCTGCACGTGATCGGCTACGAAACCGCGATGGCCGCCAACCTCTTCGCTGAGTATTCCCGCAAGCATCCGATTGACGTGCTGAAGATTACGCCATCGCACCTGGCCAGCTTGCTGAATGCGGCCGAGGGCGGTAGCGTGCTGCCCGGGAAATACCTGGTGCTCGGCGGAGAAGCTTCCACCTGGGACCTGATTGCGCGGATTCGCAAGGCGAGCGACTGCGCAGTTATCAATCACTATGGTCCGACCGAGGCCACCGTAGGCTGTTGCACCTTCGGGCTTGCGGAGAACGATGTTGCCGAGTGGGCGCCCGCGACAGTGCCTATCGGGCGCCCGATTGCGAACGACGAAATCTACATTCTCGATCAGCGGCTCCAGCCTGTGCC
>Ga0070741_10009299_pt1 | contig 19189 bp, 7 predicted proteins | sample Coa_R1_4_FD_66440 | JGI IMG/M metagenome (GOLD analysis project Ga0070741, IMG submission 66440) | Surface soil microbial communities from Centralia Pennsylvania, which are recovering from an underground coalmine fire - Coalmine... | ecosystem: Environmental > Terrestrial > Soil > Unclassified ...
GTTTACTGTCGTTCCCGCATCAAATCCTATCGGGACGTTTAGCGGGCCATCCACAGTTGTCACCGATGCCAACGGACTGGCGACAGCACCTCCTTTTACGACGTCATCAGAATTTGGCACCTTCGTAATTCAGGCGCAGGTCAACGGGTTGCAGCCGGTTACTTTTAATCTTACGAATTCTTGCGTCACTGTCGTGACGAATAACGGAGACAGTGGACCTGGATCGCTGAGAGATGCAGTCAACGGTATATGCACTTTGGGATTGATTAAGTTTGCGCCAGGCGTTACAGGAACCATTACCTTGACCAGCGGCGAAATCGTGGGCACAGATAAAGAATTCACATTACAAGGTCCCGGCGCAGACATACTTGCAATCAGCGGAAATCACAACTCGCGCATTTTCGCGTTTAATCAAAGTTGTGTGATTCTGGGCAGTCCCTGCGTCGTATTCGGTAATTCTGATATAAGCATAAGCGGTCTGACTTTAAAGGACGGCTCGCCATCAAAGAACGACACTGCCGGTGGAGGTGGCGCGATCTTTATGGAAGGCACGATACTGACTTTGACCGATTCTGTAATCGTCAATAACGATGCGTCAAACGCTTCTTCACCGTCGGGCGGTGGGATTGATGCTACGCACTTTTCCCAATTGAATCTCTCGCGAACCGCGATCATCAACAATACAACCGTTCAGAACGGCGGCGGCATTCACCTGTCAATTGAGAGCGATGCGACAATAGATAACAGCACCATCGCAGGAAACACCACCGGAAGCGCGGGACAGGGCGGAGGTATCGAACTGGATGGTTTTTCAATCGTGCAGATCACGAACTCCACAATCTTCGGCAATTCTGCCAATGTAGGGGGCAATATTTCGCGAATCGATTCAGACCCTGTGCTGAGAACTGATGACGGGTTTAATCAGATAACTAATAACATTATCTCAGGAGGAATCCTTTTAGGGTCAGCGCCAAAATCTGCTGACATGAATAACATTCAACTAATCGGCCAAAATGGTGACTTTAATCTCATCCAGGACGCCACAACTGTTACCTTAACAAACGCGCCTCACAACATTACCGGAGCTAACCCGTTGCTCTTGCAACTGGGAAATCATGGAGGCCCGTCGCCGACTCTGTTGCCTCTTCCAAACAGTCCTGTTATCGGTGCCGGAACATCGGCGGTCGCAGGCAACAGTGATCAGCGGGGCTTCTCGCGCAGGCAGACAGGAAATTCTGATATTGGCGCCGTGGAAACAAATTATGCATTGGCAGCGGCCGGTGGAACTCCGCAGTCGGCAAGAGTAAACTCGACGTTTGCTGCGCCACTGAAAGCAGTGGTAACTGAGTCAGGGATTAGTGTACAAGGCGTAACAGTAACTTTTTCTTCTCCGAATTCAGGTGCCAGCGCCCTGTTCGGCGTATCAACTACTGTTAGTGCTGTCACAGATAATAACGGGCTTGCCAGCGTTTCGGGGCCAATGGCAAATGCAATTACTGGCGTCTATGCGATTACTGCGAGTGTTGGGGGATCAGTTCCAACCGCGTCTTTCAATCTGACGAATTTACCGAGCGTCGCAAGCGTCACTCCCTTCTCCGGTACGCCGCAAAAGACCGCTCCGGGAGCAGCTTTCGCGAATCCTTTGCAAGTTGTCGTTCGTGACGCAGACAACAATCCTGTGTCGGGAGTCACTGTAACCTTTACCGCGCCTGGTACTGGCGCAAGCGGATTATTCTTCCCAGGCGGAGTTCTATCGATATCCTCGACATCAAACATCGACGGCATCGCAGCCGTTGGAGCATTCATTGCAAATAATAGTACCGGCAGCTATACGGTAACGGCTAGCGTTGAAGGAAACGTCCCACCAGCAGTTTTCAATCTGAGCAATGTTAACCCTGGCCCCGCAGCCAGTATTTCGGCGAAATTCGGTACACCACAAGCAGCAGGTCTGGGTAAAGCCTTTGGCGCGGCACTGGTGGTAAACGTTACTGATAGTCAAACAGTACCCGTGCAGGGCGCAACCGTCACATTGACAATAGTTCCTAACGGGGATGCTGGTGCGAGTTTTCCAGGCAATGTTACAACCGCTCAGGTCATTACGGACATCAACGGTCTGGCACTGGCACCAACGATTACGGCTAACCAGTTCGTTGGCAGCTACACTGTGACGGCAACCGTTCCCGGAGTCTCGTCGCCAGCCGTCTTCGATTTGACAAATCAGGTCATCATATCCGGCGATCTGACCGGCGATGGACAGGTGACTGTGCAGGACCTGGTAGTTCTGGCAAATATCATAGCCGGTAATATCTCGCCAACACCTACTCAACTCGGGGCCGCGGACGTATTCGATGACCACACCGGGCAAATTACGATTCAAGACCTCGTGACGCTGGCGAATTTTATCGCCGGAAATATTCATTCGTTGCCGGTCACTGTCGGGTCAAGTTCGAATCCGGATGGAACAAAACCGCTGGCAGATGTAGTTCGCGCGGTTTCAAGCGTAAATATCGAAGCCGGTTTTAATCCCGCGCTCTCGCCGCGATTGGCTTTTGCGGCAAGCCTGAAGATCGCAAAGCCTCGCTGAAATTTTTTCCGAGCGCATAAACTTAATAAACGCACTTTCCTCTTGATTACCGAGGGGAGTGCGTATATCCTCATCTCGGTTACCGATACCACCGCAGGAGAATGAATGTGAGCAAACCATCAGACCTTGTTCAGGGAACTTTAGATTTGCTGATTTTAAAGATTCTGGCTTTGCAGCCCATGAACGGGTGGGCTATCAGCCAGCGATTGAAACAGGTTTCGGGAGATGTTCTTCAGGTGAGCGATGGCTCGCTTTATCCGGCTTTGCATAAGTTAGAGCAGGAAGGCTGGATCACGGCCGAGTGGAAGCAGACCGAGAACAATCGCCGAGCCAAGTTTTATTCGCTGACCCGACCTGGCAGAAGGGAATTGGAAAGAGAAGCCGAGAACTGGGGACGGTTATCAGCGGCTATTTCGCACGTCGTTGACCTCAGCGAGGCATAAAAGCATGAGCATCGATCGCTGGTTTTACAAATTGCCGCTTCGCTTGCGCTCGCTGTTTAAGAAGAATTATGTCGAAGACGAACTGAACGAAGAGATCCAATACCACATCGATCAGCAAATCGAGCAATACACTGCCAAAGGGTTCTCGCCGAAAGAGGCAAAATATATGGCGCTCCGTTCTATTGGCGGAGTAGAGCAACGAAAGGAAGAGTGCAGAGAGATGCGACGCACGAATTTCATCGAACACCTGGTACAGGATATTTCATTTGGTCTGCGCGTGATGTTCAAGAATCCAGCGTTCCTCGCCGTAGCGGTAATGACTCTTGCTCTCAGCATCGGCGCGACTACTGCTATTTTCACCGTTGTAAACGCGGTCTTGCTGCGACCGCTGCCGTATCCCGAACCGGACAGGCTGGTGAACGTGGGAAGAACTTTCCCAAAGGACACGACGATAGGCGAGTTGAGTCCGATGAAATTCGTTTTTGTCCGCGATAACACCCAATCGCTGGACGCTGTTACCGCGACAGTCGCAATGGATTCCGATGCCTATCTTTCAGACGAAAACCAAACCGACTACATCACCGGGCTGTATGCGACAGAAGGTTTTTTCCGTGTACTGGGGGTGCAGCCGATCGGGCGCGGTTTTACACCGGAAGAAGACAAGCAGGGTGGGCCTAGGGTGGTTGTGCTGGGTGACGGCTTATGGCGTCGAAAGTTCGGAGCGGATATTAGCATCCTCGGAAAAACCATCAGGCTCAACGGCGCGGCGACGACAGTGGTTGGAATTATGCCTGCCGGGTTCGAATATTTAGGACCCAAAGATGTGATCGTGCCGGCCAATCTCAATCCATTGAATACTGGGGCCAATTGGACGGTAATCGGTCGTTTGAAACCCGGCATTACCAGAGATCAGGCACAAGCGGAGCTGCAGACCGTATTTGATAAATTCCAGGCAACTCACCCAAGCGATGTCCTGAAGGGCGAGAAATTTGGACTGCGCGACTGGCGCACCGAAATGACCAGCGGCGTCCGCGAGCTGTTGTGGATCTTGCTCGGCGCGGTTGCGTGTGTACTGCTGATTGCGTGCGCGAATGTGGCAAATCTGCAATTAATCCGCGCGGCGTCACGACAGAAAGAAATGGCCGTGAGAACTGCGCTCGGTGCCAGCAACGGACGCATCGTCCGTCAACTCCTTACTGAAGGCATTATTTTAGCGATTCTGGGTGGTGGGCTTGGAGTGCTGTTGGCGGATTGGGGACTGAAGGCGATGCTGACTCTGGTTCCGGCGGGCATGCTGCCTCGCATTGAAGACATCAGCCTTGATGGCCGCGTCCTGGCCTTTGCCGCGGGTGCCAGCCTGCTTACCGGAATTGCATTTAGTCTGGCCCCGGCGCTGCAGGCGTTGCGCGTCGACGTTCACAGTGTCCTCAAAGAAGGCGGCGGCAAAACCAGCGCTAGTGTTTCTCAAGTGCGCCTTCGCCACGGGTTGGTGATCGTAGAAGTAGCGCTGGCAATGACATTGACTATCGGTGCCGGTTTGTTGCTTCGCACATTCGCCAATTTGCGAGGAATCGGGCCGGGCTTTGACGCAAACAAGGTCTTAACATTCGAGGTTTCGCCGCGTGGCAGAAATTATGACAGCGTCGCAAAGGTGAACGATTTCTACGGCCGGGCATTAGAAAAATTCCGTAATCTGCCCGGAGTTGAAACTGCAGCGATAACCAACAAACTGCCATTCGATCGATGGTTTAATCTGCCTTACCGTTTTGTCGGACATACCGATCTGGATGGGTCTGCGGAATATCGCCTGGTGTCGCGAGATTATTTCAAGACAATGAAGATGGAAGTGCGTCGCGGACGGGGATTCGCAGAGAGCGACGCTGGCGGTGAGCCGGTCGCAATCGTCAATGAAGCATTTGTGCGCAAAAGCCTTTCCGGCGTAGATCCCATCGGTCAGCAGTTGTGCATGGGTTGTGAGTATGGCGACCCAACTATTCGACGGATTGTCGGAGTAGTCAATGAGACGAAACAGCGCGAGTTGACCGAAGCGCCTCCGCAAACGGTTTTCATTCCACTGTCACAGACCTTTAGTGGCGCGCGCGGAGCGGTACAGCGAATCAGCTTTGTCCTGCGGACTTCGGGCGATCCGTCGCTGCTCGCGGCCGCGGTCCAGGGCGAAATCCGTCAACTCGATCCAACCGTCCTCATGAGGAACCTCCGTCCGATGGATCAATTGGTAAGCAATACAATCGCGCCTCAACGATTTAATTTATGGCTTGTCGGTTCGTTTGCGGTGCTCGGCTTACTGCTGGCCGCGGTCGGCATCTACGGCGTGATGGCTTACGGCGTCGCGCAGCGAACGCATGAAATTGGAATTCGGATGGCATTGGGTGCTCAAAACAGCGATGTGCTGAAACTGGTAATAAGCCAGGCGGTCAAACTCGCTTTTATCGGCGTCGCCATAGGAACGATTGCATCGCTTGGCCTGACGCGACTGTTGAAGACCTTGCTGTATGGGGTCAGCACAACAGACCCGATGACGTTTGTACTGATCGCTGCGTTGCTGATCGTGATTGCGTTGATTGCGAGTTATTTGCCGACGCGCCGCGCGATGAAGGTCGACCCGATGATGGCGCTTCATTACGAGTAAGTGAGTCCGGATATGGGTCCCGAACGCTGGCCTTACAAGATGTCGTTGCGGTTTCGCTCGCTGTTTCGGCGCAAGAACGTCGAGCAAGAGCTGAACGAGGAACTGCAATTTCACATTGAACAGCAGATTCAGAATTACACGGATAAGGGGTTATCGTCTAAAGAAGCGCACTATATGGCAATGCGTTCCATGGGTGGTGTCGAGCAACAGAAGGAGAAGTGCAGAAGTATGCGGCGAGTCAATCACATCGAAAATCTATTCAAGGACATCTCTTTCAGTTTTCGGATTCTGAGAAAGAATCCCGGATTTACATTTGTCGCCATCATTACACTCGCGCTTGGCATAGGCTCAAACAGTGCTGTATTCAGCGTGCTCAATTCGGTTGTTCTTAAACCGCTGCCGTTCAAGGATCCGTCTCGCATCGTGAACATCGGTGAAATCAATCCCAAGGCTGACGACACTTACCCTGTGTTCGCGCCGGCCAACTATGTGGATTTCGAAAAACAACAGAATGCGTTTGAGTCAGTCGCAGCGATTAACACCGGTGGCGTTACCTATACCAGTAACGGAGAAAATGAAGACTGGGATGTTTTGAGAGTAACTGAGGGGTATTTTCAAACCCTGGGTGTTCCTCCTCTTGCCGGGCGGATCTTTGCTGCCGGCGATATGCCTCAAAACGCACCCGGAACGGCGATTCTCAGTTACCGGCTTTGGCAGCGAAAGTTCGGCGGCGATACTGGAATAATCGGTAAGACGATAACGCTTGGTCGAAGACCAACCACAATAATCGGAATAATGCCGGAATATTTTCGCGCGCCACTGGGAACCGATTTTGGTGATCTCTGGATGCCATTATCGACCGACGGTCCAGGGTGGGACGAACGCGACGCTCGGTATGTGAGAGTATTTGGAAGACTAAAAGCCGGAATCACTCAGGCACGAGCGCAGAGCGAGATGGACATACTTGCGAGCCATTTTGCTGAGCTCTATCCGGCAAGCAACAAAGGATGGTCGATCAAGTTGTCCGATGTTATGGAATACGTAACAGGCGACGTCCGCCCTGCTTTGCTTATATTGTTTGCGGCCGGGTGTTGTGTTCTGTTGGTTGCATCCGCAAATGTGGCCAATCTGCTATTGGCGCGAGCCAACGCTCGTAAACGGGAACTTGGCATCAGAGCAGCGCTGGGAGCTTCGCGAGCAAGGCTGATCCGGCAGGTTCTTGTTGAGAGTGTAATGCTCACGCTGATCGGTGGCGCGCTTGGCGCTGTCCTGACAGCATTGGCGATCAAAACCCTACAGCAACTGAGACCGGTACATCTTCCGCGCGTCGATGAGCTGAATCTTGACTGGCGTGTCCTGCTGTTCGCCCTTGGTGCTTCGATAGTCGCAGGTTGTTTTTGCGGGGCGATCTCTGGTTGGCTTTCAACCAGAGTCGATGTCGGGATGGCTCTTAATGACGGCGGATCGCGAACTTCCGGCGGACTACGCCAGGCGCGCGCCAGAAGCATTCTGATCGTTGCCGAGATCTCACTTTCACTGATGTTGCTGGTCAGCGCTGGCCTTCTAATGCACAGCTTCTATCGATTAACCCGCCAGGATCCGGGCTTTGACTCACACAACGTCTTTACAGCGGGTATAGGCGCTGTAGGAAATTCTGCTGAGGAAAGAGGGCAGTTTTTCCAACGACTGATCGAACGAATCAACACGATTCCTGGCATTGAATCGGCAAGTTTGGCTACGCGACCGCCCTTGCTCTATTCAGGGACGGTTGTTTTTCCTATCTCAATCAAGGGGCAATCTACAGGGAATGCCGCGAGCGACAGAATCATGACAACCGTCGATTCGGCGACTCCTGATTATTTCCGAACTCTTAGAATCCCGATCAAGGCAGGTCGAGGCATAACAGAGCAGGATAGAATCGGCGCCCGAGGAGTATGCGTGGTCAATGAATCGCTGGCCCGTCGCTACTTTGGCTCGACCGAAAAGGCGCTCGGACACGAGATCGACATAACATATCTGGGCGGTGTGATCTCGCAGGAAATCGTCGGAGTGGCCGGAAATGTCAAACGGTTGAGCCTGACCGAAGTTACAGAGGACCCCGCCATTTATTTACCGGAATTTCAGGTGCCGTGGTTCGGCGGCGAGATTGTCGCCCGGACAAAAACCAATCCGGCTGAATATACAAAAGCAATTCAGCAGGCGGTTCGTGATGCTGGCAGTGATCAAAACCTCTATCTGCCTCGACCGATGGACGAGGCGATCAGCAGATCCGTCGCGCAACCGCGGTTTTATTCTGAGCTGTTCGGCGTATTTGCCGGAATCGCGGTAGTTCTGGCGTGCGTGGGACTGTACGGAGTTATCTCCTATGCAACTGGACAACGAACGCAGGAGATAGGCATTCGAGTCGCGCTTGGCGCTAAAAAGATAGACATCATCAGAATGATTGTTGGTCAGGGGATGATCCTGGTAATTGTCGGCGTGATTCTGGGAATAGTCGGCGCGCTTGGGGCGACAAAGTTCCTGGAGACGCTTCTCTATGGCGTAACCACAACCGATATTCTCTCGTATTTTTCCGTCTCGCTCTTGCTGGTGATTGTCGCGATGTTCGCGTGTTACATCCCGGCTCGTCGTGCAACAAAGGTGGATCCTATAACAGCGCTCAGGTACGAGTGAGAAGCGTAAACCGGCCATTTGCGCAGCATGGATATGCGATTTCAACGCTGGATTTACACAATAAGATTGCGATTGCGTTCACTCTTTCTGCGCAAACAGGTTGAGACCGAGTTGGACGAGGAGTTCTGCTATCACGTCGAGCAGCAGGTTCAAGATTTCCTGGCCAAAGGCCTTTCGGACACAGAAGCGCGCTATATGGCATTACGCTCAATGGGTGGGCTCGACCAGCAAAAAGAGAGATGTCGAACTATGCGACGAACGAACTTCGTTGATGATCTCGTCAAGGATTTGAATTATGGCGTGCGCATGATGTTAAGGCAACCTGCGTTTACGACTATCGTTGTTCTGACACTCGCCCTGGGAATAGGTGCCAGCACGGCCATGTTTAGTGTCGTCAACGCCGTGTTGCTTAAACCTTTGCCCTACCCGGAGTCCGACAAACTGGTTTTTGTCAGCGAGCGCACGCAGCAGTCTGAGAGGACATCAATAGCCTGGCCTAACTATGCCGATTGGCGCACTCAAAATCATGTATTCGAGAAAATCGGCGTGTATAACTTTAACAGCTATAACCTTACTGGCGATGATGCGCCAGAGAGATTGCAGGCGGGTCAGGCCACGGCGGACTTTTTTGCCGCCTTACGCGTCAACCCGTCGCTGGGGCGATTTTTTACCGATGACGAAGACAAGCCAGGAGCGGCGCCTGTTGTTGTACTTGGCTACGGTTTATGGCAACGCCGTTTCGGCGGCGACGCGAAAATATTAAACCAATCAATCAAACTCAATGATCGCAGTTATACCGTTGTTGGAGTATTGCCGCCGGATTTTCAGTATTTTTCCAAAATAGATTTATGGGTTTCAGCGGGACAGCTCAGCGCAGATTGGCAGCATCGCGCCACCCATCCAAATCTGTCTGGGATTGCGCGACTGAGACCCGGAGTGACGCTGGAACAGGCACGCGCTGACATGGAGGCCATTGCGGCCGGGCTCCAGGAAAAGTTTCCTGACACTAATCGAGGTCATTCAGTAACAATAAAACCATTTATCGAATTAATAGTGGGTGATTCGGGTCCGTCGTTATGGTTGTTATTGGCGGCATCTGGATTCCTGCTTCTTATCGCCTGCGCGAATGTCGCCAATCTGTTGCTGGTGCGCGCTACCGTAAGACAGCGCGAGATGGGCATTCGCGCCGCGCTGGGCGCGGGACGAGGGAGACTTACCCGACAGCTGCTCACCGAAAGTGTAGTGCTTGCCTTGCTGGGCGGCGGATTTGGGCTGTTGTTTTCTCAATGGGGATTGAGCTTGCTGATCCCGATAGCAGCAACGACTTTACCCAGGGTAACAGAGACCCGGCTGGATGGCAGGGTTTTGGCTTATAGTCTCGCGGTAGCTTGTCTGACCGGCATTTTATTTGGGCTGGCTCCGGCTTGGAGGTCCGGGCGAACGTCACTACAGCAATTGCTGCAGCAGGCGGGCAAAGATATGAATTCCGGGAAACAAAGGGCCCATGATCTATTGGCGGTGACCGAGATTGCGTTAACGATCATTCTGCTTGTCGGTACGGGATTGCTTGTGCACAGCTTTTACCGATTGACCCAGGTTGATTCGGGTTTTAACTACACAAACCTTCTTTCATTTAGCCTTACGTTGCCGGAAAAGAAATATACAAAGCCGGAACAAAGGGCTGACTTCTTTAATAATTTATCCGAACGATTGAAAACGCTGCCTGGCGTGCAATCGGTTGCGATTGCCTCTGGCTTGCCGTTTGGAGCAAGTAGTTGGCGCATTCCATTCGTAGTCGACGGCGCCGCCATTCCTAAAGATATGCCCTCGCTGGAGGCTTGCCTGGTCAGTCCGGACTATTTTACTGCGCTGGGAATCCCTTTGAAGTCGGGACGCTTTTTCAGTGACCAGGAAAACAATCAAAATCAATTCGGAGATCCGAAGCCTGATAATATCCGGCAACCTGCCAATCTCAGATCGATTATCATTGATGAAGAGTTTGCTCGCCGTTATTGGCCCAGCGAAAATCCGGTTGGTAAGACAATCCGCCTGGCGCCGATAGATTCCGGCTCGCCATCGTTAACGATCGTAGGCGTTGTCGGGCGGGTAAAGATGGACAAACTCAGCGCTGAATCAAACAGGGTTCAGGCCTATTTTCCATATTCGCAATTTGCATTTCCGAATATGACGTTTGTCATTAAATCCGCTCTCGATCAGTCCCAAGTGCTTGCGTCAGTCCGTGAACGGTTAAAGTCGCTGGATAGCCAGCAGCCGATTTACAACATTCGAACTTTAGAGCAGATTCGCTCCAATTCAATCGCGCCCGAGCGCTTGAATCTGACCCTGGTAGTCAGTTTTGGCAGTGTGGCGCTGTTGTTGGCCGCTATTGGTCTGTACGGGGTTATTTCATACGCAACAGCGCAGCGGACGCACGAGTTTGGAATCCGCAGGGCTTTAGGCGCAACCTCTGGCGATGTCATGAAACTTGTCATCGGACACGGAATGAAACTGGCCTTTGCCGGACTGTTAGTCGGATTAGGCGGAGCATTTGCCCTGACGCGGTTTATCACGGGGTTGCTGTTTGGTGTGTCGGCTTCTGATCCATATTCGTTTATTGGAATCGCGACACTGGTTACCCTGGTTCTTTTGCTGGCCTGCTGTGTACCGGCACGTCGGGCGACGAAAGCCGATCCAATGACCGCCCTTCGGTATGAGTAGAGAAATAGCGTAATGCATTTTCGACGCTGGCTTTTGATTATTCGATTGAGACTGCGTTCACTCTTCAAACGCCAGAGAGTCGAAGCAGAATTGTCCGAGGAACTCCAGTTTCACATCGAGCGAAAGCTGGATGAGTATTTAGACAAAGGCATGTCGCCTGTTGAGGCGCGCAGAGCCGCACTGCGCGCAATGAATGGCCTGGAGCAAAACAAGGAGAGATGTCGCGATATGAGACGAGTAGCTTTCTTTGAAAACCTTTTGAAAGATCTTCGATATGGACTCCGGATATTGATCAAAACTCCGGGCTTTACGATTGTTGCTGTTTTAACTCTGGCCCTGGGCATTGGCGCAAACACCGCGATCTTCAGCATAGTTAATTCGGTGTTACTGCGACCGCTGCCATATCGCGAGCCTGATCGCCTGGTTAAGATTACGTTCAATCGACCGGGGATCGGGCTCAAGGATGTAGGCTATTCGGTTCCAGAGCTCGACGATTTGAAATCGAGATCGGATGTATTCGACGATGTAACCGTATGCTGGCCGGTAAATGCCAATTTGACCGGGGCGAAACAGCCGGAACGACTTGAACTGCTCGGTGCCAGCCCCAGTTATTTTTCAGTCCTCGGAGTGACCACTCCGGAGATCGGAAGATTGTTCGGACCGCAAGACGTCACACCTGGTTTTGCGGAAGCCGTCGTTATCAGTGACGCATTGTGGACCAGATCGTTTGGACGGGACCCGAAGATTTTAGGTAAGGGCGTCAGGCTGGACGGCGATCTATATACGATTGTCGGTGTCCTTCCTCCGGATTTCCGGCATCCGGGACCAACTGTTGTGAACGATGTTGAAGTGTGGACCGCCGCCGGTTTTACTGCCGATCCATTTCCAAAACCCGACCGCAGGACTCGATATCTTCCGGGAGCAATCGGCCGGTTGAAGCCTGGATTGAGCATAAAGCAGGCGCAGGCGAAACTCGATGCAATGTCGGCCGAGCTGATGCACGATTATCCGAACGCATACAGTGATCGCGCGAAATTATCGATTGAAATTCAACCGCTTCAACAAGCGCTGGTGGGCGATGTTCGCCCGATGCTGCTGGTACTGATGGGAGCGGTGATCCTGATTATCGTCATCGCTTCGGTGAACATCGCCAGTCTGTTGCTGGCGCGCGCTTCCGGCAGACAGCGCGAGATCGCGGTGAGGCTTGCGCTTGGCGCCTCGCGAGCCAGGATCATACGGCAGATGTTGACAGAATCGATGTTGCTGTCACTGATTGGAGGTATCGCAGGTATCGTAACGGCGTGGCTCGCTCTCGGGCTCATCATCCAGCTTGTGCCGGCGAAAATCCCGAGGCTAAATGAAGTCAGCATCGATTGGAGAGTTCTTGGGTTTGCTCTGCTGGTTTCACTGTTCACTGGGATTTTATTCGGGCTTGCTCCTGCAATTCAATCCGTGAAAGCTGACGTTTACGCGGCAGTGAAAGAAGGAGCAAAAGGATCGGGTTACGGTAAGAAGACCGGTCGAGTGCGCGACGTCCTAATAGTTTCGGAACTCGCCCTGGCTGTAGTTCTGATGGTCGGCGCGGGATTGTTGCTGAGAACGTTTCAGACACTGCTCCAGCAGAATCCTGGTTTTAATCCTTCAAGAATAGTCAGCGCTGGCATCTGGCTGCCTGTTCCTAACGATCCGAAAGTCGATCGTTACGGAACACCGGAATCGCTGAACGGTTTTGTACGCGAAGTTTTCCGACGAGTCAGCTCAATCCCAGGCGTTCAAATGGTGGGAATGGCATCAAGTCTTCCGGCAACGGTTCCTGCATTTAATACTGGACTGGTTGTTGAAAATCGCGCTGTCGATTCAAATCAGGATCTCTCTGCCGGATTGATTTTTGTCAGTCCCGATTATTTCAAGCTGCTGCAGGCGACGCTCGTTCAGGGCCGGCAATTCACCGAAGACGACACGACAGGGAAGCCGCTGGTTGCGATTATCGATGAGAGCACCGCCCGTCGATACTGGCCAGCCCAAGACCCGATAGGAAAACGAGTGAAGTTCGGTCCGTCTCCGGCCGCTCCGTGGCTGTCAGTTGTCGGAGTTGTAAAAGACATCAAACATGACGGACTCGATAAAGACGGAATTCCTCATCTATACACTTCGATTTATCAGTATCAGACTAAGGCAATGATGCTGGCAGTTCAGACCTCGCTTCCAGTTTCAGAGCTTGAGAAGCAGTTCCGAAATCAGATTCAATCAATTGATCCCTCAGTACCGGTTTTCGGCGTTAAGAGCATGAGTGAAGTGCTTGACGCATCGCTTGCGCCGCGGCGTTTTTCCGCGCAACTGGTCGGCGCATTTGCCGGTCTTGCTCTCCTGTTGTCATCGATTGGAATTTATGGATTGTTGTCGTATATGGTCGGTCAGAGAACGAACGAGATCGGCATCCGAATGGCCCTGGGAGCACAACCCGCCGCGATCCGACGGCTGGTCTTAAGCAAAGGAACTCTGCTCGCAGGAATCGGGTTGTTGATAGGGCTCGTACTATCTGCGATTGCCGCGCCTACGATCTCGAGCTTGTTATACGGCGTGCATCCGGTAGATCCAATCGTGTTCGTGGCAGTGCCTTTTGTTCTGGGATTAGTGGCATTGCTATCCAGTTATATCCCGGCGTACCGCGCAACAAGAGTCGATCCGATTACCGCATTGCGCGAAGGTTAATAAATACGTAGTCCCGTTCTTAGGCTTCGTGCCTTGGAGATTTGATAATGGGTGTTGAGCACTGGTATTACACGATTCGGTTACGCGTTCGCTCGCTCTTCCAACGACGCCAGGTCGAGCAGGAATTGAACGAAGAACTTCAATATCACCTCGATCAACAGATCGAAGCCTATCTTGCAACAGGAATGTCAGCGGACGATGCGCGTTACGCCGCCATCAAGGCAATGAAAGGTATCGAACTGCAAAAAGAGCAATGCCGGGCGACGCGGAGAACGAAATTCATCGACCAGTTGGTGCAGGATCTATCGTATGGTCTTCACGTGTTGCGCAGCAAACCGGGTTTCACTTTTATCGCGATATTGACATTGGCGCTGGGAATCGGAGCAAGCACCGCTGTTTTCAGTGCTGAGGATGCGGTAATTTTTCGCCCGTTGCCGTACAAACAGCCAGACCGGCTGGTGCAGGTTTTTCAAAGCTATCGGCCGCGGCCATATATGAATAGAATGCCAGTTTCACCGGCAAATTATTCAGATCTGCAAAAAGAGAGCAAATCGTTTGAAGGATTTGCGGCTTACAAGCTCGTGAGCCTCAACCTAAGCGGAGACAACACGCCCGAACGTGTCCGCGCCGGCCAGGTTACAACCAACACGTTTTCTCTATTAGGCGTGGAGCCGCTGTTCGGTCGAGCGTTTCAGGATACTGACGACGCACCGAATTCCGAGCAAGTAGCTGTACTCAGTTATAACCTGTGGCAAAGTCGCTATGCCGGCAGCAAAGATATTATCGGTAAAGTCATCAAGGGCAACAACAAACCGTTCACCGTTATAGGTGTGATGCCGCAGGGTTTTGGCTATCCGAAAGGATGGCTTTATTCGGGAGACATTGAAATCTGGACGCCTCTGGTCTTGACCGACACGGAGAAGAACGACCGGGGCGGAATCATTCTGGACGTCATTGCAAGGCTTAAACCGAACACTACTCTCGAACAGGCGCAGGCAAACCTGGATGTCATAACCAGTCAACTTGAGCAGGCTTATCCACAAACCAACAAAGGTTGGGGAAGCAACCTGATGTGGCTTTCCGACCGCGGAGTCGATGCTTATCGCTCGATGTTTCTCTTTATTTCCCTGTCCGTTCTTGTCGTACTACTCATCGCCTGCTCGAATGTAGCGAATCTGCTGTTGGCTCGTGGCATCGAGCGCCAAAAAGAATTGACTATTCGCGCGGCTCTCGGTGCAGATCGATGGAGAATCATAAGGCAGTTGCTGACGGAAGGCGTGTTGTTGTCGACTTTTGGCGGGGTGCTCGGCGTGTTACTGGCCGGCTACGCTCTCAGTGTTCTGGCGACATTGCCAATTTCAAGTATTCCGGAGTTAAAACACGTCGCGATGAATTGGCGAGTGCTGGGTTTTTCGATCGGTTTGACCGTCGTGACGGGATTGATTTTCAGTCTTCTTCCGGCACTGACACTTTCAAAATTTTCCCTGACCAGCGCTTTGCAGGAAGGTGGTCGCAGTGCAGGTGATAGTTCTGGGCGCAGTCGCCTGAAGTCAACGCTCGTCGTCGGTGAGCTTGCGTTGACTATTCTGTTGCTTCTGTGTGCGGGAAAATTGATTAGAAGCTTTCAGTCCTATATGTCTGTCGACCCGGGGTTTGTTCCCGATAATGTACTTACGATGCGGATTGTACTGCCCACCGAAAAATATAAGCAAAGCCAGCAATGGACTGCGTTTTTCGAAGGCGCCGAGCAGGAGATCAAGTCAATTCCTGGCGTGATTCTGACTGCTGCGGGAAGCGGCGCTCCAATGGACGGATACGGAGAAACGTCCAGATTTCAGGTAATCGGAAAACCCACCCCGGATATCGCTCAGGAAAATTCGTTTGCGGATTATATGAGAATCGGCCGCGATTACTTTCAGGTCGCGGGGATCAAGTTACAAAAGGGCCGTTACTTTAACGACATCGATATTGAGGGAAAACAACAGATTGCCATGGTCAATGAAAGTTTTGCCAGACATGCGTTTGTTGACCAGGATCCAATCGGACAGCGCATCAGTTTGCTGGGCAACGTAAATGACTCAGCAGTCAATAAGACCGATAACCCGGCCTTGGAGATCGTCGGTGTCGTTGCTGATACAAAAGAGTATGGGGTCTTTCGCCCGACTCCACCGATGATTTACGTACCGATGAGACAAGATCCCATACGGACAATGACTTTGATGGTCAAAACAGGACCTGACGGAACAAACTTGTTGCCGGAGATTCGCAGACATTTGTTGAAGCTCGATCCAGATCAACCGGTTTACAATGTCTCGACGCTTGAACGCATCGTTAGCGATAGCAACGCATTGTTTCGCTTCAACACAATGTTGCTGACAGCCTTTGCTGGAATCGCGTTAACTTTAGCGCTGATTGGAATCTATGGCGTAATTGGTTATTCTGTCGGGCAACGCACCAAAGAATTTGGCATAAGGCTGGCCTTGGGGGCGAGTCCCGGCGACATCTTCAAACAAGTGCTCGGTAAAGCAGCGCGGTTGAGCGTCTTTGGATTAGGGATTGGGCTGGCGGCTTCATACCCCGCTATTAAGCTATTGTCCCAGTCGACGCAGAGATCGCTGGGAATAGGCCTTATCGGCAGTGGTCCGATGCTGGTCGTCACAATCTGTGCCGCTATGACACTGGTTACAATGCTAGCCTGTCTTGTTCCGGCGCGACGGGCAACCAAAGTGGATCCGATGACAGCGCTTCGCGCAGAGTGATACACAAGAACCGCCCGGATCGCAACATTTCACCAATTCGGTTTGCCTCGATCGCCCGACGCATCAAAACACGCGCTGGGCGTCTGGATTATCTGTGCTACTATTACCTTTTTACAAAAGACGGAACACCCTGTTCGGTTGTAAAAACATGTATTAACGGTCTGATTAGCCTTTTATGGCGGACCGAAATAAGATACAGAAACAGCCTGCAGATTTGTTCGTATATATAAAGAGGTTACTGAGCCCTCAATTAATTTTTTCGAGGTACTGAATGCCGCGTCCCTGCGACGAGAGCCAGGAAACAATACAATCTCAAAACGATGCATCTGATGCCCTTAGTTTGACGGAACTGCCGGGCGCATCAAAACTGTTGACCGATTACCTTAAAGACTTTAATCGCGTTGCTGAGTTCTATTCGATAGTCGGAACTGACTTGCAGTCGCTTGAAGACGCTGCTCCTCGAATTGCCGCTCAGGGCTATGATCGAGAAGCCCTGGTAGATGCTCTGACGATTCAAAATCGAAGATTTGGTTCCGGGGAGTTGACGTTTCGCTATCTTGAAGAATTGCGATCTCCCGATTCAGTTGCGATTGTCAGTGGCCAGCAGGCTGGATTGTTCACCGGGCCGCTTTACACAGTGATGAAGGCTGTGTCGATTGCGCGTTTGACGGAATGTGTCAGAGAACGAGGCATTAAGGCGGTGCCGGTTTTTTGGGTCGCAAGTGAAGATCACGACTTTGCAGAGGTTAATCACTGTAGGGTCGTGGCCCCAGACGGCGGGCTGACTACTGTCAGTCTTGAAAGCTGTCCGGCGCCACAGGCACAGCCAGTAGGTCACATCCACCTCTGCGCGGAAATTACCAGTTACGTCGATCAATTCCTCAAGGCCCTTCCCGATACCGAATTCAAAAAAGAAATCGCAGATCTCCTTCATCGAACGTATAAGCCAGGCGCAGGTTTCGCGGAAGCGTTCAGTAAAGTAATGGCGCGGCTGTTTGCGGAATACGGAATTATTTTACTGGATCCGCTCGACGAAAAACTTAAAGCCCTCTGCAGCGAGACGTTCGCAACGACGCTGAAAAAATCGCCTGAGCTGGTCAACGCGGTTATCGATCAAAGCGAGCAATTGCTTCAGCGCGGTTATCACGCGCAGGTTCACGTCGAGGCGGACGCGGTTCCTTTGTTTGTAATTCAGGATGGGCGCAGGGAAGCCCTGACCAGGAAAAACGGCTCGTTCTACATAAAACACAGCAAGCGAATATTTGGCACAGTCGAGGAAACGGCAAAACTCGCGCAAGAAGATCCGTCCAAGTTCAGCCCGAACGTAACGTTACGTCCTGTTGTTCAGGACACATTGTTGCCGACGCTGATATATCTGGCGGGACCTTCGGAACTGGCCTATTTCGCGCAGATAAAACCGATCTATCAAATGCTGGGTCGGATCGAGCCAAAGATCGTGGTGCGCGGCGGCGGAACTGTCATCGATCCGAAAACAGCAAAGACTCTAAAGAAATACAATCTAAAACTGCAGGATTTCTTTGTTGGAACCGAACCGCTATTCAAGAAAGTTGTCGAGGAAGTAATCGATCATGGAACCGCGGAAGCTTTTGATGAAGCTACTTCGAACATCGAGAAGGAGCTGGATCGTTTGCGCCTGGCATTGAATCAGGTTGATCCGACAATCGCGGCTGCGCTGGACAAGCGACGAAAGAAGATCGAATATCACCTGACAAATCTTCGCGGAAAGTATGTGCGGTCACGGACGCAACAGGATGAAATGGCGCGACAGCGCATATTGACTGCTCAGTCGATTCTTTATCCGAATGGCGATTTACAGGAACGGGAAATCAACGTTTTTTATTTTATCGCGCATCGTGGTTTTGGTGTGATCGATGAAATTTATAAGTCACTGCAAGTCGGCGCAGGCTTGCATCAATTGATAACCCTCGACGCGTGAAGGGTAATAGCGTTAGGTTAGCGGCCGATGCTTTGCTAGGCTCCGTCGATATTAGGCGCGAAGCGCCACCAGCCGTCGGCTTAACAAGTCCGTGAGTTCTGAATTTTCCTGGCAAAGCAGCTATCTAAAGGTTCATCATACCAATGGTTGGGCTACTGTCGAAACCAGATGTGTGAGAGCGACAAAGCTAATCTAAAGACTCAACTCTCACGCCCGCGCTTCAGCTTATCATAATTAGCCGTAATCTTCGCTCTTCACTATTCTTGAAGCCAGGTTTTTATCTTTAGGATCAAATCTGCAGCTTCGATCTGCATGCAATAAATCCGAATCGTTATGGATTTCCTGTTGCAGCAGGGATTTGGAACTATCTCGGTATTTTTACGGCCGACGATTGCCCGAAGGGCAAGCATTAAATAGCCGTGGGCAAAGCGAAGCGACGCCCACGGGGAGACACACAAACCACGACCGACCCTGAAGGGGTCGGAGAAAGAAAATCGGTGTATGGCGCAAACATTAACCAATATCTCTCTTTCTGATTTGATGGAAGCGTTGAAAAGAAGTTCTTCCAAATGGATAAAGGAGCAACGCGACGAGTTTTCGAGATTTCAATGGCAGGATGGCTATGGAGCCTTTTCAATTGGCGCTTCACAAATCCCGCAGGTGAAATCCTATTTAGCTAAACAAAAACAGCAT
>Ga0070741_10009301_pt1 | contig 19187 bp, 21 predicted proteins | sample Coa_R1_4_FD_66440 | JGI IMG/M metagenome (GOLD analysis project Ga0070741, IMG submission 66440) | Surface soil microbial communities from Centralia Pennsylvania, which are recovering from an underground coalmine fire - Coalmine... | ecosystem: Environmental > Terrestrial > Soil > Unclassified ...
GTCGTCGACAACTCGGTCGACGAGGCGCTCGCCGGCTTCTGCAACCACATCGACGTCGTGATCCACTACGACAACTCGGTCACCGTCGAGGACAACGGGCGCGGCATGCCCGTCGACCTGCACAAGACCGAGAACCGCCCCGCGCCCGAGGTCATCATGACCGTGCTGCACGCGGGCGGAAAGTTCGATCACGGCAGCTACAAAGTCTCGGGCGGCCTGCACGGCGTCGGCGTGAGCGTGGTCAACGCGCTCAGCGAATGGGTCAAGCTCGAGATCCGCAAGAACGGCAAAGTCTATTACCAGGAGTATCGCCGCGGCGATCCGTCGACCGAGTTCAAGCAGACGGGCGTCACCGATCGCTCGTCGGGGACGAAGGTCACCTTCAAGCCCGATCCGGAAGTCTTCCGCACCACCGAGTTCTCGTTCGACACGCTGTCGCAGCGCATGCGCGAGCTCGGCTATCTCAACAAGGGCCTGTCGATCTCGATCGTCGACGAGCGCGGCGGCGGCAAGAAGCACGACTTCAACTTCGCCGGCGGCCTGGCCTCGTTCGTCGAGGATCTGAACTCGGCCAAGACGCTGGTGAACGACAAGCCGATCCATTTCACCGACGCGAAGGACGGCATCGAAGCCGAGATCGCCATTCAGTGGAACGATTCCTATTCGGAAAACATTTTTTGCTTCACCAACAACATCAAAAATAAAGACGGCGGCGCGCACCTCACCGGCTTCCGCCAGGCGCTCACGCGCACGGTGAACGCCTACGCGACCAACGCCAATCTCTTGAAAGACGTGAAGCAGGGGCTCTCGGGCGCCGATCTCTCCGAGGGGCTGACCGCGATCGTCAGCGTCAAACATCCCGATCCGAAATTTTCCAATCAGCCGAAGGACAAGCTGGTCTCGTCGGAGGTCACCGGCATCGTCGCCACGGTGGTGAACGATCGGCTCGGCACCTGGCTCGAGGAGCATCCGAAAGAGGCCAAGTCGATCATCGCCAAGTGCGTGCTGGCGGCGCGCGCGCGCGAGGCGGCCCGCAAGGCGCGCGACATGGTGCAGCGCAAGGGCGCGCTCGATTCCTCGTCGCTGCCGGGCAAGCTCGCCGACTGCCGCGAGCGCGATCCGTCCAAGGCCGAGCTATTCATCGTCGAGGGCGACTCGGCCGGCGGCTCCGCCAAGCAGGGCCGCGACTCGCAGTTCCAGGCCATCCTGCCGCTCCGCGGAAAGATCCTGAACGTCGAGAAGGCGCGCCTCGACAAGATGCTGTCGTCGGATGCCATCGCCACGCTCATCACCGCGCTCGGCTGCGGCATCGGCGAAGACAAAGACCTCGAGAAGCTGCGCTACCACAAGATCATCATCATGACCGACGCCGACGTCGACGGGAGCCACATCCGCACGCTCCTCTTGACGTTCTTCTATCGCCAGTATCCCGAGCTGGTGCGCCGCACCGTCGAGAGCGAGGACGGGCCGCGCGCGCTGCACCACGTGTTCATCGCGCAGCCGCCGCTGTTCAAGGTCAAGAAGGGCAAGCGCGAAAACTATCTCAAGAACGAGCAGGCGCTCGAGGACTACCTGCTGCAGAGCGCCACCGACGAGCTCAAGCTGGTGGTGCCGTCGTCCAAGCGCAGCGTCGAGGGCGCCGACCTGCGCGCGCTGGGCAAGAAGGCGCTGCGCTACACGCAGGTGCTGCAGCAGATCGAGAAGAAGGCCGACTCGCGCATCATCGACGCGATGATCGCCGCCGGCGTCTCCAAGAGCGATCTCGCCAACCAGAACGGCACCAACCAGGCGCTGGTGCGCATGGAGGCGCGCCTGTCCAAGGTCGCCACCGACGTCACCGTCGAGGGCGCGGAGCTGATCAAGGACGCCGAGCACGGCGGCTTCAAGATCCTGTTCCCGGCGCGCTACGGCGGCGCGCGCAAGCAGACGGTGATCGACTTCGCGTTCATGGACTCGCCCGAGTGCGAGGAGCTGGCGCGCCTCGGCAAGGAGCTGACGGCGTACGGCGCGGGTCCGTACCGCCTCGAGCCGGCGGGCGACGAGGGCGAGGCGGTCGAGTTCGACAAGCTCGATCAGCTCGGCTCGCAGCTCGACGCCGTCGGCCGCAAGGGCTTGCAGATCTCGCGCTACAAAGGCCTGGGCGAGATGAACGCCGAGCAGCTCTGGGAGACGACCATGGACCCGCAGCAGCGCACGCTGCTCGAGGTGCACGCCGACGACATCAACTCCGCCGAGACGATTTTCTCGACGCTGATGGGCGAAGAGGTCGAGCCGCGCCGCGAGTTCATCGAGCAGAACGCGCTCAACGTCCGCAACCTCGACGTGTGACGCCCGCCCGCCCGTAACCAAAAAGTCGCCGCGATATCTCGCCGCGAATCGGTCCGACCACTATATAATGATAGCGATGCAGCGCTCGAAGATTCTCGGGACCGGAAGTTTTTTGCCCGACCGCGTAGTGACCAACGAGTGGCTTTCGTCGCGCATCGACACCAGCGCGGAGTGGATCGTCGAGCGCACCGGGATCCACGAGCGCCGCTGGGTGGAGCCGGGCTCGGGCGTGGGCTCGTCGGACCTCGGCGTCGAGGCGGCGCGGCGCGCGCTCGCGGACGCGCGGCTCGAGCCGTCGGAGATCGACCTCGTCATCTTCGGCACGCTGTCGCCCGATCACGACTTTCCCGGCAACGGGGTCTTTCTCCAGCGCAAGATGGGGCTGCGCCGCTGCGCCACGCTCGACATCCGCCAGCAGTGCTCCGGCTTCATCTCGGGGCTGGCGATGGCCGACGCGTTCGTGCGCGCCGGGCAGTATCGCCACGTGCTGGTGGTCTGCGCCGAGGTGCAGTCGACCGGCCTCGACGTCTCCGATCGCGGCCGCGACATGACGGTGATCTTCGCCGACGGCGCGGGCGCGGCGGTGATCGGCCCCGCCGCCGACGATTCGCCCGGCCGCATCCTGTCGACGCACCTGCACACCGACGGCGAGCACGCCGAGGAGCTGTGGTGCGAGTTCCCCTCGTCGCTGTCGCACCCGCGCTTGACCGAAGAGGCGATCGCCGCCGGCCGCCACTATCCGCGCATGGTCGGCCGCGTCGTCTTCCGCCACGCCGCGCAGCGCATGCCCGAGGCGGTGCGCGAGGCGCTCGACGCCAACGGCCACTCCATCGACGACCTGGCGCTGCTGGTTCCGCACCAGGCCAACCGCCGCATCATCGAGCTGGTGCAGCGCTCGCTCGGCCTGCCCGACGAGAAGGTGGCGCTGAACGTCGATCGCTACGGCAACACGACGGGCGCCACGATCCCGATCGCGCTCGACGAAGCACGCCGCTCGGGCCGCGTGAAGGCCGGCGACCTGGTGTGCCTCACCGCCTTCGGCGCCGGCTTCACCTGGGGCGCCTGCCTGCTGCGTCTCTAGTCTGCGAATCTGCGGCAATTTGCCGCAAGCGTTCTAGCCGCGCGGATCGGCCAATGCGCGCGTTATATCGTGGGTGGTGATCTGCGCGCCGTCGCCGTAGAGCAGGAGCGCGCGCTCGACGATGATCTCCAGCTCGCGGAAGTTGCCCGGCCAGCGGTGCTGGCGCAGCGTCTCGATCGCCTCGCGGCGGAACACGATCGCGCCCTCCTCGACGGGCGCCTCGCCGGCGGCCGGCTCCAGCTCGACGTTCGGCTCGCGCCCGCGATCGGCCAGCACGCGGTTGGCCATCCACACCGCCGCGCCCGGCACGTCCTCGGGCCGCTCGCGCAGCGGCGGCAGCACCAGGTCGAGCCGCGCCAGCTTGTGATAGAGGTCGTGGCGAAACCGCCCCGCGGTCACCTCGGCCAGCAGATTGCCGTCGGTGACGACGAAGATGCAGAGCTGCACGCGCCGCTCGCGCTGCTCGCCCTCGCGGCGGTAGCGCCCCTTCTTCGCCAGATCGAGCAGGCGCCGCTGCATCCCCGCCGAGAGCCCGATCACCTCGTCGAGCACCAGCGTGCCGCCGTCGGCCTCTTCGACCGCGCCGTCGGTCGGCCGCTCGCCTTTGTGTTGCGGCGCAGCACCGAACAGCTCCGCCGCCACGTCGTCCTCGGCGCGGCCGGCCATCGACACCACGACCAGCGGCCCGCCCTCGGGATGCATCAGCTCGTGCAGCGTGTGCGCGAGGCCCTCTTTGCCCGTGCCCGGCTCGCCGCCGATCAGCGCGTGCGTCGTGTACGGGCGCGCCTGCATGCGATCGATGACTTCCAGGATGTGCCGCACCGACGGGTGCGGCGACGCCAGGCGCTTGAGCCCCTCGGCGGTCCCCTTCAAATGTCCGGCGGTGATCTCGCCGAGCGATCCGGCGTGCGCGCGTTTCTTCGACATCAGCGGCTGAACCCCAGCAGTTGATCCATCGTCTGTTGATCCGCGTCGGGGAACGGGTACTGGTCGAAGTCCGACGAGCCCACCCAACGAAAGTCCTTCACGCGCTTGGCGTGCAGCGGCCGTCCTTCGATCAAGATCCCCTCGTACAGCGCGAGCGCCACGCGATAGCCGTCGTACTCGTGGATCTTCTCGCCGAGCTTCTTGCCGATCTTCACCTCGGCGTCGAGCCGCTCGCGCAATTCGCGGCGCAGCGCATCTTCATCGGCTTCGCCCGGCTCCACCTTGCCGCCGGGGAACTCCCATAAAAGCGGCAGAACCGCCGATTCTCGCCGTTGCGTGATGAGGTAGCGCCCCTCGTGCTCGACCACCGCCGCGACCACGCGGATGGTTTTTTTGCCGACCGTATCGGTGGCCGTCATTTGTGGTGTCTCCCCAAGATCACCAGCACCGCGATCAGCGCCGCGATCGCCAGCACCGCCAGCAGGATCTTGAAGACGCTCCACGGTGCCTTGCCGACCACTTCGCCGGTCTGTCCGTTCACCAGGAAGCGATAGACCTTGTTGTTGTAGCGATAGGCGGCGATCCACACCGGCAGGAGCACGTGCTTGAAGGTCAGCGCCGAGAACGTGTTGTCGACGGAGAGCGCGCGGTGCGTGTCGCCCGGCACGTCCTTGGCGCAGCGGCGCTCCTGCTCGGCGATCATTTTTTGCTGGCCCATGCCGAAGCCTTCCTGCAGATCGACCGCGTACTCCTCGGCGCGCCAGCCGGCGAGAAAGCCGGGCGAGTAGGGCACGAGCTGCGTGGTGTCGAAGGTCTTCATGCCGTCGGCCAGCTCGCGCGGCAAACCTTTCGACGCGCAGACCAGCACGTCGTCGTAGTCGTCGGAGCGGCTGCCCCACGCGCTCTCCCAGCGGGTGCGCTGCACCGAGCGCGAGCGCGTGACGGTCTCGCCGTTCTCCTGCGTCGTGTACTCCTCTTCTTCGTAGTAGTGGTAGCCGGCCTCGGCGGTCCACTGCGAGTCGACGTGCGCGTCGAAGGTCCAGAACGGCACGTAGACGCCGGCGACCTCCTGCACTTTGGCCATCGCCTTGAGATCCGACGGGCGAAACCACAGCTTGGTGATCCAGGAGCTGAACGACGCGTTGGCTTGCTTCTTGTCGATGTGAAACGGCAAGAGCGACTCGGGGCGCAGCGCGTTCGAGTTCTCCGCCTGCTCGAGCACGCGAGCCGAGCCGCAGAACGTGCACTTGGTCGACGTCGCCCCGTCGGGAAACGCCACGTTCGCGCCGCACTCCTGGCAGCGCGAGGTCTTGACCGCGGTCGCCGCGCCGAGCCCGCGCGGCGCAGTCGCGAAACCTTCGAACAGATCGCGCTCGACCACCGCGCCTTCGCCCGCGGGAACGTCTTTCACCGCGCCGCAAAAATCGCACTTCAGCTTCTTGACCGACGCGTTGTACTTCATCTCGGCGCCGCAGCCGTCGCACTTGAACCGCTTCGCCTTGACGTTCTTCTCCACCACGTCTGGTGGGCTTTGGGCCATGGTTTCTCCTCGGCGCATGGAGTATCCTCTAGGCGCTCACTACAACGCAAGGGATCAACGGAGGGACGGCGATGGGCATCTTCGACTTTGTAAAAAAGGGCGCACAAGAGATGTTCATCGCGCGTCCCGACGACGCGAAGGATCTGCTGGTCTACAAGTGGCCCGATCAGACGATCCCAATGAAGGCGCAGCTCACGGTCGGTCAGGACGAGATCGCGCTGTTCTACAAAGACGGCGTGTTCGTCGGCAAGGTGGACGCCGGGCGCCACACGCTCGAGACCAACAACATCCCGTTCCTGTCGCTGATCGTCGACAAGTTCACCGGCGGCAACATGTACAAGGCCGAGGTGTGGTTCATCACCACGCGCGAAGTCGGCGGCATGCAGTTCGGCGGCAAGATCGGCGACATGGAGGATCCGAAGTCGGGCCTCGCGGTGCAGACGATGGTGTTCGGCGACTTCTCGATCCGCGTCGAGGATCCGATGAAGGTGATCGGGTTCTTCGGGCAGCGGAGCTGGTCCACCGACGAGGAGTTCACCGGCTGGTTCAAGAATCAACTGCTGAAGGTGATTCGCGATCGCATCGCCGAGTTGCTGGTCAAGCAGAACACGCCGCTGCTCAACGTCACCTCGGGCGCGCTCACCGAGGAGATCGAGCAGATCGTGATCGAAGGCGTGAAGCCGCACCTCGTCGACTACGGCATGAAGGTGGTGCGCCTCGGAAACTTCGTCGTCTCGATCAAAGAAGAGGACGAGGTGCAGCTCAAGTCGTTCTACAAGGACGCGGCGCAGCTGCGCATGATGGGCGGCGTGCAGGGCTACCAGCAGTTCGCGGCCGGCAAGGCGATGATGGGCGCGGGCGAGGGCATGGCCAAGGGCGGCGGCGGCGAGGGCGGAAACCCGATGCTGGCGGGCGCGGGCATGGGCGTCGGCATGGGCATGGCGTCGATGTTCAACCAGCAGGCGAATCAGCAGCACCAGCAGCCGCAGCAGCAGGCGCCGGCGCCGCAGGGCGGACCGGGCCAGGTCACGTGCGGCAAGTGCGGCGCGAAGACCAACCCCGGAAAGTTCTGCGCCGAGTGCGGCGGCGCGCTCGCCGAGAAGAAGCAGTTCTGCTCCGAGTGCGGCAAGCCGATGGTGACCGGCACCAAGTTCTGCGGCGAGTGCGGCGCCAAGCAGAGCGGCGCGTAGCCGTCACGCGCGCGCGGCACGTCACTTGAACTACGCGGTCGCATGATCCGCGTAGCCGAGATCTCCGAGCTTCCACCAGGCAAGGGCAAGGTCGTCGAGCTGGGCGACCGCCGCCTCACCATCTACAACCTCGACGGCAAATTGGTGGCGACCGCCACCCGCGCGCGCTTGCCGCCGCGCGAGCGCGAGACCCACGAGTGCCCGCAGCACGGCCTCGCGTTCGACGCGTTCGCCGAAGACTCGCCCGCCCGCCTGCGCGCCGACGAGGATCGTTGCGCCCTGGAAATTCGCGACGGCGCGATCTGGCTCGACGAGTAGAACAAAATTCAGAGGATTAACCGCCATGCCGCCGCAGACGCCAAAAAGATCAGAAAACAAAAATTATCTTTTGGCGTCTGATCCTTTTGGCGTCTGCGGCGGCATGGCGGTTAATCCTCTGTTCCGCCGCTCGGCGACTAACCGGCTTTGCGGATGCTCATCGTTACGGTGGCGGTGGCGACGGGCTCGCCGGCGGGATCGGTGACGTCGACGCTGATCGGCGCGTCGAGCTTGCCGTCGCGCGCCACGCCGTCGAGGATCCGCTGCGCGTCGGCCGGCGTGATCTGCGCGGTGGCGACCAGGTCGCCCTTGCCCGGCCGGCGAAAGCGGATGTCGACCGCCTTGCCGATGAACATCGCGCGCCCGCCGAACGCGGTGAGGCAAATTGCCGCAGCGCACGTCTCCGCGAGCGTGAACGTCGCGCCCGCGTGAAGGATGCCCATCGGGTTCAGGTTGCTCGCGTCGTGCGGCAGCTTGAGCCGCACCTTGGTCGCGGTCGCCTCGTCGACGAGCACGCCGACCTTCTTCACGAACGGGATCATCTGCTCGACCAGGTTCTTTACTGCGCTCGCGTCCATGCTTCCTCTTTGGGTTTGTACATGCTGAGGACCAGCTTCTCGAGCGTGCGGTTCTTGAAGATGCCGCGCCGGATCCCCATCTGCTCGACCAGGTGATCCTGCGCGCTGATGCCGCGCTCGAGCGCGCGCCGGATGTCGATGCCGAGCGCCGCCGCTTCCCGACGGTGATTCCAGATCGCCTGCGAGATGCAGAACGTCCAGTAGACCTGCTGCGCCTGCAACCACTCCGCCTCGACGAAGCCGATCTTCTTCAGCACCGACGGCAAGTACAGCACCGCGAGGCCGGTGTGCTTCTTCTCGTCGCGCGCCACGTAGTCGAGCACCTGGCGGATCAGCGGATCGGTCAGCGAGTCGCGGATGATGTGGAAGAGCTGATTGGCGATGTTCTCGACGATCAGCTGCATGCCGACCAGCTTCGACGACGCGCGCTTGCTCTTGACCAGATCGCGCAGCACGCGCCGCGCCCACGGATCGCACGGCTGGATCGAGTCGAGCTTGCCGAGGAGGCGGCGAAACGCGTTGACGTGCTTGGCCTCCTCGATCACCTGGCAGGCGAGCACGAACTTGGCCTGCTCGTCCTCGACCATCGCCAGGAGCTGCGCCGACACCTCCAGCGCCGCGCGCTCGCCGTAGTAGATCATCGAGAAAATTTTCGCGAGGGCGCGCCGCTCGACGGGATTGAGCGTCAGCTCCTGATCCCAGTCGATGGCGGTGGTGTCGTTCCAGAAGTCCTGCTTGGCCTGCTCGAACAGCCGCTCGAGCCGCGGGAAGCTCTCGTCGATCGAGGGGCGGAACAAGTCGAACGACATCTCGTCCTCCTGACCGATCAGTCAGCATCGAGGATCGGTCGCGCCACCGTCGCTGTCAAGGCGTTCCACCGTCGGGCGTGACGGTCGGCGCGCCGGCCGCGGGCGAGGCGGGCGCCGGCGCGGCGAGCGAACGCGCGATCTCGGCGGCCGGCACCTCGACGGTGCGGCCGTGCAATCCGTGCAGGTGCAGGACCAGCGTCTTCAGCGGATGCTTCTCGTACCCGGGCGGGATCTCCAGCTCGCACACGCGCACGCCTTCCGCCTCCTCCGCGCAGTGCGCGCCGACGGCGACGAAGTGGCGATCGCGCTCGTCGGTGAACGTGAACAGGTTCGGCGCCGGCGCGCGCGACACGCCGCTCAGCTCGACGGTGGCGCGCCGCTTCTGCGCATCGAGCGCACGCAGGTGCAGCGCGACGACTTTTTTCTTCGTCGGAGCGGCGAACGACGACGTCGCGGCCAGCGCGACGATCAGGGCCGCGTACCGGTCCATGCAAACGGCCGCGCGGGCGGAGCGGCGCTGGTCAAATCGGCGGTCATGATCACCGTCGACGAAGTGTCCCCCAGGATCTGTCCTTTGGCCACTACGCGTCCCGACAGCACCAGTCGATTGGGAAGCTGCGGCGTGTTGTCGTCGTGCACGTCGGTGGTCAGCGGGATGTTGATCTTGAGCGTGCACGCGAGCGCCGCGCCCGACTTCGAGCCGTCGTTGTTGACGAGCTGCGGAATCGTCAGCGTGTCGAAGAACGCCGGATCGGACGACTTGAACGAGCCCCACAAGCGCCGCCCGACGTCGAGCAAGCCGCCCGCGTTCATCTGCACGAGGTCGGCGCTCACGTCATCCGCGCGCGGGATCCCCGCCGTTCCCCCGTCGCTGCCGACGGGAATGAACGTGAGCGCCCAGTGTCCGGTCAAGTCCGGCTCCAGGCTGCACGGCCCCTCGAACGCCGCGCATCCGGCGCTCGCCACCACGATCGCCAACGCGATCGATCTAGTCGTAGTACTCGGTGCCAAGGTGGGTGATGAGCTCTTCGCCGCGCAAATGGCGGAGCGTGTTCTTGAGCTTCATCAGTTGAATGAATAGATCGTGCTCGGGATAGAGACCGGGCGCAGTCATCGGGCTCTTGAAGAAGAACGACAGCCACTCCTGGATTCCGTGCATGCCCGAGCGCTGCGCCAGGTCCATGAACAGCGCGAGGTCGAGCACGATCGGCGCGGCGAGGATCGAGTCGCGGCACAAGAAGTCGATCTTGATCTGCATCTTGTAGCCGAGCCAGCCGAAGATATCGATGTTGTCCCAGCCCTCTTTGTTGTCGCCGCGCGGCGGGTAGTAGTTGATGCGCACGACGTGCGAGAAATCTTTGTAGAGGTCGGGGTGCAGGTGCGGCTGCAGGATGTGCTCGAGCACGCCGAGCTTCGAGACCTCCTTCGAGCGGAACGACTCCGGATCGTCGAGCACCTCGCCGTCGCGGTTGCCGAGGATGTTGGTCGAGTACCAGCCCTCGAGCCCGAGGTAGCGCGCCTTGAAGCCGGGCGCGAGGATGGTCTTCATCAGCGTCTGGCCGGTCTTGAAATCTTTTCCGCAGATCGGCATCTGCTTCTGCCGCGCCAGCTCCTGCATCGCCGGAAAATCGACCGAGAGGTTCGGTGCGCCGTTGGCGTAGGGGACGCCGGCGCGCAAGCACGCGTAGGCGTAGATCGCCGACGGCGCGATGTTCTCGTCGGAGTCCTTCAACCCTTTTTCGAACTTCGCCAGCGTCGAGTGCACGTCGCTCGGCTCTTTGTAGACCTCGGTCGAGCCGCACCACACGGCGACGCAGCGCGAGAGGTTGTTCTTCTTCTTGAAGTCCTCGATGTCCTGGAGCAGCAGCTCCGCCAGGTCCATCTTCGACTTGCCCTTCTTGACGTACTCGCCGGACAGCTTCTTGACGTACGACGGCTCGAACACGCCGGGCATCGGCTGAATCGTCTCGAGGAACGGTTTCACTTTCGCGAGATCTTCGTTCGAGAGCACGCCGGCGTGCTTGGCCGCTTCGTACGCGTTCACGTCGAAGATGTCCCAGCCGCCGAACACCAGATCGTCGAGCGTCGCCAGCGAGACGAAGTCGGAGATCTTCGGCGAGCGGTTGTCGGTGCGCTTGCCGAGACGGATGGTCCCCATCTGCGTCATCGAGCCGATCGGCTTGGCGTGCCCGCGGCGGATCGCTTCGACACCGGCCACGAACGTGGTCGCCACCGCGCCCATGCCCGGCAAGAGAACGCCGAGCTTGCCTTTCGCGGGACGGATGTCGGTGCCTTTCATGATGCCCATTTTCGTTCCTGCTCCTTTTTCGTTCGTCGCCGTCGGTCTGGACGAGGCACCCTATCGCCGCGTCCACAGATGGTCAAGCAACTGGTTCCGGCTGGTTGAGGTCTGACTCCACCGTCGAGGATCGGACGATTCCGATTGGCGGGAGCGAGCAGACGGCGCATGAACGGCGAGCGGAGCAAGAGCGGCGCCAGCACGGACCTTGACTTATCGGCGCGCGAATAGATGATGTGCGCGATGAAGCGTTTCGCTTTGTGGCTCGGCTCACTCGCGCTCGCGGCGGCGGTCGTGTCTGCCGGGGCGTGCGGCTCGTCGACGGGCGAGAGCTGCGGCCCGTTCGGCGGCGCGTGCAAGAACGGCGGGACGCTGCGCTACTGCTGCGACGCCTCGACGTGCCACTACGTCGCCAGCGACGGCACCGACTTCCCGTGCAACGGCACCGACTGCAGCGCGGCGCTGATGATGGCCACCGCCTGGTGCCAGACTCACTGATGTCCCACTGATGACAAAAATCCTGCTCGCGTTGGCGCTCGCATTGGCGGCGTGCGGAAATCCCGAGACGTGCGCGGACACGTGCTGCGGGCTGCTCGACGCCGGCGCGTCGTCGGCGATGGAGCCGGGCGCGTGTCCCGGCCACAGCTACCAGACGTGCGGCTCGCTCAACTCGACGGTGATCGACCTGCGCATTCCCGGTCAGCCGGAGTGCTCGTACGACACCGCCAACGTCTGCTCGACGGGCGCGGCCGCGTGTCTGCAAAAGCGCGACGCGTTCTGCGGCGTGCCCTCGCGCACACCGTCGGCGTGCTGTAGCGTGTTGCACCCGAAACCGAACGACTGCCCGTAGCCGTCCGCGCGGCGCCTGCTAGACTGACGAGGATGCGATTTCTCGTGCTGGCGGCGCTCGGCGCCGCGTCGTGCGCCCGGCCGCTGCCGATCGCGCGCCAGGACTGGATGCTCGAGGAGGTGGCGTCGCGCTACCACTCGTTCTTCGACGAGAAGCACGATCCCGATCCGGCGCACGACGTGGGCGTGATGCGGCCGCGCTTCGGGCTGCCGGCGATCGCGCAGGCGGGCGCCGCGTTCGAGATCGATCTGCTCGAGCGCGGCGGACCGCAGGCGATCCGCGCGGCGCTGGTGACGCACGCGCTCGCCGACGAGCAGGCGGCCGCGTGCCTGAGCGGATCATTAATGGAAGGCTGCTGGCCGCTGGCGCTCGACGCGGTGGAGCGCGAGCCGCTCGAGCGCGGCGTGGCGCTGGCGCGCGTCACCGCGCACGCGGCGCCGCCGGCGGGCGGCTACGATCTCTACGTCGAGTCGCCGGTCGACGCGCCGGCGCGTTTGCCGCGCGCGGTGTGGCTGCGCGACGCCGATCCGGCCGCGCTCGCCGAGGTGCAGGTGGCGCAGCTCAGCGATCTGCACGTCGGCAAGGGCGGCACCAAATTGCAATCCGAAATCCGCCAGCACCTCGAGCGCGTGATCGCCGATCTCAACGAGCTGCGCCCCGACGTCGTCATCATCACCGGCGACGTCTTCCAGGACGGCAACAATCAGAAGCTGCCCGCGGAAGCGTTGAAGCTGCTCGAAACGGTCGAGGCGCCCATTTTAGCGATCCTCGGCAATCACGATCACGGGTTCGATTCGGAGGCGTTTTCGGCCAAACGCTACGGCACCGGATGGGAGTCGTTCGCGCGCGCGTTTCACGCGTACCTGCACTTTCAGGTGACGATCGGTGGCTGGGACTTCATCGGCTTCGACTCCGGGCCGTCGGAGTTTTCGCCGCTGGTGCTGACGCGCGGGCTGTTGCCCGAGACGGTGGCGGAGCTGCACGCCGACGTCGAGCGCTCGTTCGAGGCGCACCACCGCGGCGTGCTGCTGTTCAGCCACGCGCCGTCGCGCGCGCTCTACAACGGCTCGAAGCCGACCGACAAGCGCGGCGTGGTCGGCAAGATGCTGTACGGCGGCACCGCGTTCGAACGCGTGCTCCTCGACGCGGCGGCGCGCGGCCAGCGGGTGCTGCACCTGGCCGGCCACACGCACTGGAACGACGTGTTCGAGTCCAAGATCGATCCCAAGCGCGGCCTCGAGTTCGTGCGCTGGGATCACGCGCGCCTCGGCGCCGCGCCTCAGGAGGTCGTCGGCAAGGCGTGCCTCATCACCACCCAGTCGTGCAGCCACACGACGTATCCGCGCAAGGACAACGGCAAAGGCTACGGCTTCGCCTGGCTCACCCTCGGCGACCAGGACCCCGTCCTCAACTTCCACCGCTACGCCACCCTGCCTTGATCTGAATCTTTGATTCAAACGCGCGCGCAACACTTGGCTGTGCGCTCCGATAACGGAGTGATGAAACGCCAAGACGCCAAGACGCCAGTTTTGATTGAACCGGACGAGGAGCTCGATCGACGGGCGGCGGACGTGGTCGACGCTGCGATCGAGGTCCATCGAGTACTGGGGCCGGGATTGCTCGAGTCGCTGTACGAGCAGGCTCTTTGCTTGGAGCTTCAGCTACGAGGTGTGCCGTTCCGCAGGCAAGTTGCCATCGGGATCACATACAAAGGAACGCTTATCGGTGAACACCGCCTGGACCTCTTGGTGGCGGAGAGATTGGTCGTCGAGCTGAAGGCAGTCGAGGCGTTGATGCCTGTCCATGGCGTGCAGGTCCGCTCGTATCTCAAAGCAACTCGCTGCATACTTGGTCTGCTCATCAACTTCAATGTCCCGCTGTTGAAGCTCGGTATTCAACGCATCATTCTGAGCTATCAATAACTGGCGTCTCGGCGTCTTGGCGTTTTCCGAAACGGATGGTCGTCGCTTGATCTCGGGCACCCCGCGTGCTAGATCCAGCCGCCTTCAAAACTTCACAGGCTTCGCGAGGCGAACCAGCTCGCGCCACTGACCGAAGCCGAGGACGAGCGTAGAGGAGTCCCATGGAAACCACGCAGCACCCGCAGGCCGAGTCCAATCTTCCGATCACCATGCGCCAGCTGCTCGAGGCGGGCGTCCACTTCGGGCACCAGACCAAGCGCTGGAACCCGAAGATGCGCCCGTTCATCTTCGGCGCGCGCAACGGCATCCACATCATCGATCTGCAGCACACGGTCAAGCTGTTCAACCGCGCCTACAAGTTCATCGTCGACACGGTGAGCGCGGGCGACCCGGTGCTGTTCGTCGGCACCAAGAAGCAGGCGCAGGAAGTCATTCAGGAGGAGGCGAAGCGCTGCGGCATGTTCCACGTCACCAACCGGTGGCTGGGCGGCACGCTCACCAACTTCAAGACGGTCAAGGGATCGATCGAGCGGCTGCGCTCCATCGAGAAGATGGCCGAGGACGGCACGTTCGAGCGCATGACCAAGAAGGAAGTGCTGCAGCTCGAGCGCGAGCGCATGAAGCTCGAGAAGACGCTCGGCGGCATCAAGAACATGGGCGGGCTCCCCGGCGCGGTGTTCATCATCGATCCGAAGAAGGAGCACATCGCCGTCGAGGAAGCGCGCAAGCTCGAGATTCCGATCGTGGCCATCACCGACACCAACTGCGATCCGGATCTGATCGACTTCGTGATCCCGGGGAACGACGACGCCATCCGCGCCATCAAGCTGTTCACCGGCAAGATCGCGGACGCCTGCGTCACCGGCGCGCGCGTCGGCAAGGAGCGCGCGGTCTCGTCGCGCGACCGCCGCGACGAAGGCGAGGAGAAGACCGAGACCATCCGCGTCTCGTCGGGCGGCGACGGTCCCAAGGTCGAGATCGCCTCGCGCCGCCACGGCCCGCGCCCGGAGCCCGAGGCCGCCGCGACGCCCGAAGAAAAGAACTAACGAGAAAACCAACCGCTTCGTTTCCGTTTCTTTCGCACCTGGAGAAAAGCAATGGCTGAGATCACCGCCGCCATGATCAAGGATCTGCGCGAGCGCACCGGCGCCGGCATGTCCGATTGCAAGAAGGCCCTGAGCGAGACCGAAGCCGACATGGAGAAAGCGGCCGAGTACCTGCGCAAGAAGGGGCTCGCCGCCGCCGCCAAGAAAGCCGGCCGCATCGCCACCGAGGGCGCCGTCCACTCGTACATCCACAACGGCCGCGTCGGCGTGCTGCTCGAGGTCAACTGCGAGACCGACTTCGTCGCCAAGACCGACGACTTCAAGGCGTTCGTCAAAGACGTGGCGATGCACATCGCCGGCGCGCACCCGGTGCCGCTCTACGTGAGCGACGCCGAGATCGATGCTGCAGTGCAAGAGAAAGAGCGCTCGATCCTGCACGCCAAGGCGATCGAGGGCGGCAAGAAGCCCGAGATCGTCGGCAAGATCGTCGACGGGCAGATCGCCAAGTGGAAGAAGGACGTGTGCCTGATGGATCAGATCTGGGTGCGCGATCCGGAAGGCAAGAAGACCATCGGGCAGCTCCTCACCGAAGTGGTGGCGAAGCTCGGCGAGAACATCAAGATCCGCCGCTTCGTCCGCTGGGAGCTGGGCGAGGGGCTCGAGAAGAAGAAAGACGACTTCGCCGCCGAGGTCGCCAAGCAAGCCGGCCTGTAGCATTCTCGCCACGCACGCGCCGCACCCGGAAGGAGCGTTCCCCATGGCTGAAACCGCTCCAATCGCCAATCCGCCGCGTTTTAAACGCATCTTGCTCAAGTTGTCCGGTGAAGCGCTCATGGGCTCGGGCGGCTTCGGAATCGATCCGGCCACGCTCGAGGGCATCGCCTCCGAGGTCACCGAGGTGCGCTCGCTCGGCGTCGAGGTGGCGCTGGTGATCGGCGGCGGCAACATCTTCCGCGGGCTGGCCGCCTCGGCGCACGGCATGGATCGCGCGAGCGCCGACTACATGGGCATGCTGGCGACGGTGATGAACTCGCTGGCGCTGCAGGACGCGCTCGAGCGCGCCGGCGTCAACACGCGCGTGCTCTCTGCGATCGAGATGCAGGAGCTCTGCGAGCCGTACATCCGCCGCCGCGCCATGCGCCACCTGGAGAAGGGCCGCGTCGTCATCTTCGCCGCGGGCACCGGCAATCCGTATTTCACGACGGACACGGCGGCCAGCTTGCGCGCGATGGAGATCCACGCCGACGTGCTGATGAAGGCCACCAAGGTCGACGGCGTCTACGACCGCGATCCCAAGAAGCACCCCGACGCCACCAAGTTCCACCGGCTCACCTATCTCGAGGTCTTGCAGCGCAACCTGCAGGTGATGGACTCGACGGCGATCTCACTGTGCCGCGACAACAAGCTGGCGATCGTGGTGTTCGATTTGCGCGTTCGCGGTAATATCCGCCGCGTCGTACAGGGGGAGTCGATCGGCACGCTGGTCACGGACGAGGAGCAGAGGCCATGGTGAACGACATCCTGAAGGATCTCGACGGCGGCATCGCCAAAGCGCACGACTCGCTCAAGCGCGAGCTGGCCAAGGTGCGCACCGGCCGCGCCAGCCTGTCGCTGATCGACGGCGTGCGCGTCGACTACTACGGCACGCCGACGCCGCTCAACCAGGTGGCGAGCTGCTCGACGCCCGACGCGCGGCTGATCGTGATCAAGCCGTGGGAGAAGAAATTGTGCGCGGCGATCGAGGAGTCGATCCGCAAGGCGGAGCTGGGCGTGAACCCGTCCTCCGACGGTGAAGTGGTGCGCATCCCGATCCCGGCGCTGACCGAGGAGCGCCGCCGCGAGCTGACGAAGGTCGTCAAGCGCATGGGCGAAGACGGGCGCGTGGCGATCCGCAACCTGCGCCGCGAGTCGAACGAGCTGCTCAAGGAGTACGAGAAGTCGGGCGACATCACCGAGGACGACGCGCAGCAGGGGACCAAGAAGGTCCAGGCGTCGATCGACAAGGGGATCGAGTTCGTCGATCAGCTCGTGGCAAAAAAAGAAGCGGAGATCATGGAAGTCTAGGCGTGAGGCTTGACCTCCGCCGGACCCAGCCGCTTCGGTAGGTACGATCTCCTCGCGCTGCTCGCGACGGGGGGCATGGCGGAGATCTGGCTCGCCCGCGTCTCGGGCGAGGCCGGCTTCGAGAAGCTGGTGGTCATCAAGCGGCTGCTCGACGACCTGGCGGTCAATCCCGACTACGTGGAGATGTTCCTCGACGAGGCGCGCATCAACGCGCGGCTCTCGCACTCGAACGTGGTGCAGGTGCTCGAGCTCGGGCAGGTCGAGGGCAAGTACTTCATGGCGATGGAGTACGTCGCCGGACTATCGGTCGCGCAGGTCGGAAAAAAATCGACGCAGCGGCTCGGCGAAGTGCCGCAGGCGGTGGCCGCGGGCGTGGTCGCGCAGGCGTGCGCCGGCTTGCACTACGCGCACGATCGCTCGCTGCCCGACGGCACGCCGCTCAACATCATCCACCGCGACGTGTCGCCGCAGAACTTGATTCTGACGTTCGAGGGGCAGGTCAAGGTCGTCGACTTCGGGATCGCCAAGGCGCAGGGGCGCGTGAGCCAGACGCGCGCCGGCATGGTCAAGGGAAAGACTTCGTACATGTCGCCCGAGCAGTGCCTCGGGCTGCCGCTCGATCGGCGCTCGGACGTGTTCGCGCTCGGCATCGTGCTGTTCGAGCTGGCGACGGCGCGGCGGCTGTTCAAGCGCGCGTCGAGCTACCAGACGTTCGAGGCGATCGTGTCGGCGGAGGTGCCGCGGCCGAGCGAGCTCAACACCAAGATCGACGCGGCGATGGAGGCGGTGATCTTGAAGTCGCTGGCGCGCAAGGCGGACGATCGCTTCGCGTCGGCGGGCGAGATGCAGGAGGCGCTCGAGCAGGCGATGCATCGCGCCAAGCTGCGCGGCGCGCCGAGCGATCTCGAGAAGTTCGTCGACGCCACGTTCGCCGCCGAGCGCGCCGAGCAGCAGGCGCTGGTGGCGATGGCGCAGAAGGGCGAGCTGACCTCGACGCGGCTGACGAAAGTTTCGGCGGTGGCCGAGGGTGCGGCCGCCGAGGCGCGCGACGCCTACGCGCGCGAGCCCAACGCGCCCGAGCCCGAGCCGCCGCCCGAGGACGAGCGCACCTCGGTCGATCTCCTGCTGCCGCTCGGCGACGACTCGGGGCGCACCGCCATCAGCGATGTCGCGGCGCAAAAAAAAGACGACGACGACAACGAGGTCGGCGCCAAGACGGTCATCCGTCCCGACTTCACCGGTGCGCCGACGACGGTCGATCCGCCGCGCCCGCCGCCGCAGCGCATTCCGCCGCTTTACTACGGCCTGGCGATCTTCGGCATCCTCTTGATCGCCGCCGCGCTGGTCTGGCTGATCGCCGACTGAGCCGCGCTACTCGGACGGCTTCGGGCGGCGCAGGATCTCGCGGATCGTCCGCTCGCTGACGCCGAGCAGCCGCGCGAGGTCGACGGGGCGCCCGCCGATCGCGTGCACCAGCCGCACCGTGCGCAGCTCGACCGCGCCGAGCCTCGCCAGCTCGCGCCTCACCCGCGCGGCCATCCGCTCCGAGCCCATCGCCACCTCCGACCGCTTCTTCGACGACACGCCGCCGGACGTTGGTGAGCGTTTGGCCCCAACGGTTTCAACTTCGCGGCGGCTTCGGTTTCGGCGGACGAGGTCAGTACATGTAGCGGGCGGCGAGCTGGAACGAGAACGGCGACTGGCGCACCGACGCGGTGCCGTACGTCGGCAGGTCCTGCTGCTCGACGGCGACCGGCGTGCGCAGGTTGAACACGTTGAACATGTCGATGATCAGGATCAGGTGCTGGCGGATGAGCGCGTGGAAATCGTACGACGCGCGCAGGTCGAGCTGCACCACGTCGGGCAGGCGAAACTCGGCGAACGCGCGCGGGTCGTTGCGCTTGGCGCCGGGATCGGTCCCCGTCGGGCCGCGCAGGTTTTGATACGCGCCGTCGGTGAACTCGAAGAACATGTGCGAGAGCGGCGCGCCGGTCTGGAAGCGGAAGAAGCAGCCGGCGTTGAACCCCTTGTACGTATACGCCGCGCGAATTTTCAATTGGTGCCGCACGTCCTCGGGCAGAAAGCCGTTCCAGAAGTGCGTCTGCCGCGAGTTGAAGAACGGACCGGGCGTGCCGTTGACCTGCCCGCCGTACTCCTCGCCCGCCGAGCCGTAGAGGAACGCCAGCGTGTACGCCGCGTAGATGTCCCAGTTCGGCGTCGGCCGCGACTCGACGG
>Ga0070741_10009302_pt1 | contig 19187 bp, 12 predicted proteins | sample Coa_R1_4_FD_66440 | JGI IMG/M metagenome (GOLD analysis project Ga0070741, IMG submission 66440) | Surface soil microbial communities from Centralia Pennsylvania, which are recovering from an underground coalmine fire - Coalmine... | ecosystem: Environmental > Terrestrial > Soil > Unclassified ...
GACGTCGAGACCGGTGCGATCGACACGGTGATCGCCGCGTTCACGGACATGCAGGGCCGTTTGCTCGGCAAGCGCCTCGACGCCGAGTTCTTCCTCGATGAGCTCGGGGCCGGTCACGGCGTCGAAGGCTGCAACTACCTGCTCGCGCTGGAGATGGAGATGGACCCGGTGCCGGGGTACGGCATCGCGAGCTGGGAGCAGGGCTACGGCGACTTCCGTCTCGAGCCGGACCTGGCGACGCTGCGCCGCATTCCCTGGCACGACGCGACGGCGCTCGTGCTGTGCGACGTGCAGTGGCACGACCGCACGCCGGTCGCGCCCTCGCCCCGCCAGGTGCTGCGCGCCCAGCTCGACAAGGCGCACGGACTCGGCTACGAGGCGATGTTCGGCTCGGAGCTCGAGTTCTTCCTCTTCCGCGAGAGCTACGAGGAGGCGCACGCGAAGCACTACCGCGACCTCACGCCGTCGGTGCCGTACATCCTCGACTACCACATCCTCGGGGCGGGCTACGACGAGCCCTTCATGCGCACGATCCGCCGCGCGATGAAGGTCGCCGGGATGCGCGTCGAGTCGTCGAAGGGCGAGGCGTGGCCGGGGCAGCACGAGATCAACTTCCGTTACGCCGACGCGCTGAAGGCGGCCGACGACCACGTGATCTACAAGACCGGCGTCAAGGAGCTCGCGCACCAGTGCGGGATGTCGGTGACGTTCATGGCGAAGCCCGACCACACGTGGGTGGGCTCGTCGTGCCACATCCATTCGTCGCTCTGGCGCGACGGCGACGCCGCATTCGCCGGCGGGTCCGACGTCTTCAAGCACTACCTCGCGGGCCAGATCGCCTGCGCGGGCGAGCTCGCGGTCTTCTTCGCGCCGACGATCAACTCGTACAAGCGCTTCGCCGCCGGCAGCTGGGCGCCGACGACGCTCGCGTGGGCCTACGACAACCGCACCTGCGGCTACCGCGTCGTGGGGCACGGCAGCGCGCTGCGACCCGAGACGCGCATCCCCGGAGCCGACGCGAACCCGTATCTCGCCTTCGCCGCGCTCCTTGCGGCCGGCCTCTACGGGATCGAGGAGCGGCTCGAGCTCGGTCCCGCGTTCGAAGGCAACGCCTACGAGTCCGACGTCGAGCGCTTCCCCTCGACGCTGCGCGAAGCGGTCGCGCGGCTCGAGCAGGGAACCGTGGCGCGGCGGCTGCTCGGCGACGACGTCGTCGACCACTACCTGAACTACGCGCGCACCGAGCAGCGGCTCTTCGACGAGGTCGTCACGTGCTACGAGCGCGAGAGGATGTTCGAGCGTGGCTAAGCCTCTGATCGGAGTGACCACGTACGTCGAGGAGGCGACGTGGGGTCACTGGACGCTCGACGCGGCGCTCATCCCGTACGACTACGTGCGCAGCCTCGAGCGCGCGGGGGCGCGCGTGCTGCTCGTGCCCCCGGACGACGACGGCATCGAGGAGACGCTCGACGCGCTCGACGGCCTCCTCTTCTCGGGCGGCAACGACCTCGACCCGGCGTCCTACGGCGCGGAGACGCATCCGGAGACGACCGGCACGAAGCCGCAGCGCGACCGCGGCGAGCTCGCGCTGCTGCAGGCCGCGCTCGAGCGGGACATGCCCGTGCTCGCGGTCTGCCGCGGCTTCCAGGTGCTGAACGTCGCGCGCGGCGGCGACCTCGTCCAGCACCTGCCCGAGCGGGTCGGCCACGAGGAGCACCGGGCCGTGAAGGGCGTCTTCTCCGACCACGGCGTGCGCGTCGACGACGCGTCGCGCCTCGGCTCGCTGCTCGGCGCCGAGGTGCCGGCGGTCAAGTCGCACCATCATCAGGGCCTCGGACGCGTGGGGGAGGGGCTGCGCGAGACGGCGTGGGCCGAGGACGGCACGGTCGAGGGCGTCGAAGATCCCTCGAAGCGATTTGCGGTCGGCGTCCTCTGGCATCCCGAGGCGGGAGACGACACGAAGCTCTTCGAGGGCCTCGTGGCGGAAGCGCGCGCATATAGAGAGGACAGGCAATCGGTACGGTCCTGAATCCCGCGACCGAGGAGCCGATCGCGGAGCTCGAGCCCGCGGGCGTCGACGAGACGGACGAGGCCGTTGCGCGGGCCGGGGCGGCGTTCCCGGCCTGGCGCGCAGTCGCGCCGACCGACCGCGCGGCGCTGCTGCGGCGGCTCGCGACGCTCGTCGAGGAGCATCACGAGGAGCTCGCGCGCATCGAGTCGCGCAACGTCGGCAAGCCGATCGCCGGCGCCCGCGGCGAGGTCGGCATGGTCGCGCAGGTGCTGCACTACTACGCGGGCGCCGTGGACAAGTTCCACGGGCAGACGATCCCCGTCGCGGGCGGCGTCGACATGACGTTCCACGAGCCGCTCGGCGTCGTCGGGCTGATCACGCCGTGGAACTTCCCGCTCAACATCGCGTCGTGGAAGATCGGGCCCGCGCTCGCGTGCGGCAACACGATCGTGATCAAGCCGGCCGAGCTGACGCCGCTCTCGACCATGCGGCTCGGCGAGCTCGCGCTCGAAGCGGGCATTCCCGACGGTGTGCTGAACGTCGTCGTCGGCAAGGGCTCCGTCGTCGGGCAGCGGCTGATCGAGCACCCGGACGTGGCGAAGATCGGCTTCACCGGCTCGACGGAGGTGGGGCGGCTCGTGATGCAGGGCGCCGCGTCGACGATCAAGCGCGTCACGCTCGAGCTCGGCGGCAAGTCCGCGAACGTCGTGTTCGCCGACGCGGATCTCGAGCAGGCTGCCGCCGGCGCGCCGTACGCCGTCTTCGACAACGCCGGGCAGGACTGCTGCGCGCGCTCGCGGATCCTCGTCGAGCGGAGCGCGTACGACCGCTTCGCCGAGCTGCTCGTCGACGCGACGCGGAAGCTGCGCGTCGGCGACCCCGAGGACGACTCGACCGAGATGGGTCCGTTGATCTCGGCGCAGCATCGCGACACCGTCGCCTCGTTCGTCGAGGCCGAGCCGCTCTTTCGCGGCGCCGCGCCCGACGGGAAGGGCTTCTGGTATCCGGCCACGCTCGTCGAGGCGGCCCCGGACGACCGCATCGCGCGCGAGGAGGTCTTCGGCCCCGTCGCGGCGCTCATCCCGTTCGCCGACGAGGCCGACGCGATCCGGATCGCGAACGACTCGAACTACGGCCTTTCGGGCTCGATCTGGACGCGCGACGGCGCCCGCGCGCTGCGCGTCGCGCGCGCGATCGAGACCGGCGTCCTCTCGATCAACTCGAACTCGTCGGTTCGGCCGTCGACGCCGTTCGGCGGCTTCAAGCAGAGCGGCTTCGGACGCGAGCTCGGCATGCAGGCGCTCGCGGGCTACAGCGAGGTCAAGAACGTGTTCTACTCGACCGGCTGATGGGACGGCTCGACGGCAAGGTGTGCGTGATCACCGGCGCCGGCGGCGGCATGGGCGCCGACGCGGCGGAGCGGTTCACGGAGGAGGGGGCGAGGGTCGTCGTCGCGGACGTCGACGGGGACGCCGCGGCGAAGGTGGCGGACACGGTCGGCGGGCTCGGCGTCCGGGTGGACGTCGGCGACGAGGACTCGGTGCGGAGCATGTACGCCGCCGCAGCCGAGCACTTCGGCGGCATCGACGTCCTCTACAACAACGCCGGGATCTCGCCCGCCGACGACGACTCGATCCTCGAGACGTCGCTCGAGGCGTGGGAGCGCGTGCAGGCGGTGAACACGCGCGGCGTCTTCCTCTGCTGCAAGCACGGGATCCCGTATCTGCTCGACCGCGGCGGCGGCTCGGTGATCAACGTCGCGTCGTTCGTCGCCCTCGTCGGCGCGGCGACCTCGCAGATCTCGTATACGGCGTCGAAGGGTGCGGTGCTGTCGTTGAGCAAGGAGCTCGGCGTGCAGTTCGCCCGGCAGGGCGTGCGCGTCAACGCGCTCTGCCCCGGACCCGTCGAGACGCCGCTCCTGCTGCGCATCTGGAGCGAGACGCCGGGCGCGGCGGAGCGCCGGCTCGTGCACGTGCCGATGGGGCGCATGGCGAAGCCGCGCGAGATCGTGAACGCGGCGCTCTTCCTCGCCTCCGACGAGTCGAGCTACGTGAACGCGGCGACGTTCGTCGTCGACGGCGGGCTCACCGCCGCCTACGTGACGCCGGAGTGAGGGACGGGGCCGGCCGCCGGCCCCCGCGTTCCCCCGTTAGGTCTTGCGGATCGTGAAGGTGCCCTTCGCGAGCAGCGCGTGGCTGTTGTAGCAGCTGTACCCGTACTTGCCCGAGCGGTGGAAGTTCACTTCGAAGCGCCCTTCCTGACCGGCCTTGATGATCCCGGAGCTGACGCCCCAGATGTGGAACTGGTGCGAGAACGTCCCGTTCGAGATCACGTGGAAGAGGATCAGCTTGTTGTGCTTCGACACCGACAGGTGGTCGAGCGTGCACGAGCTGTTCGTGATCGTGACGTCCACCTGATACGGGATCGTCGCCGGTCGGGCGAAGGCCGGGGCGGCGAGGAGCGCCGCCGCGACCGCGGCGGCGCCCGCGGCCCAGAGACGACTGCGCATGTGGGAACTCCTCCCAGGGTCGATGGTCATGACGACGAAGACGTTTCCCGGGCGGGAAACTTGCGAATCGTCGCCGCGTCTACTCGTTGCCGACGACCTGGACGAGCCAGCGCCGGTCGCGCTCGCGGTCCAGCTCGATGAAGAGCACCCGCTGCCAGCGGCCGAGCTGGAGCTCGCCCTCGCGGATCGGGACGGACTCGCCGGCGGTGCCGAGCAGCATCGCCATGCAGTGGGAGTGCCCGTTCCCCTGCTCCATGTCCTCGGGGCAGATGTTCTCCGTGCGCCGGTCGAAGTCGTCGTGGGCGTAGTAGCTCTCGCTCGGGACGAGCCGGCGGAGCAGCTCCGCGAAGTCCTCGAGAAACCCCGTCTCGAACTCGTTCACGCGGACGCAGCAGGTCGTGTGCGGGGAGTAGACGCAGGCGATCCCCTCGACGACGCCGCTCTCGCGCACCGCCTCCTGGACCTCCTCCGTGATGTCGCGAACCGTCAGGCCGCCTGTCGTCCTGAGGCGCGTCTCGCGCTGGAAGACCTTCATCGTGCGCCTATTCTGCTCGAAGCCCCACCGTGCCCGCCGCACCCGGTGCGCAGTCTCAGCAGAATCTGCACGCACGGGCCCGTAGCTCAGCTGGTTAGAGCAGGGGACTCATAATCCCTTGGTCCCAGGTTCGAATCCTGGCGGGCCCATCCGCTGCGCGGCGTTTGGAAAACCATCGGACGCCGAATAACTCTTTGAACCCATAAATCCGGGCAGGGCGCCGCTCCAGGTGGGAGCACGGGGGCGCCGGGCGCGTCTCGCTCGACCCGCTGCGGCGGGGTGGAGAGCAAAGGGGGAACTCCGTATGAAGAAGTTGGCCCTCGCGCTGGCCGTGGTCCTCGTGGCCGCCGGGCTTGCGACGAGCGGTTCGGCCTCGGCGTCCGGGTCGGGCTGGACCGCGACGAAGACGCAGGGCCTGGCCCTGAGCGGCACGGACGACGGCCCCGCCGCGGCAGCCACGCCGCTGCACATCGCCGTCGCCCTGCAGCTCCGGAACGCCGCTGCGCTCCAGCAGTCGATCCGCAGCCGCGCGAAGCTCACGCCTGCGCAGTTCCGCGCGCAGTACGCGCCGGCCGCTGCGGACGTGCAACGCGTCGTCTCGTACCTCCGGCAGGAGGGCCTGACGAACGTGCAGCCCACGGCGAACGATCTCTTCGTCACCGCCGATGCGACCGCGAAGACGGCTGGCGCCGCATTCGACACGGCGCTCGAGCAGTGGACGGTGAAGGGCGCGAGCTACTACGCGAACACGACGTCTGCAGAGGTTCCGTCGACGCTCGGCGACGTGGTGCTCTCCGTGCTCGGCCTGAACGACGCCGCGACGATGCACACGACGGCGACCTCGTTGCCGAACTATCCGACGTCCTACACGCCGCAGGGCTTCTGGAAGGCATACGACGTCGGTTCGACCTCCAGCGGCTCGAACACGACGATCGCGATCTTCGGCTCCGGCGACATGAGCGGTGTCGTCTCCGACCTCCGCACCGAGGAGTCGGCCGACGGCCTGCCGCAGGTGCCGGTGAACGTCGTCTACGCCGGGCTCGTCACACCGCAGAGCGGCGACGCGCCGGATGAGTGGGACATGGATACGCAGTTCTCGAGCGGCATGGCGGGCGATGTCGCGGGGCTCACGATCTACAGCGCGAGCTCGCTGACCGACTCCGATCTCGCACTCGCGTTCAACCGCTTCGCGTCGGATGACACCGCGCAGGCGGGGAGTGCCTCCTTCGGCGAATGCGAGTACCAGTCCTACCTCGACGGCTCGATGGTCGCCTGGGATCAGGTCTTCGCCGAGGCTGCGGCGCAGGGACAGACGGTCTTCGCGTCCGCGGGCGACACCGGCGGGTTCTGCCCGGTCGTACCCGACAACGGCGTCCCGGCCGGCGCGCCCGACGTGAACTACCCGGCGTCGTCGCCGTACGTCGTCTCGGTCGGCGGCACGACGCTGCTCACGAGCTCGGACGGCTCCTACGACGCAGAGACGGCATGGGTCGCAGGCGGCGGCGGACCGAGCATCTTCGAGCTCCAGCCGTACTGGCAGGGCGGAGTCGCACCGCCCACCGGTTCCGCCTGCGTGGAGTACGTCGCATGCCCCGGCAAGACGCTCCCGGACGTCGCGATGGATGCGGACCCCGAGAGCGGAGCCGACGTGTACATCGCCGGCCAGCCGGAGGGCGTCGGCGGGACGAGCCTCTCGTCACCGCTCGCGCTCGGCGTGTGGGCCCGACTCGAGTCCGGACACGCGAACGGGCTCGGCTTCGCGGCTCCCGCCCTCTACGCGAAGGCCGGCTCGGCGGGCTTCCACGACATCGTCCTCGGCGACACGGGGCCGTATCCGGCGACGCCCGGATACGACCTGGCGACGGGGCTCGGCACGTTCGACGTCGCGGCGATGAACGGCGTGCTCGGCTCGTAGCCCCGCCGCGACGACTGCCTCCCCCGGGCGGGACTCCCTCGCCCGGGGGAGGCGAAACCATCGTGGACCGGTGATGACATTAGTTGTGGGTCACGACTACGCGAGGGAGAACGCGGCAGCCCTCGAGCGCGCGCTCGCAGCGCGGAGGAGCGAGCTCGGGGCGCTCGGGTCGGAGGACGAGCGCGAGCGCCGGGCGGGCGCGCTGCGTGCGATCGAGGGGTACATGGAGCTCCTACGGGAGCCGAGCGAGCCGCCTGCGACGCGCAACCTGATCCGGTACTGCTTCAAGCTCGTCTTCGCGGACGGCCGCTGGGACGTGGGCGAGAAGCAGCTCCCGGCCGCGCCGCGCGAGGGCGACGTGCTCGGGTTCGAAGGGATCGGCGAGTGGCGCATCGAAGGCGCCCAGCGGATCGGCACGCGGCCGGCCGGCAAGCCGCCGCGGACGCTCTTCGTCTGCGCGCCGGTCTCCTAGGAGCTCGACGCAGACCCGGCGCCGACCGGCACACTTCGTCGGCGATGTTCCTCTTCTCGAAGCCCGCCGCCATGGTCGCGCCCGAGGACGCGCTCCCGGGTCGCGACGAGCCGCTGCCGGTGCCGCCCGCGCACGCGGTGCTCGGCACGCCGCTCGCGCCGCCGTTCCCGGCCGGGCTCGAGCAGGCGGTCGTGGCGCTCGGGTGCTTCTGGGGCGCGGAGCGCGTCTTCTGGCAGCCGCCCGGCGTCTACACGACGGCGGTCGGCTACGCGGGCGGGTTCACGCCGAACCCGACCTACGAAGAGGTGTGCTCGGGCCGCACCGGACACACGGAGGCGGTGCTCGTCGTCTTCGACCCGAAGCAGACGAGCTACGAGGAGATCCTCAGGCTCTTCTGGGAGAGCCACGACCCGACGCAGGGGATGCGGCAGGGCAACGACGTCGGCACGCAGTACCGCTCTGCGGTCTTCGTCGCCGACGACGCGCAGCGCGCCGCCGCCGAGGCGTCGCGCGACGCGTTCCAGGCCGAGCTGGCGCGGGCCGGCTACGGCGAGATCACGACCGAGATCGCGCCGGCCGGGCCGTTCTACTACGCCGAGGACTACCACCAGCAGTACCTCGCGAAGAACCCGAACGGCTACTGCGGGCTCGGCGGCACCGGCGTCGCCTGTCCGGTCGGTCTGCGCACCGCGTAACCGGCCGCGCGGGCCGCTCGTTGGAGAGACGTGGCCGTGAAGACGGAGCAGAAGGTGCGCTCGGCGATCGCGCGCGTCGGCGAGGAGCTCGCCGAGAAGGCGTGGACGGTCGGCCGAGACGAGAAGGTCGAGCGGCGGAAGCGGCTCGCGTGGGGCGTCCTCCAGGGCGCGACCGGCGCGGTCGCCACGCTCGCCGCGCGGCGCATCGGCGCGAAGGTGTGGGGCATCCTCACCGGCGAGCGCCCGCCCGCCAAGAAGTAGCTACGCCGTCTCGCCGCCGTCGACCGACAGCACGGCGCCGGTGAAATACGCGCCCTCGTCCGACGCGAGGAAGGCGAAGAGCGACGCGATCTCGTCCGGGCTCGCGTGCCGGCCGAGCGGGATCGACGCGTTCACGCGCTCGAGCATCTCCGGCGAGTACTCAGCCTCCTGCATCGGCGTCAGCACGTAGCCCGGGCAGACGGCGTTCACGCGGATCGCCGGCGCGAGCTCGCGCGCCATCGTCCGTGCGAGCAGGATCACTCCCGCCTTCGACGCGTTGTAGTCGGCGTAGTGCTCGTGGCCGGTGAGGCCGTTCGTCGACGCCGTCATGAGGATCACCCCGCCGCCGGACTCCTGCATCCGCCGCGCTGCGAGCTGCGCGCAGTGGAAGACACCGGTGAGGTTGACGTCGAGCACCCGCTGCCAGTCCGCGGGCTCGATCTCGAGGAACGGCTTGCGGATCGAGATGCCCGCGTTCGCGACGAGGACGTCCACGCCGTCGAGCTCCGCGAACGCGGCCTCCACGGCGCTGCGGTCGGCGACGTCGCAGCGGATCGCGCGGACGCCGGGCAGCCGCTCGGGCGCCGTCGCGACCTCCTGCTCGCCGAGTGCGAGCGCCGTGACCCGGGCTCCCTCGGCGAGGAAGCGACGGCTCGTCGCCTCGCCGATGCCGCTCGTTCCGCCGGTGACGACGACCCGCTTGCCCTCGAGACCGCGCACGACGGGAGAATGTAGCCGTGAGCGTCTTCCGCCCGGCCCGCCGTCTCGACGACCCGGACGGCCGCCTGTGGGAGATCTACGCCTACAAGGTGCGGCCGCCGAGGCCGGCCCCGGCGGCGCGGCGGCTCGGCCGCTGGCTCGCCTGGCTGCGTGCAGTCGCCCGCTCGCTCCGCTCGGACGTGTGGACGATCGAGGCGGTCTGCTACGTGCCGCGCGAGCGCTACACGTGGCGCACGACGCGCGAGTACAGGGACCACGTGCTCGCGCGCGTCGAGGGAGGGCTGACGCGCGGCGACGTGCCGACGCGCATGACGTACGCCGTCTTCGTCGGCTGGCGTCCCGGCTAGGGCAGCGGGGGCTCTGCGACGGACACGACGCCGAGCCGCTCGAGCAGCTCCGCGCTCTCGGCGGCGAAGACGTCGGCGCCGGGCGCGCCGACGTCCCCGAGCGCCTTCTTCGTCAGCGCGATCTCGTAGAGCAGCCCAACCCCCGTCGCGATCTCGAGGCTCCGCTCGAGATGGGCGATCCCGGCGTCGCGGTCGCGGGCCTGCACGTGCGCGTAGCCGAGCACCCGCTCGATCAGCGCGCGCAGCTCCGGCGTCCTCGCCGGCCGATCGAGGCTCTCCGCGAGTGCGAGCGCGTCGGCATGGGCGCCGGCGAGCACGTGGCACTCCGCGAGGCGCGAGGTCGCCTCGACGACCCAGGGGTCGGCACCGAGCCGTCTGCAGGCGTCGAGCGCGTCGAGCAGCAGCGTCTGCGCCTCGTCGAAGCGGCCGTCGCGCGCGGCGAGCCGGCCGAGGTTGGACGTCGCGAGCGGGACGCCGAAGTTCCATTTCGAGGCGCGGAACGTCCGGAGAGCGTCGGTGAAGCCGCGGGTCGCAACGTCGAGCAGTCCGCGGTCGGACTGGATCTCCGCGATGTTGTTCGTGGCGATCGCGGCGTACACGACGTCGCCCGCCTGCTCCGAGACGCTCCGGCTGCGCTCGTAGCGCTCGATCGCCTCGTCCCAGCGGCCTTCGAAGTACGCGTCGGTGCCGAGGTTGTTCAGCACCTTCGCCTGGCCGATCAGATCGCCGATCTCCTCGTAGATCGGCAGGGCCAGGTCGCGGAACTCCGTCGTCGGCTGTCCCAGCCGGGTGTGCGCCATGTCGAGCAGGTAGTACGCGTGGGCGAGCCCCGCCTTGCTCTCGGCCCGTTGCGCGTGCTCGATGGCCCGGCGACACCAGTCCGCCATCTCCGCGAAGTTGCCCTGGCGCTGTCGGACCGTCGCATGTGAGAGCTCGATCTCCACCTGGGTATGGGACGCCTCGGACGCGCGCGCGAGCGCGCGCCCGTACCACCCGAGCGCGTCGGAGAAGTCGCCGAGCCACTCGCGCTGGCGGCCCTCCTTCCAGAGCAGCCGCGCCTGCACCGCGTCGTCGCGGACGAGCGACCGCGCCTGCGCGTAGGCCTCGCCCGCGCGCTCGAAGCTCGCGAAGATCTCGCAGACGTCGCCGAGCGACTCCCACACGCTCGCGACGTGCTGCGGCTCGAGCTCCGGCAGATGCTTCGCGGCGGCGAGCGCGCGCTCGAACAGCTCGGCCGCGACGACGTTCGCGAGCGTCTGCTTCGCGCGATGCCCCGCGAGCACCGCGTACCGCCACGTCTTCTCGTACTCCGCCGCCTCGAAGAAGTGAAGCGACAGCAGCGATGCGACCTCGTCGGCCGCGTCGCCCGCACGCCGCTCGAGCGACACGGCGACCCGGCCGTGCAGCTCGGCACGCCGGCGCAGCGAGAGCCCTTCGTACGCCGTCGTGCGGAAGAGGTCGTGGTTGAACGAGAGATGCATCGCGCCGTCGCGCGACACGAACTCGGCGAGCCGCTCCCAGCGGTCGAGGTTCGCGACGTCGTCGAGCTCGCCGTCCAGCACCTCCTCGAGCAGGTCGAGCTCGAAGGACGGGCCGATCACGCTCGCGTAGCGCAGCAGCTGCCGATCGACGGGATCGAGCGTGTCGATGCGGGCCGTCATCAACGTCTCGACGGTCTGCGGCAGCGCGTCGACCGTTCCCTCGGTGCGCGCGGCGAGCACGAGCTCGCGCACGAACAGCGGATTGCCGGCCGAGCGCTCGCCGAGCGTCGCGAGCTCCTGCTCGCCGAGCGCGAAGTCGCCTGCGGCAGCGAGGGCGAGCTCCGCCGCAGCCTGCGGCGAGAGCGGCGCGAGCTCGAGCGCCCGGCCGTACGACTCCGAGACGTACGACTCGCCGCCGGGGCGGCGCGTGATCACGACGAGCCACGGCACCGGTGCGGGCGCCGAGGTCAGGTCGCGCAAGAGGAACGAGGACGCATCGTCGAGCCAGTGCGCGTCCTCGACGACGATCAGGCTCGGCATCATCAGCACGCGCTGCAGGAACCCTCGCACCGCGTCGTGCAGACGTTGATGGCGGACGCTCGCGTCGATGCGCTCCGTCTCGGGAGTCGACGGCACGTCGGCGCCGAACGGGATCGCGAGCAGCGGCAGCCACGGTGCGAGGTCGGGCATGATCGCCTCGACCCACGGCTTCAGCTGCTCGCCCGCCTCGACCGCGGTCATCTCCGGCGTGATCCCTGCGAGCGGACGGAGCAATCCGCGCAGCGCGCCGTACGGCGTCGACTGCGCGTACGGCTCGCCGCTCGTGCAGAGCTGCTGGAACCCGAGCGCGCGCGCCTTCAGCTCCTCGAGCAGACGCGACTTGCCGATGCCGGGATCGCCGACGACCTCGACGAGCGTGCTCGTGCGCCTCCGCGCGGCGTCCAGCGCCTCGCCGAACACGGTCAGCTCCTCGTCGCGGCCGACGATCGGCAGCTCGTGCGTGCGCTCCTCCTTCGCGCCGAGGCGCGCGCCGACGGCATAGGCCGTCACGGCCCGCTCCTTCCCCTTGACGAGCAGCGGCTTGGAGCGCGTCTCGTAGCGCGCGGTCGCCGCGTCGAGCACCGCCGCGGTGGCGAGCACCTCGCCCGCGTCGGCACGCGCCGTCAGCCGCGCCGCCAGGTTGACGGTGTCGCCGGTGACGGCATAGGTACGTCGCGTCGACGCGCCGACATCGCCCGCGAACGCGAGGCCGGCGTTGGCGCCCGCGCGGACGGCGAGCCCGACGTCGCGAGAGACGATGCGTGCGAGCGCCTCGAGCATCGCGGTCTCGTCGTCGCCGGTCGACGACGGCGCGCCGGCCGTGAGATAGAGCTTGCCGCCGTCGACGTCGATGTCCGACTCGAGCCACGTGAGCCCCAGCTCGTCGGCTGCGGCTCCCGTCGCGTCGCCGAGGTCTCGAATCCGCTCCGCGAGCCCGGCCGCCCCCGCGCTCGCGAGCACCGCCTCGACGCCGGTGAACTTCACGAACGCCGCGACGACGCTGCGGTGCTCGGGCTCGACGCCGGCCGCGAGCGCTCCGCGGAGCGGAACGGGCACGTAGTCCTCGAGGCCCGACGGGTCGCCTTCGTCGACGACACGGTCGTAGCCGGCGTCCTCGCCCGCCGGCTCCAGGCGGAGCAGCCGCGCGCCGGAGCGGTCCGCGCCGAGCCAGTCCGCAGAGACGGCGGCCGCCGTCGCCGCCGACACGAGCACCTCTCCGGCCGCGGCCTCCGACTCGAGCCGGATCGTCTCGCTGGCGGCCGGGCCCGCGACCACGAGCTCGCGGTGCGAGGTTCCCGCCGCGAAGACGTGGCAGATGCCCGAGTGCACGCCCGTCGTCATCGACAGCGAGACCGGACCGACCGAGCTGTGCGTCGGAGCCGCCGTCGCGATGAACCACTGCATCTGGGCCGCGGCACGGCACGCGCGCTCGGCATGGCCCGCATCGTCGAAGAGCAGCAGCAGCGCGTCGCCCCGGAACTTGAGGACGTCGCCGCCGTGCCGCGTCGCGATGCCGATCAGGCCCTCGAAGCACCCGCTCACGACGAGGATCAGCTCCTCGGCGCCGGCCTTTCCCTTCTGTGCGAGCCGCTCGGAGAGCGCGGTGAAGCCCGAGAGGTCGACGGAGACGAGCGTCGCGTCGAGCTCACGCAGCTCGACTCCGGCCGGCCACGTCCGGGCGAGCAGGGGCAGGTACGGCGCGTGCCGAGCCTGCGACCCCGTTGTCATCGTCACCCGATGCTTCTCCCGACTTGGAAACCTGACTCTTGAAATGTGTAACAGACGTTCTAATCTCCGGAAAGGCCGGGGGCCTAGGGCGTGTGAGGGGAGTCGGGGAGTGCGGCAAGTTCCGAAGGGCCTGTGTGTCGTCGCGCTGGCGGCAGCCGCCTGCGCGTTCGCACGTCCGGCCCTGGCGGGGAGCGGCGCGAGCCACGACGTGCCCCTCGTCGCAGGCGTCCCGACGCTGAGCGGGGTGATCGACGACTCCTGGGACAGCGCCGACAGCTTCGACGTCGGCTTCGGCTCGCAGACCGGGACGATCAAGGTCCAGCGGTCGCAGACCGACCTCTACGTCGGCGTGCGCGTCGCCGACACGAGCGCCGGTGAGACGCCCGTCGCGCTCTACTTCGACAACTCGGACAGCGGCTTCGTCGTCCAGGGCGACGACGAGGCGCAGATCGGCGCCGACGGCACGTTCCTCGACCAGACCGCGACCGGCACGCCCGACTTCGCCGTCGTGCCGGACACCCACGCCGACGGCAGCGCCGCGCACGCGACCGACAGCCAGTTCCACATGGCGGTCTTCGACCTGCCGCTCTGCAGCGGCGACACGAGCGAGGACTTCTGCGTCAACCCGCCCGCGTTCGGCCAGGACGCGGTCCGCCTCGGCTTCACCGTCCTCTACGGCACCTCGAAGTATCCGGTCGACCCGTCGAACGCGGCCGGATACGACAACCTCGTCTTCGAGCCGCCCGCGAGCGCGCCCTCGCCGCCGGCGCCGACGATCGACATGACGGGCGGCGACGGCTTCGAGCAGCTCGCACTCTCGGGCGACGAATACACGCTCTACTACAACCCGAGCAAGAGCGGTCAGTTCGGGCTGGTGGTCCCGGAGTCCGACGACGCGGCCGGGATCGTCTCGGCGTCGTTCCCGTTCGGCGCGACGCCCGGCTGGACGACGAGCGACGGCGCGTCCCAGCGCGAGGAGCGCTTCCAGTTCGTGCCCCCCGACTCGGGGCCGCCGGACATGGCGGTCACGTCGATCGACGCGAACGAGCAAACGAGCCCGCCGCGCACGGTGCAGTTCGTGGCCGACGGCCAGGGGCCCGAGATCTCGCTCGAGTGCCGGCCGATCGACTGCGTGAACCCGGACGGCAACGTCCTCGTGGCGATCGGCGCCGGCGACCTCACCGGCGTGAGCGCGCTGCGCTACACGACCGACGGCAGCGACCCCGCTTCCGGCGGCACGCCCGTTGCGGCCGGCTCCACGGTGCACGTCGCGACGAGCGGCCTGTTCCGGCTCTGGGCCTCCGACGGGGTCGGCAACTCGTCGGAGGCGCAGGTGAACGTGAACGGCACCGCGGCGCCGACGGTGCTCACGTGGAACTACGCGGACGACTTCCAGACGGACGCGAACCCCGGTCGCGACCTGTACGGCAACCCCGGCGTCTGGTCGTACGGCGAGGTGCCCGTTGCGACGCAGCACGACCAGTCGACGGCGACGCTGTATCCGAATACGGGTAGCGCCCCCGCGGGCGGTCAGGACTGCTGGATCTCGTCGAGCCCCGACTCGGGCTCGGTCCCGGACGACTGCGTCCGTACCTCCTCGAGCCCGCTCGTGCCGGACGTCGATCCCGGCGCGACACGCGACACGTTCGTCAAGTGGACGAGCCCGATCACCGGCACGGTCCAGGTCAGCGGCGGCTTCCAAGACCTCGACGCGAACTGCGGCGACGGCGTCGACTGGTTCATCGACGACAACGGCACGACGCTCCTGTCCGGCAGCTTCCCGAACGGCGGCTCCTCGGCCTTCGACGGCACGGTCTCGCACGTCGACGTCGTCCCCGGCGACTCCCTCGTCTTCCTCGTCGGCCCGGGCCCGGGCGGCGACGACTCCTGCGACTCGACCGCCGCGAACATCACGATCACGCAGGTGCCGACACCCCAGCTCGGCCCGACGCTGACGGTCAATGCGACCGACGACGGCGTCGGGCTCTGCTCGGTCGAGCACTGCAACCTCCGCTCCGCGATCTCGTTCGCGGACGGCTCGGGGCAGCCGATGACGATCGACGTGCCGACGGGCGAGTACGACCTGACGGTGCCCGGCTCGAACGACGACACGAACGCGACCGGCGACCTCGACCTGCACGGGAACGTCACGATCGACGGGCCCGGCGCGACGATCGTGCAGCAGGCCGGCGATCGCGTGCTCGAGGTCGAGCAGGGCGCGACCGCGACGCTCGAGGGCGTCACGCTCACCGGCGGCGACGCCTGCGACATCATGGGCGGCGTCGGCGTCTCGGGGAACGGCGTCCTCAACTTCGGCACGCTGACGCTCGACGACGTCACGATCCGGAACAACCTCTCGAGCTGCGACGGCGGCGGCATCTTCAACTCGGGCACGCTCGAGGTCCACGACTCGACGATCGATCAGAACCTCGCGTTCGCCGGCTCCGGCATCTACAACTACTCCGGCCAGGTCCTAGTCACCGATTCGACGATCAACGCGAACCAGGGCTACATCGGCGGCGGCGGCGGCGTCTACAACCTCGGCCAGCTGCAGCTCGTGACGAGCACGATCGCGAACAACCTCGGCAGCGGGATCCTGAACGAGGGCGGGAGCGTCGACCTCAAGAGCTCGACCGTCGCGTGGAACACGTCCAACAGCATCCTCTCGGGCGGCCTCGAGAACGAGAACGGCCTGTTCACGAGCCACAACTCGATCGTCGCGGACAACCTCGGCGACGACTGTCAGAGCACGGGCGGCACCGTCGACTGGACGAGCACCGGCGGCCACAACCTGCTGATGAACAACGCGTCGTGCCCGTTCGACACGTCGGCCGGGAACCGGCTCGTGGCGAATGCCCAGCTCGGCCCGCTCGGCACGTTCGGCGGCGACACGCAGACTGTGCCGCTCGCACCCGGGAGCCCCGCCATCGACGCCGGCGACGAGGTCGGCTTCGGCGGCGCCGACCAGCGCGGGATCGAGGCGGACGGGCAGCCTGACATCGGCGCCTTCGAGTTCGTCCCCGGCGCGCAGGCCTCGTTCACGTTCTCGCCGCCGAATCCGAAGGACGGGCAGCCCGTCACGTTCACGAGCGGCTCGTCGACGTCGAACATCAGCGGCCTCGCGTACTGGTGGGACTTCGGCGACGGCGTGACCGCGACCGAGTCGACCGAGACCCACACCTACTCCGCGCCCGACACCGAGCAGGACTTCAACGTCAACCTGGACGTCTACGACTCCGAGGGCGGCGCCGCCTGGGCATCGCAGACCGTGCCCGTCGTGCCCTCGAACTTCCCGCCGGTCGCGAGCTTCACGTTCGCGCCGACCTCTCCGGCGCCCGGCCAGACCGTCACGTTCGACGGCAGCGGCTCCTCGGACCAGGACGGCTCGATCGTCGACTACCACTGGAGCTGGGGCGACGACACCGACGACAGCGACACGGGCGACTCCGCGTCGGCGACGCACGTGTTCGAGGAGCCCGGGACGTACGACGTCTCGCTGACGGTCACCGACAACGGCGGCAAGACGAACGAGATCACGGAGCTGATCACGGTCGGAGTCCAGGACATCTACGTCGACGCATCCTGGGCGGGGCTCGACGACGGCACGCTGGTGACGGGCCCGCAGGGTCAGCAGCTGACGATCGGAACGGATGCGTTCAGCGACGTCGGCGCGGCGCTCGGCGAAGCCGAGAACAGCGTGCCGAACACGACGGTCCACGTCGCCGCCGGCACCTACGACGACACCGGCGAGAGTCTCTTCATCGACAAGAACGGCGACCAGCTCGTCGGCGACGGCAGCTCGGTCACGCATCTCGAGCTGAGCACGCTCGAGATCGACTCGTCGAACAACACCGTCAGCGGCCTCGACATCGTCGGCCGAGGGCCGATCTCCGACACCGGCGGCTGCTCGGGCTGCGAGGAGCCCGTGATCCTGGTGCACGGCGACGACCAGTTCGACGGCGACGACGTCCCGCAGGCCGCGACGATCGCCGACAACAGGATCAGCGGCGGCAGCAGCGGCATCTACCTCGCGGGCGAGACGCAGGCCTTCCCGTCGAGCGGGAACCTCATCGCACGGAACGAGATCTTCGACAACGGCGTCGGCGTCACGATCGACAGCGGCGCGAACAACGTCGTCGAGCAGAACACGATTCATGACAACCTCGACGCCGATTCCGGCAGCACCCGGGGCTCGTCCGGCGTGGCGATCGTCGACGAAGACGGCGCTGGACCGCACGACAACTCGATCACGGGCAACGAGATCTTCAACAGCGTCGTCGGCATCTACTCCGACAGCGGCGCGAACGGGACGATCTTCGACAACACGATCCACGACACGGGTTCGGGAAGCGGAGGCCCGCAGGCCGCGATCGTGCTCGACGACAGCTTCGACGACCAGCCGACCGGAAACGAAATCCTCGAGAACACGATCTCCGCGAGCGGCAACCACGGGATCAGCGTCCGCACGAGCGGCAACATGATCGAGGACAACACGATCACGAACAGCGGCACGAAGTACAAGGCGCTCAAGGAGTCGTCGGGGATCGAGCTCGTCGCCGACACCGACGACGCCGACGACAACGTGATCTCCGGCAACACGATCAGCGGCAGCGCCTTCGCCGGAATCAAGCTCGGCTACTTCACGACGGACAACACCATCAACGGCAACGCCATCACCGGGACGCTCCACGGCGGCGCCGACGGCGAGTCCGATCCGGGGGCCGGCGGCAGCGGCATCCTCCTGACGATGTACGGCGCCGAGGGCACGACGATCACGAGCAACACGATCGACGGGAACGCAGGTCATGCGATCTACATCGAGCCGTACGGGGACAACGGTGCCGGGGACAACGCCGCGCACGAGAACTCCTTCACGAACAACGCGCTCGGCGGCGTCCAGAACCTCGGCGCGCAGCAGTTCGACGCGACGCACAACTGGTGGGGCGACGCGAGCGGCCCCTCCGGCGCCGGGCCCGGGAACGGGCAGTCGGTCAGCACGAACGTCCTCTTCGACCCGTTCCTGACGTCGGCGCCGGGCTCGTCCCTGACGCAGCAGACGACGACGTCGATCGGCTCCGGCGAGAACCCGTCGAACGCCGGGGACACCGTGCGCTTCAGCGCCTCCGTCCGTACGGACACGGGCATCGTCTCGAGCGGAACGGTCGAGTTCAGCGTCGACGGCACGCCGGTCGACACCGAGCAGCTGAACAGCGACGGGTTCGCCGAGTACTCGACGAGCGCGCTCACGACCGGCACGCACACGGTGACCGCGAGCTTCCTCGGCAACGACTCCTTCAGCCCGTCGACCGACTCGCTCTCGCAGACGGTGAACGGCAGCACCGCCGCGCCGCCGGAGATCGACGACGTCGAGCTCGCGCCGCAGCACCCGCTCACGAACGGCGTGATCACCGCCACGCCGACCGCGCACGACGCCGACGGCGGCCCGATCTCGTTCGCGTACCAGTGGTTCCTGAACGGCGTGCTCGTCTCCGGCGCGACGGGGCCGACCTACGACCTCTCCCAGCCGGGTAACGGCGGTCGCGGCGACGCGATCTCGGTGGCCGTGACGCCGAGCGAAGGCACGCTCACGGGCGACACCTTCACGACCGATCCGGTGATCGTCGGCGACACCGCGCCGGTCGTCGACTCCGTCGAGATCGACTCGTCGGCGAGTCCGGTGCTGAAGGCAATCGTGGCGGGCCACGACGACGACGGCGACGACATCACGTACGCGTACCAGTGGCTCTTCGACGGGGACGCGATCCAGGGTGCGACCGGCCAGACGCTCGACCTCAGCCAGCAGCCCGGCATCTCGCGCGGCAACGAGCTCTCGGTGCAGGTGACTCCGAGCGACGGCACGCTCCAGGGAGACCCGGTCACGAGCTCGACGATCGCGGTGCCCGACCAGCCGCCCTCGGTCACGTCGCTGAAGCTCTCGCCGGCGCAGCCGCTCACGAACGGCACGGTCACCGC
>Ga0070741_10009303_pt1 | contig 19185 bp, 13 predicted proteins | sample Coa_R1_4_FD_66440 | JGI IMG/M metagenome (GOLD analysis project Ga0070741, IMG submission 66440) | Surface soil microbial communities from Centralia Pennsylvania, which are recovering from an underground coalmine fire - Coalmine... | ecosystem: Environmental > Terrestrial > Soil > Unclassified ...
CCCCCCGATCTGGGGGGGTAAGTGTCCGCAATCATTCCGGATCGCCTCCCCGGGACGCCGCGAGCCGCGGAAGAGCGCGGTCATGTCACGACATGCCGGATATTTTGGCAGCCCGCACGGCGGGTGCCCGCAACATCGCTAGCCCTGGATCTCCACGTTAATCGGGGCCGTCATCGCCGGACGGTTGCGCTGCCGAGTTCGCCTAGACTCGCGGGGTGAGCCTGTCCATCGGCATTGTCGGCCTGCCCAACGTCGGCAAGTCCACCCTGTTCAACGCCCTGACCCGGGCGAGCGCGCTCGCTGCCAACTACCCGTTCGCGACCATCGAGCCGAACGTCGGTGTGGTCGGCGTCCCCGACCCGCGGCTGGCCGAGCTGGCGAAGCTGTACGACAGCGCCCGGATCGTCCCGGCGTCGGTGCGCTTCACCGACATCGCCGGCCTGGTCCGCGGCGCATCCAAGGGCGAGGGCCTAGGCAATCAGTTTCTCGCGCACATCCGCGAGACCGATGCGATCTGCCAGGTAGTACGCGTGTTCACCGACCCCGACGTGACACACGTGGACGGCGATGTCTCGCCGGAACGCGACATCGAGACGATCATCACCGAACTGATCCTGGCCGACCTGCAGACCCTCGAGAAGGCGCTGCCCAGGCTCGCGAAGGAGACGAAGTTCGCCAAGGACCCCGAGCGGGTTCAAGCGGCCCAGTCCGCGGCGTCGGCGCAGCAGGTCCTCGACAAGGGCGTCACGCTGTTCGCCGCGGCCCGCACCCCTGGCTCCGGCTTCACCGAGAACGACCTGGCCGCGGTCCGCGAGCTCCAGCTGCTGTCCGCCAAGCCGTTTCTGTACGTGTTCAACAGCGACCTGGCCGAACTCGCCGACGATGACCTGCGCAAGCGGCTGACCGAACTGGTCGCGCCCGCGGAGGCGGTCTTCCTCGATGCGAAGACCGAGGCGGACCTCGCTGAGCTCCCCGAGGACGAGGCCGCCGAACTGCTGGCCGAGGCCGGCCTCGGCGAACCCGGCTTGGCGCAGCTAGCCCGGGCTGGCTTCCACGCGCTCGGCCTCCAGACGTTCCTCACCGCGGGTCCGAAGGAGTCCCGCGCCTGGGAGATCAGGCATGGTTCTACCGCGCCCGAAGCCGCGGGTGTGATCCACACCGACTTCCAGCGCGGCTTCATCAAGGCCGAGGTCGTCTCCTACGACGACCTGATCGCCGCGGGGTCCGTGGCAGCGGCCCGCGCCGCCGGAAAGGCTCGCATCGAGGGCAAGGATTACGTAATGCAGGACGGGGACGTCGTCGAGTTCCGCTTCAACGTCTAGCGCGGCGTGAGCGGCCGCGTTCGGGCGTGGGTATCCGGACTCGCCGTTGCTGGTGCTTACGCGGCCCTTGGAATCGTTCCTTACTGGAGTTACTGGAGCGCCGGCGGTGCCATGATCGCAGGCAAGGGCGGGGACCCGGCAACGGACGCCTGGTTCCTTGCCTGGGTGCCGTACGCGCTCACCCACGGGCACAACCCGCTGGTGACCGACTGGGGCAACTACCCGGGTGGCGTCAACGCGGTCGCCAGCATCGGCATGCCGTTGCTCGGTGTGGTCGGCGCGCCGGTGACGTGGGCGTTCGGCGCGTTCGCGACCACGACGCTGTTCTACACGCTGGCGTTCCCGCTGTCCGCCATCGCCGGTTACGCGTTCGCGCGTGAGTGGGTGTCGTGGCGCCCAGCCGCGTTCGCGGCGGGGCTGCTCTACGGGTTCTCGCCGTACCTGGTGGCGCATGGGGGATCGCACCTGAACCTGGTGTTCGTGCCGCTGCCGCCGCTCATCATCCTGGCGCTGACCAGGATCGTCCGTGGCGCTCCGTGGCTGCGCTGGGGCCTGCTGCTCGGGACGCTGTGCGTCGCGCAGTTTCTGATCTCTGCCGAGGTACTGGCGTCCACGGTGATCATCGGGGCAATCGGTCTCGCCATCGCCACCGCGGTCGGCTGGCCGGCGGCCGCGGAGCGCTGGCGGCACGTGGCGCGCGCGATCGCGTGCGCGGTGACCGTCGCGGTCGTCTGCCTTGCCTTTCCGGCGTGGCTGATGCTAGCCGGGCCCGGGCACGTTACCCGTCCGGTGCAGGACACGTCGCTGTATCGCGGCAACCTGCTCGCGCCGGTAGTCCCGGATTCGTCGATGTACTTCCGCACCGCGGATTCGGCGCGGCTGGCGAACACGTTCTCCGGCGGTACGAGCGAGAACGGGCTATATCTGGGGCTGCCGCTACTGGTCGTGCTCGTCGTCGGCGCCGTCCTGCTGTGGCGGCGCCCGGCGATGAAGATCGTCGCGCTGGCGACGGCGGCGGCGTTCGTCCTGTCGCTCGGGTCACGGCTCACCGTCGGGCACCATCTGGTACGCGCTGTCCCGCTGCCCGCCGCGATTTTCTACTACATCCCGGTTCTCGACAACACGATCGCGGCCCGGTACTCGCTTTATGTCATGCTGGGCGCCGCACTCATGTTCTCGCTGATCCTCGAAGCCGCGCGAGGGGGCGCCGCGTGGTGGTGCGGCGCGCTTGCCATTGTGGTGCTGCTGCCGTTGGTCCCCGCCTGGCCGTTCTGGCTGCACGTCACGCAGCCGCCGTCGTATTTCTCTTCCGCCGTCGTGCGCGACCGGGTCCCGGCGGGGAGCGTCGTCGTCACCTACCCGTTTCCCTCGGACGACGACGCCGACCCGATGCTCTGGCAGGTCGCGGCCGGCCTGCGGTACAAGTCGCCGGGCGGTCGCTTCGTGATCCCGCCAGGCGAGCCGCCGCTCGCCCAGATACTCATCGACCTGGGCGAGGGGATCGCGCCCGCCCAGACCCAGGCGCTCCGCGCGGGCCTGACCGCCCAGCTCCGTGCCTGGCACGTCCGCACCGTCCTGGTACAGGTCAGCGGCGCCCGCCCCGCCCTTGTCCTGCCGTTCTTCGACTGGCTCCTCGCCCGCCCGCCGGATACCGTCACTGGCGGCATCGTCGCCTGGTACGGAACGACCGGCTAACGCGCCGCGTGGACTCTTGCGCCGCGCGAGATTTCATGCAAGAAATGGGCCGTGTGTGAATTAAGGGTGCAGATCTGGCGCCTTATTCGGCAGAGGGCCTTTTTCTAACATGGAAGCAATAACTCGTGTCCCTCTGGCCGCTTTAGTCACACGGGTTCAAGCTTCTCGGTCGAGCCGGGCCGAGCCGCCGAGCGTTGCGCAGAGTACTCGCAGCACGCCTCCGAACGCGTGCGCCACGCCGCGTAAGAAATCCGTAAGCATCCCCTGACCTGGCATTTCGTCCCGAAACGTGAACACGCTCCGAACGGGCTTGAACCCTGTCCGTGTCACCTTCGTATATCAGGATGCAGGTTGGTTTGTCCGTGCAGATGTTCGTGGTGATTGTCTGTAACAGGTCACTCACTGAAGCCGTATGTCGCACAATGGACCACGAGACCGGCGCGAAGGGATGGGCCGCACCTAGGTTCACCAGGTGCGGGAGCGTGCGGAGGTGCGATGGTTCGCATGTCGAACCCTGGCGACAGAACGCAGTCGCCCGCCTACGGTGTGGCATCAGCTAGGCCCGTGGGCATCCACAGGGCGCATCGCGGTCCGGTGACCGACGAGTTCCGAGCACAAGAAATCTCCGGTGATGGCGCATGGGCGGGGGCCGGCGGCCGCTGGATCCTGTGGCCGCTGCGGGCGGTGCTGTGGGCGGCGCTGCTGGTCATAGCGGTTCGCGGCATTATGGCCATCGTTGCCGACGACACCTCGTCGGCCGCCAGCGGCTCGTCGCCGGCGCCCGCCTCGAGTCAGTTTCCCGTGACGCTCGCCGAGGCGTATGCGCTGGACTTCGGCCAGGCCTACCTCAACTTCGATCCGGCGACGCAGGCTCAGCGCGAGCAGGCGCTGGCCGCCTTCGTGCCGCCGAGCCTCGCTACCGCGGACCCCGACCTCGGCTGGAACGGATCGGGTCAGGCCCGTCTGGACTCAGAGCACGTGGCGGGCATCAGCGTGCAAGACTCGCGGCACGCCGTGGTCAGCCTGCTGGCAACCGTCAGCGGGCAACTGATGGAGCTTGGCGTCCCGGTCTACGCGGCCGAAGGCGGCATGGTGGTGACCGGAGTGCCGGCCTGGCTATCCGCGCCGCAGGCAATTACACCGCCGTCGCCGGCTGCGGCGAGTCCGGATCCGGTCGCGCAAAGCGAGTTGATGAATCAGCTGCCCGCGTTTTTCCAGGCGTACGCGGGTGACGGCGGTCCATCGCTTAACCGATTTCTCGCGCCCGGCGTCTCGCTGACCGGCTTGGGCGGTGGTGTCGCCTTTGACTCGATTGCCGGTCTCGTGGTTCCGCACGGTGGCTCGAGCCGCGACATAACCGTAACGGTGGTATGGCAGGTGCTTAACCAGGGAAACCCGACGACCGCGAAACTCGCGATGTCATACCGCGTGTCGGTCGTCGACCTTCAAAGCGGTAAATGGTACGTAAAAGGGATCAGTGCGTCGACTGAGGCGGTGGGAGGCCAATGACCTGGTCAGTGACGACCGGCGTCGGCGTGCCTGCGCAGCGTTGCCCTCGGGGCGCTCGTCGCACCACGATCCCGGCCCTGAGCCTCCGGCCTGAAGGCGCCGCCGGGCACAGGCGTGTCTCTACGCCGTTGCCACCGATCCCCGCGCCGATAGCGGCTCGCGTAGCCCTCACGCGGGCGCTCGCCGTCCCGCCTTCCGATCCGGCACCATCCCGATGCGCACGCGCATGGGCGCGTATAAGTACTCGGGAACTGTTCTGGTGGTCGAGCCGCAGCCCTTGCGATGGGCGCGCTCAGCAAGCTGCAAAAGGGTCAAATAATCCCGGAAGGGACGATTTATGTCTGCACACATCGCCGCGATGACCCCCGTCGCGCTCAGCACCCAGAATCTGGTCACCTATCTCCAGGGGCTCTTCGGGCCGCTGTTCCTCGGAATCGTCGGCATAGTCGCGATTTTCTTCCTATTCACGCGCGAAATCACGCGATTCGTGCAGTTTATGGTGCTCGCCGTCGCGATCGGTGTCGTGTTCTACACGCCCGATATCGTCCAGTCGCTCGCCACGGGAATTGCCAAGGCGCTCGGAGTCCACTGACCTCCATTCCTGATTTATAAGGAGCCTGAACCAGTGGATCTTCCCACCTATACGAATATCTGGCGCATTGAGAAGCGACTCTACAAGCTATACGATTTCCGGCTGCCGGCGCCGCTTCCCATCACCTGGATTGCGGTCTTCGCCGGTATAACCGTGCCGTACGTCGTCTTTCTTGTTGCTGTCGGATTGCCGTTTAATCATAATTTGGTCTGGCTTTACGTGCTTCCCCCCGGTGTGCTGACCTGGCTTACGACCCGACCCGTCATTGAAAGCAAGCGCCTGCCCGAGCTGATCGGGTCGCAGGTGCGGTATCTCGCCGAGCCGCGCGTCTGGAGCCGGATGGCTCCGGCCGCCGAGAAGGAGGACGTCCTGGTGTCGGTCCGGGTCTGGCATCGCTATCCGCCGAAGGCGCGCGGGAAGGCCGTCCGGGCCGCCAAGCGCGCCCAGCGGCGGGAGCGGCACGTCGCTCCGCCGCACGTCCGCCCGTCGACCGCGGTGAATCGCCCCGAGGAGGGGTGGCGGGTGGCTGCCGCCCAACGGCCCGCGGCGCAGCCGCAACGCGTTGCCGCGACGTCCGGTCCCGCGCACGCCGTTGCGCCGTCCGCGCCGTCGATGGTGCCCAGAGGCCCCGCCTCGAACCCCCCGGTCCCGAACCCGGTCGCGAACCTCCCCGTCGCGAACCTGCCGGTCGCGTACCCGCCGGTCCCGCAGCGGTCGCCCGCGGCATCCCCGGCGCAGTTCCGGCCGCCCGCGCCGGTCCAGTCCCAGTCCCAGGCCCAGGCCCCGGTCCAGCCCGTGGTCCAGCCGGTCCCGCACTCACACCCGGCCGTTCAGCAGCCGCAGGCAACGCAGCCGCAGGTCCAGTCCTCGCTTCCGCAGCCGCAGGTCCAGTCGTCGGTCCCGCAGCCGGCGGTTCAGCAGCCGCCGGTCACGCAGCCGCAAGTCCAGCCCGAGTCGTGGTTCGAGCGGTCGGGGGCGCTCCCGCCCGCGACACAGCCCCGTCCGTCGGTCCCGATTCTCCCGGGAGCGCAGGCAGCCCCCGCGACGCATCCGGTCCGGGCGAGCTTCGCCCCGCCGGCCAAGCCACTGGCGCAGCCGCCCAAGCCGCCGGCGCGGCCCGCGAAACCGGTACCCGAGCCTGCGGCCCGGGAGCATCTCGCTGACGAGGCCGCGGCGCCGAAACCCTCGGCCGTGCAGCTAGTCGCCGCCGTACAGCCAGTTATCGGCAGCTGGAAGCCGCGGCCGGCGCCGCTCATGCCTGCCGCACCCGCATCACCTGCCGTCGAGCAGCCGCCGCCCGTCGAACCGTCAGCCGCCGCCAAGTCGCCGACCCCCGTCGAGCCGCCAGCCCTCGTCGAGCAGCCGGCCGCTGCCGTCGAGCCGCCGCCCATCGCCACGCAGGGGCCGGCCGAGCGGCCGCCCGTCGCCACGCAGGCGCCGGCCGAACAGCCGGCCGCCGCCGTCGAGGTCGAAACGCCGGCCAGCCCCCTCGAAGTCTCGCACGACGTTGCGGACCACTGGTACACGCCGGACACCGCTCTCCCCGAGCTAACCCCGGCCACCCTGAGCAGGCCGAGCACGCCGAGCGCGCCAGCGCCGCCCAAACCGCCCGGTCCCGCGGCGCGCGTCCTCGACCTGGACGAAGAGCGCCCCGTCCCGTCCATCGAGCGCGCGCTCTCCGCACCCAACGCGCGGCGTGACCTGAGCTGGCGCCGCCGCGTCAAGGTCGTGGCCGGCGGCCAGGGACCGGGCAAGCGCGATCAGGAGGCCCTCGACCGCGAGCGCGCCCGCCTCCCGCTGAGCACGCACAAGAACATCGTCGTCCTCGGCTGCCACGGCGGCGCCGGCCAGACCACGACCGCGGTGCTGACCGCGCGCCTGCTGGCCACCTTGCGCGGCCACCCGGTCGCCGCGCTCGACCTCAGCGATGGCCGCAAGCCCGGTACCCGCAGCTCCGGCGGCAACCTCGACATCATCGCCGCCGAAGGCAATCCCGACTACGACGACCTCGCCCAGCACTACTCCCTGCTGGTGATCGACCCCGCGCCGAGCGGCCTCACCCGCGTGCTCGGCGTCACCGACCAGCTGGTGATCGTCGTCCCGCCGGACCCGGAGGCCGCCACGCACCTGGCGAACACCCAGCAGTGGCTGGAGGCGCACGACCACGCCGACCTGGCGGCCCGCGCCGTCACCGTGATCAACGGCGTGACCAAGGAATCCATGGCCGACGTGGTACGGGCCGAGTCGGTCGCCCGCGGCCGCTGCCGTGCGATCGTCCGCATTCCCTGGGATGACCAGCTCGGCACGAAACATCCCCAGGTGCCGCGCGCGCCGCAGACCAGGCTCGCCTACACGGCGCTGTCTGGCGTGATCATCGCCGGTCTCGCGGCGGCACCACTCAAGGAGGCGCGTTGAGCACGAAGGCAAAGGCACGCCTCAGCATCCGGTACTTCGACGACCGGATTCTGCTGACGGACACGCACGCCTGGGCGTACTACCGCGTCCCCGCCGTGTCGTACGAGTTCACCACGCCCGAGGAGCGCGAGGCGCTGGCCACGAACATCACGGTCGCGCTCGCCGCGATCCGGATGCAGGACGCCGAAGTGCACCTGCGCATCGCGCACCGCTCCTACCCGGCACACGCGTGGGCGACCGGCCTCGACGCGACCTCGGACGGCGGGCCCGGCTGGCGCCAGTACCTCGAGCAGTCCTACCAGCACGTCTGGTCGAAGGACTTCTGGGCCAAGGAGATCTACATCGGCGTCCGCCTCGGCCAGCGCGGCATGCGCGCCCAGCTCTCCGGCGGCGTGCTGACCCAGTTCATCTCGCTGTACAAGATCACCGAGCCGAAGCTCGGGCTCGGCGATGAGGCTGTCAGTGCGGCTGAAATCCAGAAATGGACGGATATATCAGAACGACTTGGGCGCGCCCTCTCGGCTAGTGCGCTGACCGCGAGGCATGCGTCCGCGGGGGAGCTCGCCTGGCTGATAAAGCATACCCTCAAGGGATCGTCGGGCGAGCCGGCGCCGTCGGCTGTCAAGCGCCGTAAATGGGGCGCGGGCGAAATCGAGGCACTCTACGAAGGCGCCGTACATAACGGCCGAGCGATCTTGCGGCTCGAGGACATGACCGGCGAGACATACGCCGCGTTCTTGTCGTTCGCGCGGTTCCCGGACGTGATGTCGTTCCCCGACGGTGAGCCGTGGCTGCATTTCGCGGATTCGCTGCCGTTCCCCGTGGAGATCAGCGCGCGGCTGAAGCTGATCCCGCCGGCCAAGGCGAGCAAAGACGTGAGCAGAAGGCTCGCGCACGCCCGCGACATGGACGCGCATATCCGTGAAGCCGGTGCCGAGGCGCCGATCGCGCTCGCGGAGCAGATCGCCGCCGCGCGCATGCTCGAGCACGGCATTACCAAGGAACGGCTGCCGTTTGTGTATGGCTGGCACCGGCTTCTGGTGACCGCGCCGACAAAGGACTTGTGCGTCCGCCGGGTGGAAGCGGTCGTCGAGCATTACCGGGATATCGGTATCGACATCGTGAACTCGACCGGCGACCAGTATTCGCTGCTGTGTGAGTCGCTGCCAGGTGACCGGATCAGGCTGACGTCCTATGTGCAGCGCCAGCCGCTGTACACGATCGCCGGCGGGATGCCGACCGCGACCGTCGAGCTTGGCGACCGGATAGACCAGGGGGCGGGCTGGATCGGCCCGTACATCGGCGAGACCCTTGGCCGGGCCCGGTCGATCGTGCACTTCGACCCGATGCTCGCCGCCGCGCGCAACCGGCCCACCGCGATCGCGATCACCGGCGAGCCCGGCGGCGGCAAGACCACGCTCGCGCTGCTGCTGATCTACCAGCTGGCGCTGCGCGGCGCGACCGTCGCGGTCATCGACCCGAAGGGCGACGCCGAATCCCTGGTGGAGTATCTCTCCCGCCAGGGGCGGCGGGCGCGCGTGCTGCCGCTCGGCGCGGCAGCGCCTGGGCTGCTGGACCCGTTCTCGTTCGGCGTGGATCTGGCGGAGAAGCGCACGATGGCCACCGAGACCCTGCGCCTGCTGCTGCCGCGGATGAGCGAGGAGCGGGAGAGCGCGATGATCCAGGCGGTCGGCGCGGTGGCCGGCACCGACCGGCCCAGCCTCGGCAAGGTGGTCCGCTATCTGGAGGAGTCCGAAGACCCGGCGTGGAAGAACACCGGCGCGGTCATGCGGTCGATCTCGGAGATGAAGCTGGCCCGGCTGTGCTTCGCGCCTTCGGTCGGGCAGCAGATCGACGCCGAGGGCTGGACCACGGTGTTCACGCTGGCCGGGCTGACGCTGCCGGACACCACGATCTCCCGGGACGACTACTCCTATGAGCAGCGGCTGTCCGTGGCCCTGCTCTACCTGGTGTCGCAGTTCGCCCGAAAGCTGCTGAACGGCATAGACCGCTCCATCCCGAAGGCGATCTTCCTCGACGAGGCGTGGGCGATCACGTCGACCCCGGAGGGCGCCAAGCTGGTGCCCGAGGTCTCCAGGATGGGCCGGTCCCGCAACACCGCACTGATCCTCGTCTCACAGAACGCCGGCGACCTGCTGAACGAACAGGTGACGAACTGCCTGTCCAGCGTGTTCGCGTTCCGGTCCACCGAGCGCGGCGAGGTGGCCAACGTCATGTCCCTGCTTGGCGTCGCGCCGACCGACGAGCACAAAGCAGTGCTCCGCGCGCTCGGCAACGGCGAGTGTATTTTCCGCGACCTCGACGACCGGGCGGGCCGGATCGGCATCGACCTGGTTTCCGAGGAACTGCGCGACTGGATCGACACCAATCCGACCCGCGCCCGTCCCCGTAACGTCAACGCCCCCGCCCCCGGCGCCAGGTCTCAGCCGGCGGTAAGTACCTAACCGCAGAACCCGGAGCCCTCTAGATGTTCAACCCCCGCTCCCCGTCCTCGCGCAGGCTCGCGCAATGGTGCGCCGCAGCCCTGCTGAGCACGGGGGCCATTCTGGCATTCGCAGCTCCCGCCCTGGCGTCCACGCCAGCCCCGGCGTCCGCCCCCAGTGTGTCAATTGCGCAATCGCGCCCACTAGACCGTGTCAATCAGCAGAGCCGACCCGCAGCCATCGTAACGCCGGTCACACCGGCCACACTGGAATCTCGGGTTAGCCTGAAAGAGCCGGGCGGAGTCTGTCAGGTGCCGGGCATCGGCGACATCGGCGGCCTGGTCGGACTCTGTGCTGCCGGGTCGTCGGGGATCATCGGCGACCTGAACAACATCTGCCAGCCGTCGGTGCCCCAGCCGGAGCAGGCGACCGGCGGGCTGAACTCGATGATCGAGCCGCCGCAGAGCGCGGCGGGCGGCAAGACGCTGTACGACAACTACGGCGTGGCCGGGCAGTACTGGGCGGCGCACGACATGCAGTGCTCCGACATGACCTCGCTGGTCGGCAACAACGTCGCGGGGATGGTGTTCGACGCGGCGAAGGCGATGGACCGGGTCACGATCACCGTGTACCAGTCCGCGGCCGGCGACAACATCCTCACCTGGCTGCGCAACGCGGTGGACCGGCTGATCAGCGCGCTCGGCAACGCGATCTACTTCCCGTACCTGGCGCCGGTCGTGCTGCTCGGCGCGGTCTGGCTGGCGTGGCAGGGCCTGGTCCGCAAGCGGGCCACGCGGACGATCGAGGGCACCCTGTGGATGGTGGTGGCCGCCACCGCGGCAATCGCGCTGATCGGCAAGCCGGCCGACTTCACCGGCGTCGGCAGCACCGTGTCCAACGGCGTCACGCAGGTGCTCAACACCGCGTTCGCGAAGCTGCCCAGCCCGGGCGGCAGTGACTGCCTGCCGGTTCAGGCCGGTGACCGGCAGAGCGTGACCGCCAACTACAACTTCGCCTCCGGCAACGGGCTGGTGGACCAGAACGCCGACGAGCTGTGGTCCGTGCTGGTCTGCAAGCCCTGGCTGTACGGCGAGCTGGGCACCACCCAGTTCGCCACCACCGGCAACGGCCCGCAGACGGTGGTGAACCAGTACGGCCGGCAGTTGATATGGGCGCAGGCGATCGCGTCCAACGAAACCCCGTCGACTGCGCTGATCACCGCGAAACAGGACACGTACAGCGGCATCGCGGCCCAGATCAAAGCGAACAACCCGGGGATATACCCGCTGTTCCAGGGGAACCAGTGGACGACCCGGCTGGAGATCGCGTTCGCGGCGATCTTCGCCGCGCTGGTGGCGGGCCTGCTGATCCTGCTGATCGCGCTCACCCTCATCGTGCTCAAGCTCGGCTTCCTGCTGCTGCTCGTCGCCGGGCCGTTCTTCCTCATCATCGGCACCCATCCCGGATTCGGCCGGATCATCGCGATCCGGTGGTTCGAGATGCTCGTCGGTGTCCTGATGAAACAGGTGGCGATAGCGATGGTGCTCAGCGTGCTGCTGTACTGCTATTCGCTGATCATGGGCACCGCCGACACGGTGCTGCCGTGGGCGCTGAAGATCCTGATGATCGCGCTCGTCACGGTCACCGTATTCATCTACCGCAAGCCGTTCCAGCACCTGTTCTCCGCGGTCGGCTACGGCACGATCGGCTCCCAGGAGCGGTCCGACATCAGCCTGCGCGAAGCCAGCGACTCGTTCCGCCGGTCCACGGTCAGCGCGGCGAGCGTAATCCCCGGCTACCGGGCGGCCCGCTGGGCGCGCCGTAACCCGGGCCAGGCCGCGGCACTCGCGGCCGGCACGGTCGCTGCCGGGGTGGGCGCGGCGGCGGGAGCCGCCGCTGCCGCGGCCGGTGCCCGAGGCGGAACCGAGCAAGGCGCCGAGTCGGCCGGAACCACGGCGGGCGCCGCCTATGCGGGCCGCCTGCGGGCCGACTCGCCGCCCGCGTCCGACGGTGAGGGCGATGGCTCAGGGCAGAACGGCGGACGGCCCGCGCTTGGCGGCGGGGGCTCCGCGCGAACCCGGGCCGCGACGGAGGCGGCGGACGCCAGCGGCCGCACCGCGCCCCCGCTCGAACTGCCCGCGCGAGGCGGCACCGGCTCAAGCCGCTGGCCCGGCACCCGTACCGGCCGATCAGGTTCCAGCGGGCCTGTGGGTAGCGCCTCCGGTGGCGTGTCCGGCACGTCCGGCCTGGCCGGCGGGTCCGGCGGGTTTGCTGGTAGCGGCTCTGGCGGCCTGGCCGGCGGCGCGGGCGGGCTGGTCCGCAGCGGTTCCGGCGGCCTGGCCGGCGGCGGGTCCGGTTCCGGCGGCTCTGGCGGGCTCGCGGGTGGCGGCTCCGGTTCCGGCGGCCTGGCCGGTGGCGGTGGCGGCCGATCGGGCGGCTTCTTCGGCGGCGGGCGGAGCGGCGGCGGGCGGAGCGGCGCTGGTTCCGGCGGCGGGTCGGGCTCTGGCGGATCCGGCTCGGGCGGGTCGAGTTCGAGCGGTTCCGGCGGCGGGTCGGGGTCTGGCGGGTCGGGGTCTGGGTTGTTCGGCGGCGGGTCTGGTGCCGCGGCGTCCGGGTGGTCGCGCGGCGCGGGGCGCGCCGCGGCGCGGTCCCGTTCCGGATCCTCGCCGAGCAGGGGAGCGGCTCCGCCGCTGTCCGGCGGCGGCGGGTCCGGGCCGGCTCCGTGGCCGGGCTCCGGACCGGCCCGTTCCGGCGGCGGGCTGAGCGGACAAGAGGCAACGCCTTCCGACGGCCAGCCGTCCGGGACAAGCACGGACGGTGGGGAGAAAGCGATGCCGTTCTGGCTACGCCCGATAAAGCGGGATAAGTAACGGCGGTCACCATGGAACTGAGCCAAGCCAGGCAGAGACTCCTCTTCGTAGCGATCGTGGCCGCGCTCGCGGTGTTCGGGTATTTCCTCGTGCTGCCCGGGCTGCGATCGCACGCCAGTCCGGCCGCCGCGGCGACGCACGCGCCGGCCACGCCCGCGGCGGCGGCGCCGAGCACGGCTGCCCCGGTCGCCACCAACGTGCCGGCCGGCGCGGTGAACATCTACGACTGGCTGCCGTTCACGCAGCAAGACCTGGCGGACGCGGCCGCGGTGGCGACGCGGTTCAGCGGCGACTACGACACGTTCACCTACACCGAGAGCGCGACGACCTACCTCGCGAAGATGAACGGGCTGATCACCGGCCAGCTCGCCGCCACCCTGCAGAACGCGTACACCACGCCCGGGGTGGCGCAGCTCCGGACGAGCCAGCAGCAGGTGGCGACGGCAACCGCGACGATCGAGTCGCTGCGGGGGTTCGGGCAGTCGAGCCTGGTGTTCATCGTGAACATCGCGCAGCGGATGACCACCTCGCAGGGCACCAGCAACGGCAGCCAGAAGTATGCGGTGACGCTCACCGGCAACGGCGCGAGCTGGCAGGTCAGCGACATTGAGCTGGCCTCCCTGGGCAACACGTGAACACCGGTACCCGTACCAGGCTCCTGGAGCGGAGGTCGGAAAGCACCGCTACCGGGCAGAGCAGAGCACCCCGGGTCGTGCTGTTCGCGGTCGCCGGACTGACCGGCGTGCTGCTGCTGGGTCTGCTGACCGTGCCGATCCTGATCGGCGCCAACATGTTCTTCACGCAAGGCGCGGGATGCTCTGGCCAGAAGACCGGGATCACCGGCCAGGTCGCGCCCGATGCGAACGCGAAGAACACCATCCCCGCCGACTACCTGCACTGGTACCGGGTCGTCGGGCAGCAGTACGGCGTGCCGTGGACGCTGCTTGCCGGCATCGGCACCGTGGAAAGCAACAACGGGCGGACCACGCTGCCTGGTGTGCGCAGCGGGGCGAACGCCTTTGGCGCGGCCGGACCGATGCAGATCGGCATCGGCGGGAAGGCCGGCAACGCCTGGGGCGGCGCGCCGGTGCACCCGGCAAGCGAGAAGGTCAACGGCGTGGCGACCGACGAGGACGGCGCGGGGGTCGCGAGCGTGTACGACCCAGCGGACGCGATCGCCGGGGCGGCCAAGTACCTGGTTGCCGCCGGGGTGCAGGCCAATCCTTCGGCAGCCATCTTCGCGTACAACCATCTGCAGTCGTATGTGCAGAGCGTGCTCTACTGGGCTGGGGTCTACGCGGGCGGCAACTTCACCACGGTGACCGCCCAGCTGCCCGCCGCGGCGTGCACCGGGGCTACCGGCGCGATGCCCGCGGTGAACGCGCCGAACCAGGCGGTGTCGACCGCGATCGCGTTCGCGGAGCAGCAGCTCGGCAAGCCGTACCTGTGGGGCGGCACCGGACCCGACGCGTTCGACTGCTCGGGTCTGGTCATGATGGCCTACCGTGCCGCCGGGGTTGACATTCCGCGGGTCTCCGAGACCCAGTTCAATTTTGGTCCGCGTGTGCCGGAGGCCCAGGCGCAGCCCGGTGACCTGGTGTTCTTCGCGGGGTCCGACGGCACCGTGGCGTCGCCTGGACACGTCGGGCTGGTGATCGGCGACGGCAAGATGATCGAGGCGTTCGCGACCGGGACGCCGATTCGTATCGCCAGCTACACGGACCGGGATCCGGTCGGTTTCACGCGCCCGTGGGCCGATCCGTCGGTCCCGCAGTCCGCCGTGACCGGCGTGAACGCGGCCAGTTCCGTTGGGTGAAGGCTCTCGGCGCTGCGGACTGGCTCGAACCTGGATATACCGGGAGGTCCGGGGCGCGAGAGCGAGGGGCCAGATCATTGCGGACACTTACCCCCCCGATCCGGGGGGGTAAGTGTCCGCAATGATTTCTCAGCGCTGCGCCGAGTCCGCAGACGCCGCTGAACGGCTTGGCCATACCGGAACAAACTGGGGCATTGCGGGCAGCCAGCACAGCAGCCGACCCCGGCACGCCGGAAGCGCAACTTGCGTGGTGCGCGGGGAGGCGATGCGGGCGGGTGTGCGGCTGGCGGCGGTGGGGGTGGCCCGGATGCGGGTGGGAGTGGGCTGCGGCGGTGGGAGTGAGCGCGTTTAGTGGCTTTTGCGGGGAAATGAGACCGCGAATGTGACTGTGCGTGTTGGGGTCTTCCCAATGGGTGAAGCGGCGTGGTACTCATAGTTTGTCTGGTTGTAGGTATTGCGTCACAGTATGTGATTGCGGAGGTGGGCTCGGATGTGGGACAACTTCATGCGAGGTAACTGGCCCGTCGCGGCTCCGGCCGTCCCGGCCGGATCGGACGAAGCACCTGCTCACCGGACCGTCGCCGACGCTCCCGCCACGCGCATGCGCGAGCCCGCCGCTGCCACGATGGTCGCGGCGTTCGCTGAGGCGCGGCCGCGTCAGACGCCTGGGCCGCGGCGGACGCATCGGACGCATCGGCGGCTGCGGATGTCGGCGCGTCTCGCGGCTACGTTCGGCGCGGGCTAGCCGACTAAGCGGGCTAGCTGGCCAACCGGCTAGCTGATCGTCGATCGCGCGGCGGCGAAGCGCTCGTGGCGCACGTGGTCGCGCTGGCCGAGGAAGGCCTTGAAGCCGCCGAGCCGGTAGGCGGTCCCGTCGTGCATCTCGGCCGCCTCCAAATCGAAGTCCTGGCTCAGGTGCCGTAGCTGCCGGGTCACCTCACCCGGCGTCAGGCACGCCTGCTCCGCGATCTGCCCGACGGACAGGAACGCGGTGCGAGACCGCAGCACGCGGAACACCGGATCGTCGGGCATCTCCGGTGCCTGCTCGGGAGCGCCGCGGTGCGCGAGCGCGTCGCGGATCGCGGCACCGACCGCCGCGGCCACTGGGGGCGGGAACGCGTTGCCGATCTGCCGGTAGCGAGCGGTTTTCAGGCCGGTGAACCGCCACTGCCACTCATCCCGCCAGCCTTGCAAACGGGCCACCATCTCGCAGGTCAGCCGCGGGATATGGGTGCGCGGCGCGGTCGCGTCCGGCGCTTGGTCCGCGATGCCGAGGCCGTCCACACCGAGCGCGGCCCAGGCGCGCTTGGCCCTGGTCGGACCCAGGTCGGCGCCGCCGTGCTTCTTCGACCCGCCGACGATCGTCGGCGCTATCTTGTCCGCGCGCGCCGCCCACGCCGCCGCGCCACGCCAGCCGCGCGCGGCGATCAGGTCGCCAAGCGCCTGACCCACCGTCGGTGTGACGGCCTCCCCGCCGGAGGGCCAGCGGAACCACGGCGCGTCTTCCGCGCGCAGTGCCACGAGCACCGTCCGCGGGCGCAACTGCGGGACGCCGAAGTCCGCCGCGTGCAGCAGCCGCCACCCAGGCACGTAGCCAAGCTCGCGCAGCCGGTCGAGCACGTGCTGCCGGTACGCGCTGAACCGGTCCGTGCTGAGCCCGCGGACGTTCTCCAGCAGCAGCGCACGCGGCCGCATGACGCCGCACAGCTCGACGGCCCAGGCGTACAAGTCGCGTTCGTCGGTCGCGCCCAGCTGGCGGCCGGCCACGGTGAACGGCGGGCACGGCACGCCGCCGGCCAGCAAGGTCACGCCGCGGTAGTCCGACGGGCGCCACAGCCCAGGGTCGGCCACGTCGCCCTCGGCGATCTTCCATCCCGGCCGGTTGGCGCGCAGCGTCGCGCACGCCTGCGGGTCGATTTCGACGGCGAGTGCGTGCTCGAAGCCGGCGTGCTCGAGCCCGAGGGCCTGGCCGCCCGCGCCCGCACAGATCTCGACCACGTCAAGATCCGCCACCTCGGCCTCCTCGCGCTCGCCCCGCTGACTACCTGTGCGGCACTCTAGCGCGAGGTACCGACAATTCTTCGGAGATACAGCGGGACGCCCCGCCGGCGCCGCGAGAGCTATGCGGAACGGGCGTGGCGCGGTGAGCGGCCGCGCTTGCGCGGCGCGGGCGCCTTACGGGCGAGCTCCTCGGGCAGCGGCAGCAGCGGGTTGGACGCGCTGTCCACGACGTTTTCCGACACCTCCACGACCTTGCGGCCGCCGGCCCTGGCAACGCGCCGGAGCAGGTCAAAGGCCTGCCGCGGCCGAATCCTGTGCCGTTCGGCGAGTACGCCAATGGCCTGCTCGACCCGCACCCGCGCGGTCAGCGCGTGCTCCAGCTGCGCCACGGTCACCGCCAGCCGAGCCGCCTCGTCCTCTGCTTGCCCCCGGGGGACGACCCCCCGGTGACCCCCCGTCCGGGGGGATGCCCTCCCCCCGGACCCCCCTGGAACATCCGCCGCGAGCAAGTCAGCGAGCACCATCGCGCTCGTCAGGTCGGCGGTTTCCTCGCCCGCTACCTGCCAGCCCGTATCCGACCGGCGGACCACTACTTCCTCGGAGGAATTACCCTCCGTAGTCGTCTCCCCGCTCATCTCTCACCCACCCCAGGACTAGCACCACAGTTCGTTAGGATTATGCTGCCTTTAAGAACTGCGGAAACACGTGCAAAGGCACGCTTTTTCACCGATGGCTGAGCGTAGCCAGCCGCTGCTGCACCTGTGACGCCGACGGGTTCACCATGACGCTGCCGTCCGGGAACAGGACGGTGGGCACCGTCCGGTTGCCGCCGTTCACCGACATCACGTATTCGGCCGCCGCCTCGTCCTTCTCGATGTCCACCTCGGCCATCTCGATCCTGGCCCGGGCCAGCTGGCTCTTGAGGTTCCGGCAGAAGCCGCACCACACTGTGGTGTACATCGTCAATTCCGGCACTTGCAAGCCTCCTGTCGTGACAATCGCCGGACCGTACAACACCGGCGGCGCCCGCTGACTTCCCCGCGTGCGGCAGGATGGCGGGGTGACCGCGACGGACGTGCTCGACGGCCTGGACCCGGAGCAGCGTGAGGTGGCTCTCGCCGCTCGCGGGCCGGTGTGCGTGCTGGCCGGCGCGGGCACGGGCAAGACCCGGGCGATCACCCACCGCATCGCGTACGCGGCGACGACCGGAGTGATGGATCCGGCGCACGTGCTCGCGCTGACGTTCACCGTGCGGGCGGCCGGCGAGCTGCGCGGCCGGCTGCGGCAGCTGGGGGACGGCGTCGGCCGGGTGCGGGCCGCCACGTTCCACGCCGCCGCGCTGCGCCAGCTCAACTACTTCTGGCCGCGGGTCGTCGGCGGGCGGCCGCCGCGGCTCGTCGACGCCAAGGCCGCCCTGGTGCGCGAGGCGGCGAAGCTCGTCCGGGTGCGGGTGGACGCGGTCTCCGACGTGGCGTCCGAGATCGAGTGGGCGAAGACCTTGCAGGTGCGGCCCGACGGCTACGTCGCCGCCGCGGTCGCCGCGGGACGGCTGCCGGCCACATCGGCAAACGAACTGGCCGCGGTGTACGCGACCTACGAGCAACTGCGCCGGGAGCGCCACCTGATCGACTTCGAGTCGGTGCTCGAGCTCACCGCGGCGATTATCTACGAGCACCGGTGGGCCGCGGACCAGGTACGGGACGCGTTCCGGTACTTCGTCGTCGACGAGTTCCAGGACGTGAACCCGCTGCAGAAGCTGCTGCTGGACGCCTGGCTCGGGGAGCGGGACGACCTGTGCGTGGTGGGTGACCCGCAGCAGACGATCTACTCCTTCACCGGGGCGACGGCGTCGTTCCTGACCGGGTTCAGCACCGAGTTCCCCGCCGCGCGAGTGGTGCGGCTGGTGCGCGACTACCGGTCGACGCCGCAGGTAGTGGCCGTGGCCAACCAGCTGATCAAGGCCGCTACGCCGCTGGTCGCGCAGCGGCCGCCCGGGCCGTCGCCGTTGCTCACCGAGTTCCGCGACGACGCGGACGAGGCCGAGGGCGTGGCGGTGCAGATCCGCGCGCTGATCGCGGGCGGCACGCCGGCCAGGGAGATCGCCGTGCTGGTCCGGATAAACGCGCAGACCGAACGGTTCGAGCTGGCGCTGGCTTCGGCCGGCGTTCCGTACGTGGTGCGGGGATCGGAACGGTTCTACGAGCGGCCCGTGGTGAAGCAGGCGCTGGTGCTTATCCGCGGGGCCGCGCGCGGCGAGTCCGCGACGGGGTTGTCCGAGCCGTTGCCGGCGGCGGTGCGGCACGTACTGACGGGAATGGGCTTCGCCGACGGACCCCCGCCGGCCACGGCGCCCAGCGGACCGGCCAGCGGACCGGCCGGCGGGTCGGCCGGCGGGCCGGCCGGCGGGCCGGCCGGCCGGGAGCGCTGGGAGTCGCTGACGGCGATCGCCCAGCTCGCCGACGACATGCACGGCAAACACCCGCAGGCCACGCTGGGCGATTTCGCGGCGGAGCTGACGCAG
>Ga0070741_10009304_pt1 | contig 19183 bp, 11 predicted proteins | sample Coa_R1_4_FD_66440 | JGI IMG/M metagenome (GOLD analysis project Ga0070741, IMG submission 66440) | Surface soil microbial communities from Centralia Pennsylvania, which are recovering from an underground coalmine fire - Coalmine... | ecosystem: Environmental > Terrestrial > Soil > Unclassified ...
TACACGCACAATGTGCTCTATCACAATCTCGGCAACGGCCACTTCGCCGACGTCAGCAAATCCAGCGGCATCGAAAACACCAACGGCCATTACTGCTTTAGCGTCTCCACTCTCGACTACAACGACGATGGCTGGCCCGACATCTACATCGCCTGCGACAGCACACCCAGCATCCTCTACCGCAACAATCACGATGGCACCTTCACCGATGTCGCGGAACAAGCCGGCGCCGCCTATGACGAAGACGGCCGCGAGCAGGCCGGCATGGGCTCAGCCATCGGCGATTACGACAACGACGGCCACGAAGACATCTTCAAAACCAACTTCTCCGACGACGTCTCCTCGCTCTACAAAAACAACGGCGACGGCACCTTCACCTCCATGATTCAGCAGGCCGGCCTCGGCCTCAACACGCAGTATCTCGGCTGGGGCGTGGCCTTCATTGACGCCGACAACGATGGCTGGCCCGATCTTCTGCTCGTCAACGGCCACGTCTATCCTGAGGTCGACACCGCTCATCTCGGCTCCACTTACAAGCAGCCATGCCTCTTCTACTGGAACACCGGCAACGGCGCCTTCAAAGACCTCAGCAAAACCGCCGGCCCCGGCTGCACCTCTGTTGCCTCGGGTCGTGGCCTTGCTGTCGGCGACCTCTGGAATGACGGCCGCATCTCCGCCGTCGTGAACAACATGGATGCGACGCCGAAGCTGCTTGTAAACCTCGCGCCCAACTCCAATCACTGGCTTGGAATCTCGCTCGAAGGCACCCGCTCCAACCGTGACGCCATCGGCGCAAAGGTTACAGTCACCGCAGGCGGCCACCGCTATGTCCAGGAGGTTCGCAGCGGGTCCAGTTACATCTCCAATAACGACATGCGCCTGCACTTCGGCCTTGGTTCCAGCAATGCGGTCACGAACATCGAAGTGCGCTGGCCCAACGGTGAAATCGAACAATTCCCCGGCACTCCCGCGGACCGCTTCCTCTCTCTCAGAGAGGGCGCTGGGAAGCTTCCTCCCCGCAGGGACTAAAATGACACCGTCTTCGCACCACGGGCCATCCAGGTCTTCCCATGGACGACACTCGAGGCCAAACCACGCGGCTCCTCAAAGCCATGCACGCCGGCGATCACGCAGCGGCCGAGCAACTCCTTCCTCTCGTCTACGCAGAGCTGCATCGCATCGCCAACGCCTGCATGCGCCGCGAGCGCCCCGACCACACCCTGCAGCCCACCGCCCTCATCAACGAAGCCTACCTCCGACTAATCCAGCAGGACGTCGACTGGAACGACCGCGCGCACTTCGTCGGCTTCGCCGCCCACGTCATGCGCCGCGTTCTCGTCGACTATGCGCGCGCCCGCAACACCGACCAGCGCGGCGGCAAACGTGAGCGCGTCGAGTTGCAGGATCAATTCGCTATCTCTCCGGAACGTCTCGACGAAGTCTCACTCCTCGATGAAGCGCTCGATCGTCTCGAGAAGAAAAATCCTCGCCAGGCCAAAGTCGTCGAGCTCCGCTACTTCGGCGGCCTCTCCATGGAGCAGATCGGCGCCATCATCGGCATCGCCCCCCGATCCGTCAAGCGCGATTGGGCGCTCGCCCGAATCTGGCTCTACGAGGAACTGAAGCCGCTCAGTCAACACGCACAACCCAGCGAGAAAAAATAGAGAAAAAATAATCCAGAACGGTGGCCCCTTTCGCGCACGCGCTGCGCATTTCCAGGTGAGGGCAGAAACGCCCGCCCCCAAAAAAGGAGAACCACCATGAAACACCTTTGGATCGTTCGTACAATCTTCGTCGTCGCGAGCCTCGTCGCCGGTTGCATTTCCCTTCCCGCGCACGCCCAGGGCGCAGGCACCCGCATGACCGTCAACGTGCCGTTTGGCTTCGAGCTCGGCTCCAAATATCTCGCGCCCGGCACCTACACCATCAGTCGCCCCCTGAACGACATCGTTGAGATCAGAAACCGTTCCGGCGCCGCCCTGCTCGTCACCCACGACGGACAGAGCAGCAAGGCGACCAAAAGCAGCAAGGTCGTTTTCGACAAATATGGCGACCACTATTTTCTTCGCCAGATCTGGTTCAACCCCGAAGACAACACATACATGGAGTGCGCGGAGTCGAAGGCTGAGAAGCAGGCGAAGAGGTCGGAACTCGCGTCGGTCACAAAGAAGGCTTCTAACGTGGAAATCGCGCTGCTGCGCGTTCCGTAACAGGATCGCAGCCTTCACAAACAGCTTCGTTATCTGGTGTTGAGCAGGAAGCATGCAACTCTTCGAGCTTCCTGCTCAATCTTTTTTTGTGAACTCATGAAACCAAATCCCTTACCGGTAGTAATCGCATGGGACTTGTGTAATCATTGTGCGCGTTACCAGAATCACGTAAGCAAAAACCTTCGTTTCGCATCTGCCAAGAGGGCTGGATGGAAACAATGGCCGACTCCCAGAAATTCGTCGAAGACCTCTTCGAGGCCGCTCTCGCCCGCCCTCCCGAAGAGCGCAGCGCGTGGCTCGATGTCGCCTGCCCGGACTCCCCCGAAGTCCGCGAGCTCGTACGAATGCTTCTGCTCGCGGACGAGCGCGCCGGAGACTTCCTCGAATCTCCCTTCCTGTCGCCCTCAGACATCTCGCCCCAGGAACCATCCTCCACCTTCCAGCTCACCTTCGAGCCCGGCGCCACCGTCGCGGGAAGATTTCACATCCATCGCTTCATCGCGCGCGGCGGCATGGGCGAGGTCTATGAAGCATGGGACTCCGAGCTCCGCGAACGTGTCGCCATCAAGACCATCCGCCCTGACCTCGCCCAGAGCGCGTCCATCATCGATCGCTTCCGCCGCGAGGTCAAGCAGGCCCGCGCCATCTCGCACCCCAACATCTGCCGCATCCACGAGCTCTACTGCGACACATCCAGCTCCGGCGTCAAAGTCTGGTTCCTCAGCATGGAGTTCCTCGACGGCTTCACGCTCAGCGAACAGATCCAGCACGTCGGCCCCCTTAACCGCACACAAGCCTTCGATCTGCTCCAGCAGCTTGTCAGCGGACTCAGCGCTCTCCACGCCAGCGGCGTCATCCACCGTGACCTCAAGTCCGGCAACATCATGCTGGTCAGCGGCGCTCCCGGCCAGCTTCGCGCCGTCATTACCGACTTCGGCCTCGCCACCAACGTGCTCCGTCGCGAAGGCGGCCTTCTCGAAACCGGCGGCCAGGGCACGCCCGAGTTCATGGCGCCCGAGCAGATCAAGACCGCGGACGTCACTGCGCTCGCCGATCAATACGCCCTCGGCGTCATCCTCTGCGAGATGCTCACCGCCGCGCGCCCCACACACAACGACGTCACCTCTGGCCGCGCTCAATTCGAAACCAAACTCGCAAAATCCACCGACCCACGCTGGTCCCGCGCCATCCTTCGCTGCCTCGAGCAGAACCCGGCCGACCGTTTCCCCACCCTCGACGAAATTGTTCTCGCCCTCAAGCCACACCAGCCGCGCACGCGCCTCTGGCTCGCCCTCGCCGCCACCGCCGCGCTCCTCATCGCGCTTGCCTTCTGGTATCACTTCAAGTCCGCGCCGCCCGCAACATCCCTCGCCGTGCTCCCGCTCGTCAATCGCAGCGGCGACTCCAACCTCGACTACGTCGGCGCCGGAATCACCGAAGCCCTCACCGACGATCTCTCCCGCATGCCCGGCCTCCAGGTCACAGCCGGCAGCATCGCTCGCCACTATCAATCCGGCGAGGCTAATCCAGCCGCCGCAGGCTCCGCCATGCATGTCGGCTCCATCGTCACCGGCAGCTTCCAATCCTCCAACGGCAAGCTGGTCATTCCCATCGAGCTCATCGAGGTCCGCTCCGGTAAACAACTCTGGGGCCAGACCTACCAGGGCACCACCTCCAGCCTCGCCGACATGCAGCACGAGATCGCCACCGACGTCGCCTATCACCTCAAGATCCAGCTCGGCGCAGAAACCGCCGCCCGCCTCAAGCGCCAGTACTCCACCAACCCCGCCGCCTACAACGCCTATCTCAAAGGGCGCGCGCAACTCGCGCAGAGAAGTCCTGACAATCTTCGCGAGGCGGTCAGCGACTTCCAGCAGTCCCTTACCTTCGACCCCGGCTACGCTCCGGCCATGACCGGGCTCGCGGACTGCTACAGTTTGCTCGCCTTCTACGGTCTGGAACCCTCGATTCCCTTACTCAAAAACGCGCTCAAGGCTTCGCAGGAAGCTCTTCAACTCGACAGCACCTCCGCCGAGGCCTACACCTCCCGCGCCTTCGCGCGCACGCTGCTCAACTTCGACTGGGAAGGGGCCGAGGCCGACTACAAGCGCGCCATCGAGCTCAACCCGAACTATGCGCTCGCTCACGCCTGGTACGCCCTCGTGCTGCTCGCGCCGCAGCGCCGCTTTGCCGAGGCCAGAGCGCAAATGAAATACGTGCAGTCTGCGGACCCGGACTCCACCGTCGCCATCGTCGGCATGGCGATGATCAGGCAGTTCGCCGGCGACCCCCAGCAGGCCATCCGTCTTCTCGAGCCGCACGTCGACGCATCGCACGCGCTCGAGCCCGCCATCGAAATCCTCTCCAAATGCTACGTCGAATCGCACAACAGCCGCCGCGCCGTAGACCTGCTTCGCTCCATGCCCACCGCTCCGGAGGACGTCGACGCCCGCTCCGCCGACCTCAGCTACGCCTACGCCCAGACCGGCGAACCAGCCAAAGCCGCCGAGCTCCTTGCTCCACTCCTTGATAAAATTCAGGCCGGAAAGCCTCTCGCATACTCCACTGCTGAAATCTACACCGCACTCGGCAATCACCAGAAGGCGATCGAGCTCCTCCGCATCGCCCTCGACAAACGAGAATCCGGGATCCTGTTCGTCAACGCCGACCCGCCAATCGCTCCTCTTCGTGGCGAGCCGCAATTCCAATCCTTGCTCCACCAGATGAATCTTCCCTAGCACCTTGAAAGGACGATCCGCATGACGCACCGCGAAATGATCGAGAAGCTCGGCCTCACCGAAAAGCAGTATCGCGAGCTGATGAAGCGCTTCGCCGAGTTCTGCAAATCCCTCGACGAGGACCAGAAGAGGGTCGTCCGCCATAACCTCCCCAGGATGGAACAAGCCGCCCGCTCCTTCGGCCCCGGTGTCACCGTCGAAGACTTCAGGGAGTTCTGTGGTACCGAGGTCAGCGCCATGGGCATGGGCTGCTTCGCCGAGGACGGCGGTGAAGACGACGGTGACGACGACGACGAATAATACCGCCGCCCTCCCCATGCTGAAAGTCGACGGCATCGAGCGCTTCGTGCCGGCCAGCGAGACCATCGCCTTCGCTCGCCCTCTGGCCGAATCGCTCGGTGTCACGCGCCTCGCCGATATCACCGGCCTGGATCGCGTCGGCATCCCCGTCTACTCCGCCGTCGTTCCCGACTCGCCGGATGCTCTCTCCGTCTACAACGGCAAAGGCGTGCGCCCCGTCGACGCCAAAGCCGGCGCTCTGATGGAAGCCATCGAGCGCCAGCTCGTCTTAAAAACCCGCCTGCCGCTCGTCGAAGCCAGCTTCGCTCACCTGTCCCGCCGCGCCCGAGCCTCAAACCAGTCCGCCGCCGTGCTGGACCCCCGCTCCATTAACTCCCGCCTCGCCGCCTCCTACTCCGAGGACCGTCCCTGCTCCTGGTGCGAAGGCCTGGACATCGTCTCCGGACAGCCCTGCCACGTTCCCGCCCGCCTCGCCGGCTATCTTTGGCGTGACGTCCCGCATCCCTCCTGCTTTGCCAAAACCGATTCCAACGGCTTGGCCTCCGGAAACTCCCGTGAAGAAGCCATCTGTCACGCGCTCTGCGAACTCGCCGAGCGCGACTCGTGGACCTTCGTGGAGTTGGGCGCGCACGTCATGCCCCGCGCGCGGCGCTCATTCGCTCTTGGCCCCCATGCAAGAAGTGGCCCCGACGATCTCGAGATCTTCCCTTGCGTCGATCTCGGCGCCCATGAACTCCTCGTAAAGTTCCACGCCGCCAACCTCTTCCCCATCGTTCGCAACATCACCTCCGCGCTCGGCATTCCGGCCTTCTTTGCTACCATGTCCGACGAGAGCATCACCGGCTATCCCATGGCGCACTGCGGTCTCGGCGCGCATCCCAACGCGGAAGTCGCCGTCCGCCGCGCTCTGCTCGAACTTGCGCAGTCCCGTTGCGTCGACATTCAGGCAGTTCGCGAAGACATCACTCCGCCCGGGGCCACCCGCGGCCGATTCTCTCCACATACGCGCCGAATTGACTCCATCAATCGCCACAGCTGGTATCACGCGCCTTCAAAGCATCTCCGCAAACTCGCCGACATCCCCTCACACGCCTTCCCCACCATCGAGGAAGATCTCCAGTTTCTCCTCGACCGCTTCCGCGCCGCCGGCCTCGACCAGATCATCGTCGTCGACTTCACTCCCAACGCCACCGCCTACTCCGTCGTGCGCGTCATCGTCCCCGGCATCGAAAACTGGGCACTCGACCACGGCCGTTTCGGCCCGCGCGCACTCGCCTTCTGGAAGCAGCATGCGTGACACCGCCATCTTCCTCGGCCCCACCCTCGCGCGCGCCGACGCCGAGCGCATCCTCGACGCCGACTATCTCCCTCCCATCTGCCGCGGCGACCTCGCCCGCCTCCCCTCACACATCCGCTTCGTCGGCATCATCGACGGCGAATTCTTTCAAAGCCTCTCCGTCTCGCCCAAAGAGGTCGTCGCCCTCCTCCGCCGCGGCGTCACCGTCTGCGGAGCCTCCAGCATGGGAGCCCTCCGCGCCGCCGAAACATACCAGCTCGGAACCATCGGCGTCGGCTGCATCTTCGAAATGTTTCGCGACGGCATCCTCGACGCCGACGACGAAGTCGCCCTCGTCTACCAGCGCGACACCTTCCGCAAACTCTCCGATCCTCTCGTCAACCTCCGCGCCGCGCTCTCGCTCGCCGCCTCAGCCGGCATCATCACCGCCGCCGAGCAACACACCCTCACCCTCCGCCTCAAATCCCTCTACTTCCCCGACCGCTCCTTCAACGCTCTCTACGCCCTCTGCCCCAGGCTCCGCGACTTCTTCACGCACACCCCTCCTCCCGACCCCAAGCGCGACGACGCCCTCCAACTTCTCCACACCCTCCACCATCTCCGCTCCCTCAACCCCGCTCACCCAACTGCCCCGCAGATTGAGCAGCTCACACCCTTGAGCGGTTAAGCAGCCTTTCCCACCCGGGAGCCGGCCTGCAGCCCAAAACCTGTCAAGCCCCTGCCTCGGTGGAAATCCCTCGAACTTCAACAAACCAAAGCCACAACCGCGCGCAAAACTATTGGCAGTGAATTCCACCCAATTCGCTAAAATTAAAAAGAAGAACAAAGGTTCAAGGCTGCCGCTGGCTATTTCCGCTCCGGCAGGCCTTTTCCTTTTGCACCATCATGCAGCACTCACCTCACGGCCTCACCGCCGGCAGCATCGACGGGTCCGCGGTATTGATACACGTCGGATGACCAAACCCGCCTTTACTGATCCCGGTTCCTCCATTCGGGTTCGGAGTGATGTCATAAATAATGTTGTCCGGCCGCGCCGGATCACCCGAAACTCCACCCACTCCCGCCAGGTGGTCCAGCTTCAGATTGTTCCGCGTGCGCCACGCAATATCGTGGTCTGCGCAACTCGTGTCCCCGCTCACTCCAACCGCTCCAATCAATTTCTTGCCCGGCCCATACAGCGCCAAACCTCCGCCAAACACATTCACGCCGCCAATCTTCTGCCCAACCATCGGGTCCCCCGGCGTCCCATACGCCGACGAAGGCCCGTCATACGCCACGTGCGTATCCACGGGATTGCTCGCCTGCAAACCATACAGGCTTCCGCCGGGCTGCACCGCCGAATACAAATTCGCCGTCGACAGCGACAATCCATTCGGCTGCCCCGAACCTCCGCTGCTCGATGACGCATCCAGGCTGAACGCATTTGCCGTATTCGCCTTCTGCGCCGAAATCACCCTGCTCCCCGGCCACTGGGCACCGCGGTTCACACCCGTAAACGCCACCGCGCACACCACGCCATCGCGGTCCACAATCGTTCCCCACATCTGGTTATTCAGCCCGCTCGCTTCCGTAGCCGTCGCTGCAGCCAGCGCCGTCTGCAGTTGAAAATAATTCGGCAGGTTGGAGCACCCACTGCTCTCACCCGCATCGTTTGCGTGAACCACACCTCCGGCCGTCGTTAGCGCCAGAGTCAAAGCGGCCGTTGCCGCTCCATACAATACGCGATGTCCTGACATGGTCGACTCCTTCGTTTGCAGAAATTAAGTCCGCGACAAAGCGGGACCCTTAGGACCGAAATCCTGAGACCCGAAGAGTTCTTCAACCTGTTTCGCACCCGACAGAATGACCCCGAATCTACGCCCCACTCCCACCACTCGCAATCAAACGTCGTGCCACCGCGCCATCGCGAGCGAACACATACACCGTCATCCCGAGTGAGCAATAAAAAGCCGTCATTCTGAGCGAAGCGTCACAACGTGACGCGAAGGCGAAGAACCCCGACCCTGCCCGCCTCACCAAAACCGCTCAACCCTCTCCGGCCACGAGCCCTCAGCCATAGACAAAATTTCAAGGCTGCCGCAGGCGACATCCGCCCGGCAGCCTTTCCCTCTTAGCCAGAACGCAGCGTCTACCCTCTACCCTCTAAAAGGACACCCATGCAGCCCGAATACCCGACTACCGAAGACGAAATCCGCCTCCAGTGCCGCCACATCTTCACCGACGGCCGGCGCTGCGGCAGCCCCGCTCTCCGCAGTCCCGGCGGCCACGAAAACTTCTGTTACTTCCACCACAACTCGCGCCGCCCCATCCAGGACGCACCCGCACGCAAGCGCCGCCGGTCCAGCTTCGCCCTCTCCAACCCATGTGATCTATCAGAACGCTCCGGCATCCAGCTCTCCCTGGCCGAGGTCCTCCAGAAAATCGCCGCCAACGAGATCGACCCGCGCCGCGCCGGTCTCCTCCTCTACGGCCTCCAGATCGCCAGCCTCAACCTCCCCAGGCCTGACCCCAACGCCAGGCCCAGGGAGCCCATCTCCGAAGTCGTCCTCGATCCCGAGCACGGCCTCCTCGCTCCACCCGCCGAGCTCGGCCATGACGAACCCATAGGCTCCGCCCAGCGTCTCCTCATGGAACTCGATGCCGGCGAGGACGAGTCCGAACGCAATCGCCGGCGCGAAGCCGAACTCCGCCGCGCCAGCGCCGACGCCGCAGCGGATGCCGCCGCGACCGCTGCCAGGGCCGCCGCCGAATCCGCAACCAGCCTCGACATCCAGGCCGGCGCTGATTCAAGAGCACCCGAAACCGCACCGGAACCCAGACCAGGGTCCGAAGCTAACTCGCCTGCTCCGAAGATTTTGCGCAAAAAAGTACGGGGAGGGGGGCACCACCATCGACTGCTCCCTGCTGCCTATCCCCTGTCCCCTGTCCTGCCTACTTCATCGCCGCATGCGTCGGCAGGAAAACATGGAACGCCGTCACCGCGCTCCCCTCACCAAACACACTCCGGAACCGCAGCGTCCCCTCATGCTTCTGCACAATGCCCCTGCTGATCCACAGCCCCAGCCCCGTCCCCTTCGTCGACTTCGTCGTAAAGAACGGCTCGAATAACCGCCTGGCATTTTCCGGCGTAATCCCCATGCCTGTATCGGAGATAAACACCCTCACGCCCGCCGGCCGCCCGCGCCACCCGGCCGTCTCCATCAGCCGCACCCGCATGCGCCCGCCCTCCGGCATCGCCTGGATCGCGTTGCTCACCAGGTTCATGAACACCTGCTTCAGCTCCGACGGGAACCCATGCACCGTCCCCTTGCTCGAATACTCGCGCTCCAGCGTGATCTTCGCGCTCTGCATCGGCCGGTGCTGCAGCTCCAGCACATCGTCCAGCAGCTCCGCCACCGACACCGTCACCGCCTTCTGCGACTCACGATAAAAACTCAGCGTCTGCTTCGTAATGTGCGAGACCCGCGCCAGCTCCTGCTCCGCAATCTGCGCATAATACTTCGCCTCATCATCCAGCGACGGGTGCTGCCGCAGCAGATAAAACGCATTCGTAATCGCTTCCAGCGGATTATTAATCTCGTGCGCCACAATCCCCGCCAGCTTGCCCATCGCCGCCAGCCGTTCATTCCTGCGCAGCGCCTCTTCCGCAATCACCTGCGATGTGATGTCGCGCGTAATCTCCAGCACCGCCCCGCTGCCCGCCTGCACCGCCTGCCGGCTCGCCACCAGAATCTCGTTACCATCTTTGGTGCGATGCTTCAGGTTCCCCTCCCATCGCCCGTTCGTCGCCAGTGCCGCTTCAATCTCCCTGCGTTCCGTCGGAGGCGTGCCCAGCAGGTCCTTCAAATGTCGCCCAATGACCTCCTCGCGCTTCCACCCATAGAGCGCCTCCGCTCCTGCGTTCCAGTACCGGATCAGCCCCTGGCTGTCGCGCACCATGACGGCCTCGGTCGCAAGCTCCAGCAGCTCCGCGCGCTCGCGCAGAGCGTCGTCCATGCGCTTGCGGTCGGTAACGTCGAAGAACGCGCCCACCGCGCCGCGCACACTCCCTTCTTCGTCGAACAGCGGCGATGCGCTGGCCAGCAGGAAGTGCGGTGACCCTTCCGGATGCGCGACCTCGAGCTCCAGCATCCCGGTCGGCAGCCCCGCTCGCGCCGCCTGCCGCAACGGCAGATCCTCCAGCGTCAGCGCCGACCCCTTCTGCGAAATCCTCGCGAGGCTCAGTACAGAGTCGGTCAGGTTCTCGCTGAACTGCGAGCCCAGCATCTCGCCGAGCGCGGCGTTCCCCGTGATCGTCGTGCACTCGCTGCCGTGCGCAACCGCAACGCCCACCGGCAACACCTGCATAATCGACTCCAGCTCCGCCACCCGCTGCTGCAGTTGCTCATTCAGCAGCCGCAGCTCTTCGCTTCTCTGCGCAACGCGCTCTTCCAGATCGCGATTGAGCACCTGCAGTGCGCGTTTCTTGCGATGCAGCTCCGCAAACACGCTGACCTTCGCGCGCAGCACCTCCGGAACAACCGGAACCGAGATATAGTCCACCGCGCCGCTCTGATACCCGCGAATGCGATCCAGGTCAGACAGGTGAATCGCGGAGATGAAGATGATCGGCGTCTTCTGAAAGCGCGGATGCTGACGCATCATGTCCGCCAGTTCAAAGCCGTCGATCTCCGGCATGCTGACGTCCATCAGCACCACCGCAACATCGCCCTTCAGCAGATGGTCCAGCGCCTCCCGGCCGGAGTGCGCCTTCACCAGGTCCTCGCCCAGATCCTGAAGAATCGCCTCGTAGCTCAGCAGCTTCGCCGGCTGATCGTCCACCATCAGAATGGTGACAGGATCGCGCTCGTCCACAGGAACGACGAATTCGTCGGATTGGGAGACTGAAGGCCGCATCCCTGTTCGAGAGTCTACCTGTGAAGCCATGTACGTAAGCCGGAGAGCAGTTGGTCGGTGTTAACCGGCTTCGCCATGTACTCGGAAGCTCCGGCTTCCAGGCACTTTTCCCGGTCTCCCTTCATGGCCTTCGCCGTCAGCGCAATAATCGGCAGCCGCCGCAGATGCGCGTTCTGCCGGATCACCTGCATCGTCTCATATCCATCCATCTCCGGCATCATGATATCCATCAGCACGATCGCGATGTCCGGCGTGCTCTCCAGCATCGAGATTGCCTCACGCCCCGTACCGGCCGTAAGCACTGTCATCCCACGCCGTTCTAAGACGCTGCTCAGCGCGAAGATGTTGCGCACGTCGTCGTCGACCACCAGCACCTTGCGCCCAACCAGCGCCTCGTCGGAGCCATGCAGCCGTTCCAGCATGCGCTGCTTGTCCGGCGGCAGATCCGAAACCACACGATGCAGGAACAACGCCGTCTCATCCAGCAGCCGCTCCGGCGACTCAACGTCCTTCACCACAACGCTGCGGGCCAGCGTGCGCAGCCGCGCATCTTCTTCCGGCGCCAGCTCCTTGCCCGTGAACACCACCACCGGCAGCTCCACCAGGTTCGGAGACTGCTGCATGCGTTCCAGCACCTCAACGCCGGACATATCCGGCAGCTTGAGATCAAGCACCACGCAGTCGAACTTCTCCTCTTCCGCCTTCGCCAGCGCGTCTTTTCCGCTGTCGACCACGGTGATGTCGATGTCCTCTGATCCCAGCAGTTCTGTAATGCTGAACTGCTCGGCCGGGTTGTCTTCGACAATCAGCAGCTTCTTGCGCCGCGGGCTCGAGTACTCCTTGATCCGCGTCAGCGCGGCCTCGATTCCCTCCTGGCTGGTCGGCTTGATGACGTAGGAGAAGGCGCCGCGCGACAGCCCATGGTGCCAGTCCTCGTCCATCGTGAGCATCTGGACCGGGATGTGACGCGTGGCCGGGTCCTGCTTCAGATGATTCAGAACCGCCCATCCCAGCATGTCCGGCAGAAACACATCCAGCGTCACCGCCGTCGGACGGAACTCCCGCGCCAGCGATAAAGCTTCCGCTCCGCGCATCGCGATCAACACCTTGAAGCCCTTCTCGCGGGCGAGATCGCAGAGCAGACGCGCGTAGTGCGGATCGTCTTCAACCACCAGCAGCACGTTGTCGCCCGACTCCAGATTCGCGCGGTCGTCCTCCGGCCGCTCCACGATCTGCTCCACTGTCGCAACCGGAAGCTGCAGTCGCGGAGCCGCGTGGCCGTTCGGTAGTTCGTTGATTGGAATCGTGGGCGCTGCCGTTCCCACGTACGTCTGCGGGATGTACAGCGTAAACGTGCTTCCCTGCCCGGGCGTGCTGCGCAGTTGAATCTCGCCGCCCAGCAGGTTGGCAAGTTCGCGGCTGATGGCCAGGCCCAGGCCCGTTCCGCCGTACTTGCGGCTGGTTCCTGCATCCGCCTGCTGGAAGGCCTCGAAGATGATGCGCTGCTTCTCCTGCGGAATGCCGATGCCGGTATCCGTGACCTCGAACGCGATCACCGACCCTGCGCCGTTGAGAATCGGATGCCCGTCGCTCCACCCCGAACTCACCGGCGCCACCCGCAGCTTCACGCTGCCCTTCTCAGTGAACTTGAACGCGTTCGACAGCAGGTTCTTGAGCACCTGCTGCAGACGCTTCGAGTCCGTAACCAGGCTGCGCGGCAGGTCCGTTGCCGCATCGACCTCGAACGAAAGCTTGCGATTTTCGGCCTCGTGACGGAACGGCCGCGCCAGCATGTCGAGCAGGCTTCCGAAGAAGACCTCTTCGGCTTCGACCGAGACCGTGCCGGACTCGATCTTCGAAAGATCGAGAATGTCGGAGATCAGATTGAGCAGGTCCGTTCCCGCGCCATGAATGGTGCGCGCGTACTCAACCTGCCGCGGCGTGAGATTGCCGTCCGGGTTGTCGGTGAGCTGCTGGCCCAGCACGAGGATGGAGTTGAGCGGCGTGCGCAGCTCGTGCGACATGTTGGCAAGAAATTCCGACTTGTACTTCGAGGTGAGCGCGAGCTCCTTCGCCTTGTCCTCCAGCGCGCGGCGTGCCTGCTCGATCTCCTGGTTCTTGCGTTCAACTTCGGCGTTCTGTTCGGCGAGCTGCTGCGCCTTCTGCCCCAGCTGCTCGTTGGTCTGCTGCAGCTCCTTCTGCTGCGTCTGCAGTTCGGTCGCCAGTTGCTGCGACTGTTTCAGCAGGCCTTCCGTCTGCATCGTCGCTTCAATGGAGTTGAGCACGATGCCGATCGATGCAGTGAGCTGCTCGAGGAACGCGAGGTGCGATGCGGTGAACTCGTTCAGCGTAGCGAGTTCAATCACCGCCTTCACCCGATCCTCAAACAGCACCGGAAGCACGATCACGTTCCGCGGCACGGCTTCGAACAACCCGGACCGCACCGGCAACGTATTCGGTGGCAGGTCCTCGATGAACATGCGGCGCTTCTCACGCGCGCACTGTCCAATCAGGCCTTCGCCAATCGCCACGCGCTCCAGCTGGCCATCGGCGTTGCTCGCATAGGCCGACAACAGCACCATCGTGTTCGCGTCCTCCGAGTCGGTCTGATAGATGACGCCCTGCTGCGCGTTGACCAGCGGCGCCAGCTCCGACAACAGCATGCGGCCGACAGTGCCCAGATCGCGCTGCCCCTGCAGCATGCCCGTGAAGCGCGCGAGGTTGGTCTTCAGCCAGTCCTGCTCCTTGTTGCGGTCCGTGGTGAGGCGAAGGTTGTCAATCATCGTGTTGATGTTGTCCTTCAGCTCGGCCACCTCGCCCGACGCTTCCACCTGAATCGACCGCGTCAGATCGCCCTTCGTCACGGCCGTTGCCACCTCGGCGATCGCGCGGACCTGGTTGGTCAGGTTGTCGGCCAGCAGGTTCACGTTGCCGGTAAGGTCCTTCCACGTTCCGGCGGCGCCGGGCACGTTGGCCTGCCCACCCAGCCGGCCTTCGACGCCGACCTCGCGAGCCACCGTCGTCACCTGATCTGCGAACGTCGCGAGCGTCTCCGTAACGTTGTTGATCGTTTCGGCGAGCGCGGCCACTTCGCCCTTCGCATTCACGGTCAGCTTGCGCGTGAGGTCGCCGCTCGCAATCGCAGTGACGACGCGCACAATGCCACGTACCTGTTCGGTGAGGTTCGCGGCCATGACGTTCACGTTGTCCGTAAGGTCCTTCCACGTTCCGGCAACGCCCGGCACCTGCGCCTGTCCGCCCAGCTTGCCCTCGGTGCCGACCTCGCGCGCCACACGCGTCACCTCGGCGGCGAAGGCGTTGAGCTGGTCGACCATCGTGTTAATGGTGTTTTTCAGCTCGAGAATTTCGCCCTTCACGTCGACCGTGATCTTGCGCGACAAGTCGCCGCGAGCCACAGCCGTGGTCACCTCGGCGATGTTTCTCACCTGGGCCGTGAGGTTGCCGGCCATCGCGTTCACGGAGTCAGTAAGATCCTTCCACGTTCCGCCGACGCCCGGCACGTGCGCCTGTCCGCCCAGCCGGCCTTCGGAGCCGACCTCGCGCGCCACGCGCGTCACTTCGGCGGCGAACGAGCGAAGCTGTTCGACCATCGTGTTCAGCGTCTCTTTCAGCTGCAGAATCTCGCCGCGCACGTCCACGGTGATCTTCTTCGAAAGATCGCCGTTCGCGATCGCCGTCGCGACTTCGGCGATGTTACGCACCTGACCCGTAAGGTTCGAGGCCATGAAGTTCACGTTGTCGGTGAGATCCTTCCACGTTCCGGCAACGCCCGGCACCTCAGCCTGTCCGCCGAGCTTGCCGTCCGTGCCGACCTCGCGGGCCACGCGCGTCACTTCGCCGGCGAACGCGTTGAGCTGATCGACCATCGTGTTGATCGTGTTTTTGAGCTCAAGGATTTCGCCTTTGACGTCGACCGTGATCTTGCGCGACAAGTCGCCGCGAGCCACAGCCGTCGTGACCTCGGCGATGTTACGTACCTGCCCGGTAAGATTGCCGGCCATCGCATTTACCGAATCGGTGAGATCCTTCCAGGTTCCGCCGACGCCGGGCACGTTCGCCTGTCCACCCAGCCGCCCTTCGGAGCCGACCTCGCGGGCGACGCGCGTGACTTCGGCGGCGAACGAGCGCAGCTGTTCGACCATCGTGTTCAGCGTCTCTTTGAGCTGCAGGATTTCGCCGCGCACGTCCACGGTGATCTTCTTCGACAAGTCGCCCGTCGCGATCGCCGTCGCGACCTCAGCGATGTTACGCACCTGGCCCGTAAGGTTCGAGGCCATGAAGTTCACGTTGTCGGTAAGGTCCTTCCACGTTCCACCGACGCCGGGCACCTCAGCCTGTCCGCCCAGCTTGCCTTCGGTGCCGACCTCGCGCGCCACGCGCGTCACCTCGCCGGCGAACGCGTTGAGCTGATCGACCATCGTGTTGATGGTGTTTTTCAGTTCGAGAATTTCGCCCTTCACGTCGACGGTGATCTTGCGCGATAGATCGCCGCGAGCCACAGCCGTGGTCACCTCGGCGATGTTGCGCACCTGAGCCGTCAGGTTGCCGGCCATCGAGTTCACGTTGTCGGTCAGGTCCTTCCACGTGCCGGCCACACCCGACACCTGTGCCTGTCCGCCGAGCTTGCCTTCGGTGCCGACCTCGCGCGCCACGCGCGTCACTTCGCCGGCGAACGCGTTCAGCTGGTCGACCATCGTGTTGATCGTGTCTTTCAGCAGCAGGATCTCGCCCGAGACGTTCACGGTGATCTTCTTCGAAAGGTCGCCGCTCGCAATCGCCGTCGAGACTTCGGCGATGTTACGGACCTGACCTGTCAGGTTCGACGCCATCGAATTCACCGAGTCCGTCAAGTCCTTCCACGTTCCGGCAACACCCGGCACGTTCGCCTGGCCGCCGAGCTTGCCTTCGGTGCCCACCTCGCGCGCCACGCGCGTCACTTCGGAGGCGAAGGAGCGAAGCTGATCCACCATCGTATTAATGGTGTCCTTCAGTTCGAGGATTTCGCCCTTCACGTCCACCGTGATCTTGCGCGACAGATCGCCGAGCGCGACTGCCGTCGCAACTTCGGCGATGTTACGCACCTGGCCTGTAAGGTTCGAGGCCATGAAGTTCACGTTGTCGGTGAGGTCCTTCCACGTACCGGCCACGCCCGACACCTGAGCCTGTCCGCCGAGCTTGCCTTCCGTTCCCACTTCGCGGGCGACGCGGGTGACCTCGCCGGCGAACGCGTTGAGCTGATCGACCATCGTGTTGATGGTGTTCTTCAGCTCAAGAATTTCGCCCTTCACGTCTACCGTGATCTTGCGCGACAAGTCGCCGCGAGCCACAGCGGTCGTCACTTCGGCGATGTTGCGCACCTGACCGGTGAGGTTGCCGGCCATCGAGTTCACCGAGTCCGTCAGATCCTTCCACGTTCCGGCAACCCCCGGCACGTTGGCCTGTCCGCCCAGCCTTCCCTCGGTTCCGACCTCGCGTGCCACGCGCGTCACCTCGCCGGCGAAGCGGTTGAGCTGGTCGACCATCGTGTTCAGCGTCTCTTTGAGTTCGAGAATTTCGCCCTGCACGTCGACGGTGATCTTGCGGCTCAAATCGCCGTTCGCAATCGCGGTCGCCACCTCGGCGATGTTACGGACCTGGCCCGTCAGGTTTGAGGCCATGAAGTTCACGTTGTCGGTAAGGTCCTTCCACGTGCCACCGACGCCGGGCACCTGCGCCTGTCCACCCAGACGGCCTTCGGTGCCGACCTCGCGCGCCACGCGCGTCACTTCGCCGGCGAACGCATTCAGCTGGTCCACCATGGTGTTAATGGTGTCCTTCAGCTCCAGAATTTCGCCCTTCACGTCTACCGTGATCTTGCGCGACAAATCGCCGCGCGCCACGGCTGTCGTTACCTCGGCGATGTTACGCACCTGCGCAGTGAGGTTGCCGGCCATGGCGTTGACGGAGTCCGTCAGATCCTTCCAGGTTCCGGCCACGCCCGGCACCACAGCCTGTCCGCCGAGCTTGCCGTCCGTGCCCACCTCGCGCGCCACGCGCGTCACTTCCGACGCGAACGAGCGAAGCTGATCGACCATCGTATTAATAGCTTCTTTGAGCTGCAGAATCTCGCCGCGCACGTCCACCGTAATCTTGCGCGAAAGATCGCCCGAGGCCACAGCGGTCGCGACCTCAGCAATATTTCTCACCTGTCCGGTGAGGTTGGAGGCCATCGAGTTCACCGAATCCGTGAGGTCCTTCCACGTTCCGGCCACGCCCGGCACTTCGGCCTGTCCGCCGAGCTTGCCTTCGGTTCCCACTTCGCGCGCCACACGCGTCACCTCGGAGGTGAACACGCCCAGCTGCTGAATCATGGTGTTGACGATGTTGGCGGAGCGGAGGAACTCGCCTTCGAGCGGCCGGCCGTCTACGTCGAGTCGCACCGTCTGGGTCAGGTTGCCCTGGGCGACGGCGCCGATCGCGCGCGTAACTTCGGTGGTCGGGCGCAGCAGATCGTCCACCAGCGTGTTGACCGAGGTCTCCATCTCGCCCCACGAGCCGCGGAGCTGCTGGAAGCGCGCACGTTCGCGCGTGCGGCCCTCCTTGCCGACCTTCTGGCCGAGCCGCTTCAGCTCGCGCGCCATCTGCTCGTTGGCCGCGACGATCTCGTTGAAGGTGTCGGCCATCTTGCCTTCGACACCGGTCCACGTGTTGGGCAGCCGCACCGTGAAGTCGCCGTCACGCATGCGCAACATCATGGACAGAAGCACGGCCGAGTCGAAGCCGCCGCCGTTTCCGTTCTGCTGCAACGAAGTTCCGTTCTCTACAACCGAAACGGGAACCTCTGAATCTGAGGTGGAGGGTCGGCGCGGACTGGTCTTCAATGTGGGCCTCGCGAAAGGGATTTAACGAACCAAAGCGTGCGGTCGGATGGACGACACAACTCGCCCATACATGGTTGGACGAGCGGGATCGGAAAGCGACCCTTCGGCGGAACTCTCAGTGGAAATCGGCCCGGAACAGCGAAAACTGCCGGTCCGCCCGCCGCGAGTCCATACAAGCAATAGCACGTTCCCCGAACGCACGGGAGACACGCGCCGCCGAAAAAATGACCCAACTTACACCCAGGACAGGATCTAATTGGCACGGAGTTACTTACCAGATAGATGGGGTTTGCCCCTATGCGCGGTTGCCTGCTCGCGCATCCCCCAAAGGTGGAGGTTGCGAAGCAGTCGGCAGGAGTCTATAGTCTCGGTTTAAAGGTGAGGTACACGACCATGCGTCTCCTTAACCTTCCGGCCATCGCAGCGAGCGATCCACGGACCTCCGTCCGCCTGAGAGTGCCCGCCCGCGCCTCCCGCTCTGTCCTTCCCAGCACCAGCCGCCCGAACCTCTTCTCCGGCGACTAGCGACTCCACGACATCTGAGCCCCTGACTCTGCCCGGTTCTTACCTGGCAGCCCCGCCATCTTTGGCGACGCCCTTGCTCCCTCCGAGCCGGGCATGGCTGCCCCACCGGGCCTCCCCCTGACCGCCTAAGCAGCCAGGAGAGAGCCGCCAGCAGGCAAGAGAGCCCTCAGCAAATAAAGAAAGAGAGTTCCGATGAGCACGATGGTCATGGAGTACGAACGCACCGCGCCACCCAGCGCCCACGCCCGCTACGGCCCCAGGCTGAAGGGCCCCATCCCCGGCCCGAAGGCCCGGCAGATCGTCGCCCGCGACGAAGCGCTGCTGTCGCCCAGCTAT
>Ga0070741_10009306_pt1 | contig 19182 bp, 19 predicted proteins | sample Coa_R1_4_FD_66440 | JGI IMG/M metagenome (GOLD analysis project Ga0070741, IMG submission 66440) | Surface soil microbial communities from Centralia Pennsylvania, which are recovering from an underground coalmine fire - Coalmine... | ecosystem: Environmental > Terrestrial > Soil > Unclassified ...
GAGGAAACGCCCGACCACGTTCCGGTTCGCCCGCTCGATCACCTCGACGATGGTGGCCTCGGGCTTTCCGCGCACGCTGGTGCCGACGATGCGCGTCAGCACGCGGTCGCCGTGCAGGGCGTACTTCATCTCCGCCGGGCTGAGATACAGGTCTTCTCCGCCCGCGTCGGGCAGGAGGAATCCGAAGCCGCCGGGATGACCCTGCACCGTGCCGGCGATCAGGTCGAGCTTGCCGACCACGCAGATCGCATTCTTGCGGTTGCGGATGATCTGCGCATCGCGCTCCATTGCCGCCAGGCGGCGCGAGAACGTCTCTTCCTCGGCCTCGGAAATGTCGAGCAGCCGCGCAAGCTTTGCCTCAGCCACCGGCACGCCCTGCTCTTCCAGCACCTGCAGGATGAACTCGCGGCTGGGCAGAGGTCGTTCGTAGCGCGTGCGTTCCCGACCGAGAAACGGATCGCGCTCCCGGATCGACGCCTTCGCCGAGGTCCGGGGGCGACGGGTCTTGCGCGGCGTTTTCATTCTGCGAACAGCTCGCTGCGAGCGGCAGATTTCATTGACAACCCAACTCCTTCCCGTTAAATTCTGCGCCCTCCGTGCCGAGATGGCGGAATTGGTAGACGCACCAGGTTCAGGTCCTGGCGGTGGCAACACTGTGGAGGTTCGAGTCCTCTTCTCGGCACCAGCCTCGTACCGTTCCTCCGCAATCGTTTCCGAATTCCGCGCGGCCGCTCAAGCCGTTTTCTCGAACGGATGCCGCAGCACGATGCTCTCGTCGCGGTCCGGGCCGGTCGATATGAGGTCCACCGGTACGCCGCAGATCTCTTCGATGCGCTTCAGGTAATGGCGCGCGTTCTTCGGCAGGTCCTGGTAGCGTCGGATGCCGACGGTGCTCTCGGTCCAGCCGGGGATTTCCTCGTAAATCGGCTCGCATTCCTGCAGGGCGTCGGCGCCCGCGGGAAGGATGTCGATGGTCTCCCCGCGGACCCGGTAGCCGACGCCGACCTGCAGTTCCTCGACGCCGTCGAGCACGTCGAGCTTGGTCACGCACAGGCCCGACACGCCGTTGATCTGCACCGAGCGCTTGAGCGCGGCCGCGTCGAACCAGCCGCAGCGCCGCGGCCGTCCGGTCACCGAGCCGAATTCGTGGCCGCGCGTGCGCAGCTGCTCGCCGGTGTCGTCGGTCAGCTCGGTCGGGAACGGGCCTGAGCCTACGCGGGTCGTATACGCCTTGGTGATGCCGAGGACGTAGTGCAGCATCTGCGGTCCCACGCCCGCACCCGCACAGGCCGCGCCCGCGATGCAGTTGCTCGACGTGACGTAGGGGTAGGTTCCGTGATCGATGTCGAGCAGCGTTCCCTGCGCGCCTTCGAATAGCAGGTTGGCTCCGGCGCGGTTTTCCTCGTAGAGCGCGCGCGGCACGTCCGCCACCATCGGCGCCAGCGCCGGCGCCAGCGCGAGCGCCTCGTCGCGCACGCGGCCGAATTCCACCGGCAGCGCGTTCAGATAACGGCTGAGGACGAAGTTGTGGTAATCGAGCGCTTCGCGCAGCTTTGCCTCGAAGCGCGCCGGCACCAGCAGGTCCTGCAGGCGGATCGCGCGCCGCGCCACCTTGTCCTCGTAGGCCGGGCCGATGCCGCGTCCAGTGGTACCGATCCTGCCGGTGCCTTTCGCCGCCTCGCGCGCCTGGTCGACCGCGATGTGATGGGGCAGGATCAGCGGACAGGCTTCGCTTATCCTGAGCCTCGAGCGCACTTCCACTCCCGCCGCCTCCAGCTCGCCGATCTCCTGCAGCAGCGCAACCGGCGAAAGCACCACGCCGTTGCCGATGTAGCAGCGCACGCCTTTGCGCAGGATGCCCGACGGAATGAGCCGCAGGATCCGCTTGCGGCCGTCGATCACGAGCGTGTGTCCGGCGTTGTGTCCGCCCTGAAACCGCACCACGCCCTGGGCATGGTCGGTCAGCCAGTCCACCACCTTCCCCTTGCCCTCGTCGCCCCACTGCGTGCCGATGACGACTACGTTTCTTGCCATGAGAATGCTTTCGCTCCCCGCCTTGCTAGCGCATCTCAGCGCGGCGGTCGCGCCGTCATCTCCCAGCGGCCGCCGCGACGCGCGAGCTCCCACTGGCAGCCCAGCTCGTCTCGCGCGTCGACATGCCCGGGAAGCTCCACGATGACCACCGTTCCCGCGGCGCGCAGCCGCTCGATCTCGGCCTGCAGCACGCCATCGCCGGGAAGATACGGCGCCAGCACCCGACGCGGCACGGCTCCGTCGCCGGCCAGCTCCGCCAGATCACGCAGGTCGATGCTGAACCCGGTCGCAGGGCGCGGGCGTCCGAACGCCCCGCCCACTTCGTCGTATCGCCCGCCGCGCGCAATCGCATCGTTGCGGCCCGGGGCGTAGGCCGCAAACACCATGCCGCTGTGATAGTGGTAGCCGCGCAGCTCCGCGAGGTCGAAGCACAGTTCGGCGACCTCGCCGCCCACCACCGCGCCGATCGCCTCGAGCGCATCCAGGCTGCTCGCCAGCTCCGGATAGGCGGGCAGGTGCTGGCGAGCCGCGGCGATGACTTCGGCGCCGCCATACAGCTCGGGCAGCAGCAGCAGGGCGCGCCGCGTGGTGGCGTCGAGCGATGCGGTCAGCGCCTCCAGGCCCGGCCGATCCTTCGCTTGCAGGACCTGGAACAGATCCCCTTCGCGCTGCGCGTCGATGCCCGCCCGCCGCACGATGGTGCGGAACACCGCCACGTGGCCGAGATCCAGATGCAGCCCGCTCGCGCCGGCGGCGCCGAGCGCGCGCAACATGAGCGTCTGGATCTCGATGTCGCTCTCCACGCCGGCGTGCCCGTACAGCTCGGCGCCGATCTGGATCGGTTCGCGGGTGCGCAGCAGGCCCGAAGGCAGCGTGTGCAGCACGCTGCCCGCGTAACACAGGCGCGCGACCCCGCGCCGGTTGAGCAGATGCGCGTCGATGCGCGCGACCTGGGGCGTGATGTCGGCGCGCAGCCCCAGCATCCTTCCCGAGAGCTGATCGACGAGCTTGAAAGTGCGCAGGTCCAGATCGTGGCCCGTGCCGGTGAGCAGCGAGTCGACGTATTCGACTAGCGGAGGCATCACCAGCTCGTATCCATGCGCCTCGAACAGGTCGAGAAGGCGCCGTCGCAGCGTCTCGATGCGCCGCGCTTCCGCGGGCAGAATATCCTCGATGTACTCAGGAAGCAGCCATTTCTGCATGGTCGATCACGTGCCGGTGGGCCCGCAGATCATGCGGGCCGAAGTCGTCATTATGACGGCTCATCGGGTGAGGAAAAGCAGCAGCACGCCGGCCAGCATGGAGGACAGGCCGACGAAGCGGATTTGTCCGTCGGTCATGTCGGTGAGCCGCCGGAACGCTCCTCTCCAACCGCGCGGGGACAGGAAAGGTAGCACGCCTTCCAGAACCAGCACCAGCGCGACCGCGGTCAGCAGGTTTGCCCAGTAGCCTTCCATCCTCTCGCCGTCGGCTCGGTGCTCGTGGCGCAACGCCGGGCCGGGCTCATTGGCCCGGACGCGGATTGCGCAGATACCGGAAGAACGTGGAATCCGGGCCGAGGATGAGCAGATCGCTCCTGCTCTTGAAGCTCTCGCGATAGGCGTCGAGGCTGCGGTAGAAGGCGTAGAACTCCGGATCCTCCTGGAAGGCCCGCGCGTAGATCGCCGTGGCCTTGGCGTCGCCCTGGCCCTTGATGCGCTGCGCATCCCGGTAAGCCTGCGCGACGATCACCTCGCGCTGCTTGTCGGCGTCGGCGCGGATTTTTTCCGCTTCCGCGAAGCCGGTAGAGCGCAGCTCGTTCGCGACCCGCTTGCGCTCCGCGTCCATGCGCCGGTACACGGCATCGCTCACTTCCTGGGTGAGATCGACGCGTTTCAGGCGCACGTCCAGCACCTCGACGCCGATCTTGCGCGCATCGTCGTCAACCTTGGAGCGCATCAGCTCCATGATCTTCTCGCGCTCGCCGGACACCACCTCGTGGACGGTCCGCTTGCCGAATTCCGCACGCAGGCTGTCGTTCACCGTCTGCGCGAGACGGATCCGCGCCAGCGCCTCGTCGCCACGCACGCTGAGGTAGAACTGGCGGACATCTGTGATCCGCCATTTCACGAAGGAATCGACCAGCACGTTCTTCTTTTCCGACGTCAGAAAACGCTCCGGCTCCTCGGTGTCGAAGGTAAGGATGCGGATATCGAAGTAGCGCACGTTGTCGATGAGCGGAATCTTCACGTACAGGCCCGGCTTGGTCTTGATGGCAATTACCTCGCCGAGCCGGAACACGATGGCATGCTGGCGCTGATCGACCGTGAAAAGGCTCAGGCTCGCCAATACCAGCACGACCACGAGGCCGATCAGAAACGCGCTCAAGGACGGCCTCATCGCGGCTCCCGTTCCCGGCTGCGGAACGCGTCACGCGACCGGGATGACAGATCCGGCGCTGCCGGCTGCGCAGGCGGTGCGCTCGATACCTCCGGCGCCGCCGGCGCATGCGCCGAAGATTCCGCCGGCGCAATGCCAGATTGCATGAGCTTGTCCAGCGGGAGGAACAGCAGATTGCTGCCGGTCCTCTGATCGACGACGACCTTGCTTGCATTGGTCAGCACGTTCTGGATCGTCTCCAGATACATCCGCTCGCGCGTCACGCGCGGCGCCTTGCGGTACTCCGCGACCACCTGCCGGAAACGAGACGCCTCGCCCTCGGCCGCCGCCACCACGCGCTGCCGATAGCCTTCCGCCTCCTGCATGAGCCGCGCCGCGGTGCCGCGCGCCTTCGGCACCACGTCGTTGAAGTACGCCTGGCCCTCGTTGATCTGGCGCTCGCGGTCCTGGTTCGCCTTGACCGCATCGTCGAACGCCGCCTGCACCTGCTCCGGCGGCTGCGCATTCTGCATGGTGACCTTGCTGATCGTGATCCCGGTCTTGTACCGGTCGAGGATCTTCTGCATCATCGCGTGAACGCCGGCCGCGATCTGCTCCCGTCCCTCGTAGAGCACGAAGTCCATCTTGTTGCGTCCCACGATCTCGCGGATCGCGGACTCGGCCACCTGCATCACCGCCTGGTCCGGATCGCGGTTGAAGAACAGATAGTCTTCGGGGTTGCTGCGCAGGTACTGCACGGCGAACTGCAGATCGATGATGTTTTCGTCGTCGGTGAGCATGAGCGACTCGGAAAGCACCTTGCTGCGCACGTTGTTGCGATAGCCGACCTCCACTGTACGCACTTCGGAGACGCTGACGATTTCCACCGATTCCACCGGCCACGGCACGTGCCAGCGCGGCCCGGGCTGTGTCGTCTCCACGTACTTTCCGAAACGCAGCACGACGCCGCGTTGACTGGCGTCGACGATGTAGAAACCGCTCGCCAGCCACACCACCACGACAAGCGCGAGGATCAGACGCAACCCGCCGCCGGGCGGCTGCGCACGGCCGACACCACCGCCGCCGCGGCCGAACAGGCCGCTCAATCGCTGGTTGAAGCGACGCCACAGTTCGTCGAGGTCGGGCGGACCGTCGTTGCCGCGACGGCCCCATTGGGGATCGTTCAGAGCCATTTCGGATTAATTTTCTTGCGCCCGCGAGAACAGGCGGATTCAGGCAGCGGCCACGGCGGCGTCTTTGTGCGGAACGACTTGGGCCTCTTCAAGCAGCGCCCTCAGGCTTTCGATCCCTGTGCCAGTGAGGGCACTCACGCGGACGGCCTGAATCTTACCATACCGACCCCGCTCGACCCCCGGATCGAGGCCCATGGCGTCGATCTTGTTGTAGACGAGTATCTGCGGCACCAGGTCTGCGCCGATTTCCGCCAGCACCTTGTCCACCTGCTGGATCTGCGCATCGCGCACCGGGCTCGATGCGTCGACGACGTGCAACAGCAGATCGGCCCGCACCGTCTCGTCCAGGGTGGCGCGGAACGCCGCGACCAGCGTATGCGGAAGATCGCGAATGAAACCGACGGTGTCGGACACCACGACGCCCTTCCCGGCGGGCGTATGCAATCTGCGCGTGGTAGTGTCCAGCGTGGCAAACAGCTGATCGGCGGCGTAGGCGGTGCCGTGCGTCAGGCAGTTGAACAGCGTCGATTTGCCGGCGTTGGTGTAGCCGACCAGTGAAACGGAAAAAGTGCTGCTGCGGGCGCGCGCGCGGCGCTGCGTGGCGCGGCGTCGCTGCACCACGTCCAGCTTGTCCTTGAGCACTTTGACCCGCCTGGCAAGCAGCCGCCGGTCGGTTTCGAGCTGGGTCTCACCCGGGCCGCGCAGACCGATGCCGCCCTTTTGTCGCTCGAGGTGAGTCCAGCCTCGAACCAGCCGCGTCGCCATATGCTCCAGTTGGGCGAGCTCCACCTGCAGCTTGCCCTCGTGGCTGCGCGCGCGCTGGGCGAAAATGTCCAGAATCAGGCTGGTGCGGTCCACCACCCGGCAGGACAGTCGTTTCTCGAGATTGCGTTGCTGCGCGGGAGACAGATCGTGATCGAAAATGACCAGCCCCGCGCCGGTATTCGACAGGCGTTGCCCGATCTCCTCCACCTTGCCGCTGCCGGCGAATGTGGCAGGATCCGGTCGCTGCCGCCTGCCCTTCACCACGTCGACGACCAGCGCCCCGGCGCTGTGGGCGAGCCTGTGAATCTCCTCGACGCTCTCGGGGTAATCGGGAGCGCCGAAATCGAGGCTGACGGCTATGGCACGGTCACCGCCGCGCGGGCGCTCGAACATCCAGTTCAGCGGGAAACCAAAAGGGTCGCAATGGGCGATTGACCCATGCGTTCAAGATCGGGTCGATGCACGCGAGGCGCTGCGTAAATGAAAGGTCACTCCTCAGACCCGTGGTCCATGGAGAGGTTCACCGGCCGTGCCGGCACGACGGTCGAGATCGCATGCTTGTACACCATCTGCGTCACGGTGTTCTTGAGCAGTACCACGTACTGATCGAATGATTCGATCTGCCCCTGCAGCTTGATGCCGTTGACTAGGTAGATCGACACCGGCACATGCTCTTTTCGCAGCGTATTCAGGAACGGGTCTTGTAACAGTTGCCCTTTCGCGCTCATGGCTGGTCCTTTGTTCTACTTTTTACGAAACCTACTGTACTGGATTTTACCAGCCAATGCCATCTTTGGCGTGCCGGGACGGACCTCCTAGCCGCGTTGTGCATAAGGATTTTTCCCGCGTTTGAACAAGACCTTGACCGGTGTGCCCCGAAGGTCGAACGCATCGACGAAGGCCCGCTCCAAGTACCGCCGATAGGCATCCGTGACGCGGTCGAGCGCATTGCCGTGGATGATGATCAGAGGCGGATTCACGCCGCCCTGGTGCGCATAGCGCAGCTTCGGCCGCACCAGCCCGGCGCGTGCCGGCGCCTGCTTCTGGATCGCGGCCTGGAGTGCACGAGTGAGCTTCGGGGTGGGGAGCCTCGCCATGGCGGCGGCATACGCCGCGTCGACCGAACGCAGCACTCCGGCGAGGCCGGTTCCCGCCCGCGCCGAGACGTAGTGGACCACCGCGAAGTCGAGGAACCCGAGGCGACGCTCGTAATCGCGCTTGACCCGCTCGCGCTGCTCGCCAGTGGCCGCATCCCACTTGTTGATCACCACCACCAGCGCCCTGCCCGCCTCGAGGATGAAGCTCGCAATGTGCGCATCCTGATCGGCGATGTCCTGGGTGACATCCAGCACCAGCACCACGACGTTCGCGTCTTCCACCGCCTGCAGCGTCTTGATCACGGAAAACTTCTCGACTGCGTCGTCGACGCGGCTGCGGCGCCGCACCCCGGCGGTATCGATGAGCGTATAGCGCCGGCCGGCACGCTCGAAGTCGATGTAAATGCTGTCGCGAGTAGTGCCGGGCTGGTCGAAGGTGATCATGCGTTCCTCGCCCAGCAGCGCATTGACCAGTGTCGATTTGCCCACGTTGGGCCGGCCCACGACTGCGATCTTGGGGTGATCTGGCACCGGTTCGGATTCGGCGGTCGAGGGAAACTGCGCGACCACGGCATCAAGCAGGGCATGTATGCCCTCGCCGTGGGCCGCCGAGACCGGAAATGGCCTTCCCAGCCCCAATTCGTGAAACTCGGCGACTGCCGCATCGCGGTCCATGCCTTCGGCCTTGTTGACGGCGACATAAAGCGGCCGTCCGCTGCGGCGCAGTTGCTCGGCGATGCCGCGATCCTGCGGCGTCAGCCCCTGGCGGGCATCCACGAGAAGCACGACTGCGTCAGCCTCGTCGACGGCCTGCAGCGTCTGGCGCGCCATCTCGCGCAGCAGGTCGTCCGGCGACCGGGGCTCCAGGCCCCCGGTGTCGACCACCAGGAACGCCTTGTCGTCGTGCCACGCCTGTCCGTAGTGGCGGTCGCGCGTCAACCCGGGCACTTCCGCGACGATTGCGGCGCGCGAGCGGGTCAAGCGATTGAACAGCGTGGACTTGCCGACGTTCGGGCGTCCGACCAGCACGACTGTGGGTTTCGCCACGGCAGGCGTCCTTTTTCTGAAATGCGATGCGCCGGGTGCGGGCTAGCGGATGCTCAACGCGTACACGTGGCCGGTGCGCGTCTGGATCAATACCTTGTCATCCGCCGCGACCGGCTGGGACATGATCGGTCCGCCGTCGGTCGCGATGCGGGCAAGAAAGCTGCCGTCCTCGCGTGAGAGCACGTGTACGTATCCCTCGAAATCCCCGACCACCACGTAGCCCTGGAAAGCGAGTGGCGACGAAACGCCGCGCTGAAGCAGTTTTTCCTGTTTCCAGATGCTGGCGCCGCTGGTCTTGTCCAGCGCGATCACCGCTCCTGTGGCCTCGGTGTAGTACAGCGTAGTGCCGTCCGCGCTCGGGCTACCGGCGCTCGAGGCGGCGCGCGCCCACACCTGCGAGCCGCGCTGCGTCTCGAAACATCCGATTCGCCCCTGAAAGGTCACGGCGCAGACGCGGTCCGACTCGACCAGCGGAGTGCCGGCGATGTCGGCGATGCGCTCCAGTTCGTTCTCGCCCTTGGGCGTGGCGACGCTCATCTCCCACAGCACCGCCCCGGTCTGCAGATTCAGCGTGGCAAGCTTGCCGCCGGGGAACCCCGCGACCACAGCGTTGCCCTCGATCACCATCCCCGGCGCGGCGCGCAATGTCAGCGGGGGCGTGGCGGCCTGATATTCCCATTTGCGCGCGCCGTCCTTGGCGTCGAGGCCGAAGACCTTGCCGTCGCCGCTGCGTACCACCACGACTTCCTCCTGTCCCGCGGGCGCGCTGAGCACTGTGCTCGACACTTGCGTGCGCCACAAGGGCTTGCCGTCGATATCGTAGGCAAAGGCCTCGCCTTTGGCGCCTCCGACCAGGATGCTGCCGGCGCCGATTCCAACGCCGCCCGACAGCGGCGCCCCGACATTCACCCGCCACACCTGCCGCCCGGTTGCCAGATCGAAGCGAGCTAGGTCTCCGCCATTGCTGGCGGCGAACACCGCGCCTGCAGACACCGCCGGTCGAAACAGGTAGCGCTCCGCGCTGCCGATCGACGCGCGCCAGACCACGCGCACCGTTGCCTTGGGCTTGAACTGCACGAGGGGGGTGGGCTTGGGCGCATCCGAGGAGCAAGCACCGAGTGCGACGCACGCCGCGGCGGCGAGGGCGATGCGCCGCACGCTCATTTGCCGGGTCCGAGCGCGTCGAGCTTCACCTGGATGACGTTACGCAATGGATCACCGGCCGCGATCTTGTCCAGCGCCTGCCTGTACGCCGCGCGTGCTTCCGCCGCCTTGCCCTGGGCGGCGAGCACATCGCCGCGCAGGTCCGCATACGGCGCAACGAAGGCGTCCGAGGTCTTCGTCTCGAGCAGCCTGAGCGCCTCGTCGTATTTCTTGTCGTCGAGCAGCACACCGGCCAGACGCAGCCGTGCCAGTGCGCGCAGGTCTTCGTCCCCGGCATGGTCCACCGCCCACTGCAACTGCTTCGCCGCGCCTGCGCGGTCCGCGTTGAGATAATTCGTCTTGGCCAGCACCAGCGCCGCCATCGGACCGTAGGCGGACCGCGGATACTTGTCGATCAGTTCCGCGCCGAGGCGGCGCATCTCGTTCAAGTCGCTCTTGCGTTCCGCCTCCTCCAGCCGGCCGAACAGCGCGGAGGCGCGTTCGGCCTGGGTGCGCGTCCAGTAGTTCCAGCCCTGGATTCCGGCCACGCCCACGACAAACGCCACCGCCGCCGTGATGACCAGCCTGCCATACTGATTCCAGAAGTGTTTCAGCGCGTCGATGCTTTCCTGTTCTTCGAGGTCGTACATTTTCCTTGAGCTTCTCGTGAAGAGTTCCGTTTCTCAGATCCGGCCGCCGCGCAGCAGCGCCACGGCTTCGTCCACACCTGCCAGCACCTGCTCACCCAGTTCCCGCAGCGGCTTCACCGACACGGCCGCGCGCGCCGCCTCGTCGTCGCCGACGATCACGGCGAAGCGCGCCCCGCTGGAGTCGGCGCGCTTCATCTGTGATTTGAAGCTGCCTCCGCCGCAGTGAAACACCACCTTGAGACCCGCGTCGCGCAGCCGCTCCGCCACTCCCCAGGCAAAGCGGGTAGCCGCCTCTCCGGCATAGACCAGATACGCGTCCGGCGGTGCGACGGGAGCCTTGCGTCCGGCGTCGGCGAGCATCGCCAGCAGGCGCTCCACGCCCAGTGCGAAGCCGCAGGCGGGGGCCGGCTTGCCGCCGATCTGTTCGAACAGCCCGTCATAGCGACCGCCCGCGCATACCGTTGCCTGTGCGCCGAGGCGGGCGGTGGTCCATTCGTAGACCGCGTCGTTGTAGTAGTCGAGGCCGCGAACCAGCCGCGGGTTGATCTCGAAGTCGACCCCGGCGGAGCGCAGCGTCGACTGCAACGATTCGAAATGCACGAGCGACTCCTCGTCGAGGTCGTCGAACATCCTGGGCGCGGCCTCGAGGACGTGCTGCATTGCCGGGTTCTTGCTGTCCAGCACGCGCAAGGGATTGGCATGCAGGCGCCGCTTGGAATCCTCATCCAGCTCCTCGACGCGCGCTTGCAGATATTTCACGAGCCGGGCGCGGTAGCGCGCGCGCGCGGCGCTGCTGCCCAGCGTATTTATCTCGAGCCGGACATCGTCCAGCCCGAGTCGCCTCCAGAGCCGGGCGTTCATCACCACGTGCTCGGCGTCGACGTCCGGCCCTTCGAACCCGAGCGCCTCGACGCCGACCTGATGAAACTGGCGGTAGCGTCCCTTCTGCGGCCGCTCGTGGCGGAACATCGGTCCGGTGTAGAACACCCGCTGCGGCCCCGAGTAGAGCAGATTGTGCTCGATCGCCGCGCGCACGCAGGAGGCGGTACCCTCGGGGCGCAGCGTCAGGCTCTCGCCGCTGAGCTGGTCGACGAAGGTGTACATCTCCTTCTCGACGATGTCGGTCACCTCGCCGATCGAGCGCACGAAAAGCTCGGTCTTCTCGAGGATCGGCATGCGGATGTTGCGATAACCGTATTGCGCGACCCAGTCGCGCACCGTCGCTTCGAAGAACTCCCAAATCGGCGCCTCGGCCGGCAGGACGTCGTTCATCCCCCGCACCGCCTGGATAGCTTGCGTCATGAAACGGTTCTGGCTTTCGGATGCGGCGCGCGGGCCCTAGCCGAGCGCCCGCGTGGTGCGTTTGCCGTCGGCGCGGGCGTTTTCACCCTGTCGCCCGTAGCGCCTCGCCACGTATTGGTCGACGAGCTGCTGAAACTCTTCCGCAATGCGCTCCCCCTTGAGCGTAACGGTTTTCACGCCGTCGACGAATACCGGCGCGACCGGGGTTTCGCCGGAACCGGGAAGGCTGATGCCGATGTCGGCGTGCTTGCTTTCTCCCGGCCCGTTGACTACGCATCCCATGACCGCCACCCGGAGGTTTTCCACGCCGGGGTATCGGGTTCGCCACAGCGGCATCTGCCGCCGCAGATACGCCTGGATGCGCTCGGCAAGCTCCTGGAAGAAGGCGCTGGAAGTGCGTCCGCAGCCGGGACAGGCCGCCACCATGGGCGCAAAGGAGCGCAGGCCCATGGTTTGCAGAATCTCCTGTGCGACCACGACTTCGCGCGTGCGGTCGCCGCCCGGCTCGGGGGTGAGCGAGATGCGGATCGTGTCGCCGATGCCTTCCTGCAACAGCACGGCGAGCGCGGCTGTCGAGGCGACGATGCCCTTCGACCCCAGCCCCGCCTCGGTCAGGCCAAGATGCAGCGGGTGGTCGCATCGTTGCGCGAGGCTGCGGTAGGTCGCGATCAGATCCTGTACCCCGCTCACCTTGCACGACAGCACGATGCGGTCCGGGTCCAGACCGATTTCGACCGCACGCCGCGCGCTTTCCAGAGCGGAGGCGATCAGCGCCTCGCGCATCACCTCGTGCGCCTCGAGCGGCGCAGGGCGTCGGGCATTCTCGTCCATCATGCGCGCGAGCAGATCCTGGTCGAGGCTCCCCCAGTTGACCCCGATGCGCACCGGTTTGCCGTACCGGCAGGCGGTTTCGACGACCGTGGCGAACTGCTCGTCGCGCTTCGCACCGCGCCCGATGTTCCCGGGATTGATGCGGTACTTGTCGAGCACCCGGGCACACTCGGGATATTGCGTGAGCAGGCGATGCCCGTTGAAGTGGAAATCGCCCACCAGGGGCACGCTTACTCCCATTGCATTCAGACGCGCGCGAATGGCCGGCACGGCGAGCGCCGCCTCGGCCGTGTTGACCGTAATGCGCACGATCTCGGAGCCGGCCTGCGCCAGGGCTGCCACCTGCTGCGCGGTCGCTTCCGCGTCTGCAGTATCGGTGTTGGTCATCGACTGCACCACCACAGGCGCACCGCCGCCGATAGCGACGGGACCCACGAAGACCCGACGGCTGCGGCGGCGTAGCGGTGGTTCGAGTGCCATGTTCGGTCGTTCCCGTCCTACTCGAGCGTGAGCCGGGCGACATCAACCCGGGTGTGCGGCGCGAGGTCGATCTCCTTGTCGTTGTAGGTCAGGTGTACGCCCGCCGCGTTGCCGATGACGACAGAAAGCGGCGGTTCGCCGGAGATCTTGCGCCGGCTGCCGGCGGGACTGAGCTGGCCGAATATCGTGCTGCCGGAGCGGTCCTTGACCTCGACCCAGGATTCCTGATCAAACACCATGCGCAGCGTGGCGAGGTTGCCGGAGGGCGACGGCGAGACGTCCTGCTCGGCGGGTGCCGCCATTGCGGCCGGCGACGGCGGTTCGGCCTCCTTGACGACGGCAGGCGGCGCAGAAGCGGGAGTCTGCGGCGGAGCGACCGCGATCGCTGCCGGCTGCGTTGCTTCCGGCTTGCGGCTGGCGGCGCGCATGGCGCCCACCGCGACCACGCCGATGGCAACGACGATCACCGCCGCGATTGTCATCCCCCGGTGCGATATGTCCCTGACCGGTACGGGCGCGGAAGCATGCGCTTCTTCGACCGCTGCGGGCGGCGGCACCAGTTTCGTGTCCGCGGCGCGCAACAAGGGCTCCGCGTCCAGTCCCAGGAGCTTGGCGTAATTGCGCAGGAAACCGTGGACGAAAACCGGGCCGCCGAACGGCTGGAAGTCGTCGCGCTCCAGCGCTTCCACCTGGCGCACCGAGATTTTCAGTTGCCGCGATACGTCTCCCAGGCTCATGTTCTGGCGCCTGCGCTCGGCGTGCAGGGCGGCGCCGGCGCTGTCCGGCCTCGGCGACTCGATACTCTCGGTCACTGGAAGCGTCCCTCGTTGAATGCCCGCGTCTGCGGCGCGTTGGGAAAGCGGCGATTCAATTGCGCGCCGTAGGACGAAAGCGCCGTCTGATCGCCCAGGCGGCTCTCGATGCGCGCCGCCAGCCAGAGGCTGTCCGCGCTGGGAATCGAGACCTGCAGCTGGCGCGTGATCAGGCTGCGGGCCTTCTGCAGGTTGCCCTTTCGGTATGCCACTTCGGCCAGGTTATACAGTGCCTGGGGTTGGTCTGGCATCATGGCCAGCGCCTTGGTCAGGTATTGCTCCGCCTGCGCGTCGTCGCCTTTCATGCGCGCGCAGACGCCGGCATTGATGTAAGCGAGTTCGGGCGTCTTGTACAGCGGGTCCGCGAGCGCGTTGTTGAAGTAGCGCATCGCTTCCTTTTCGTTGCCCTGCTGGCAGAGCAGCATGCCGTAGTTGTTGTTGACGCTCGGATTGTTCGGCTCGAGGCGCAGCGCGCGCTCGAACTTCGTCTGCGCATCCCTGGTCTGTCCCAGCGCGAGGTGCACCAGGGCGATCTGGTTCAGCGCCGGGACGTAGTCCGGATCCGCCGCCAGCGCCTCCTTCAACTCCTGCAAGGCGATGTCGTACTGGCCGGCGCCGTAGTAGGCGCTGCCTAGCTCGGTATGCGCCGATGCCCTCTTCTGCGTTTGCTGCGCCTGCCTGCCGTCGCTGCCGGCGGGAGTCTGGACGCAGGCCGCAAGCACGATGGGCAGGATGAATCCGAAATAGCGTTTCATGCCGAGGCCTCCGCGGCGCGCTTGAGCCTGCGCTTGCTGCGGTCCTGCACCCGCCCGGCGAGCTGGCCGCATGCGCCATCGATGTCGTCGCCGCGCGTCTTGCGCACCGTAGCGACGGCGCCGGCTTCCAGCAGCACCGCCTGAAATGCGCGAATCCGCGCCGCCGGAGAACGACGGAAACCCGAGTCCGGGAACGGATTGAACGGAATCAGGTTGAATTTGCACGGCACCTCGCGGGTGAGTTCGAGCAATTCCCGCGCATGCGCGACGCTGTCGTTCACGCCCTCGAGCATCACGTACTCGAAGGTGATGAAGTCGCGCGGCGCACCCTGACGCTGCCACTTGACGCCGTGCGGCGCCGCCTCGCCCGGCGCCGCTTCGACGTAGCGAGTGCAGGCGGCAAGCAGTTCCTTCAACGGATACTTGCGGTTGATCGGCACCAGCCGGTCACGCAGTGCGTCGTTCGGCGCGTGCAGCGATACCGCCAGGGCGACCGGGCATTCCTGCCGCAGCCTATCGATTGCCGGAACAATGCCCGAAGTGGACAACGTCACTCGCCGGCGCGACATGCCGTACGCGTGATCGTCGAGCATGACGCGCATCGCGCGAACCACATTGTCGAAGTTCGCCAGCGGCTCGCCCATGCCCATCAATACCACGTTGCTCACCGGTCGCTCCACCTCGTCCCCGGAAGACAGGCGGGCCTGCGCCGGCTGCCCCGCCAGGGCCCGGCTCGCCCACCACAGCTGGCCGATGATCTCGCCGCTGCTCAGATTGCGGTTGAAGCCCTGACGCCCGGTGGAGCAAAACGCGCATTCGAGCGCGCAGCCTACTTGCGAGGATACGCATAGCGTGCCGCGGTGGACTTCCGGAATGAACACCGTCTCGATCGCATTGCCACCGCCCACCGACAGCAGCCACTTGCGGGTGCCGTCTGCCGCCGTCGAATCGGCCACCAGGGCCGGAAAATCGACCGTCGCGCATTCCTTCAACCGCGCGCGCAGACCCTTGGAAAGGTCCGTCATCCGATCGAAGTCGGATTCTCGCTTCTGATGGACCCAGTGCAGCACCTGCTGGGCGCGAAACGGCTTCTCTCCGAACCCGGCCAGCAGTTCGGCGAGGCTTCTAGCATCGCAGTCCAGGAGGTTGATCGTCATCAGCGCGAATAGACGTGCATTGCCGGAAAGAAAAACGCGATCTCGAACGCCGCCGTGTGCGGGGAATCGGAGCCGTGCACCGCATTGGCGTCGATGCTGTCCGCGAAATCGGCCCGGATCGTACCCATGCGCGCCTTCTTGGGATCGGTCGCCCCCATCAGGTCGCGGTTCTTCTGAATTGCATCGTCGCCCTCGAGCACCTGGATCATAACCGGTCCGGACACCATGAACTTGATCAGGTCGCGAAAGAAGGGCCGGTCCTTGTGAACGGCGTAGAAACCGGCCGCCTCCGCTTCCGACAGGCGCGTCATTTTCGCGGCAACGATTTTCAAGCCCGCATTTTCGAAACGAGTGTAGATCTGTCCGATGATGTTCTTGGCTACCGCGTCGGGTTTGACGATGGAAAGAGTGCGCTCAACAGCCATCAATTACTCCGATTTATTGACGTTTTTTGAAGAATTTCATAAGGATAGCATTTTGCGCCGGGAAAAGGAATCGGGCCGAGCAAACTGTCGCGCCGGCGCGGTTCGGATGCTCGGCAGCTATTGGCCATAGAGGAGATTCGGCAGCCAGAGCGATATTCCGGGCACGTAGGTCACCAGCAGCAGATATAGCAACATCACGCCGAGCCAGGGCAGGCAGGCGATGGAAACTTCGGTAAGGCCCATGCGGGCAAGATGGCTGGCGACGAACAGGTTCAAGCCGACGGGCGGATGGAGCATGCCGATCTCCATGTTGACCGTCATCACCACGCCGAGATGGATCGGATCGATGCCGAGGGACCGCGCAATCGGAACGAACAACGGCGCAAGGATGAGAATGATCGAACTGGGCTCCATGAACTGCCCGGCGAGCAGCAGCGTCAGATTGACCGCGAACAGGAACATCCAGGCCGACAGATGCTGCCCGACGACCCAGCCGGACAGCGCCTGCGGGATCTGCTCCGAGGTCAGCAGGAACGAAAACAAAATCGCATTTGTGATGATGTAGAGCAGCATCGCGCCGGTATTGGCGGCCGACAACAGCACCCTAGGCACGTCGCGCAACTTCAGACCCCGGTCGATCCAGACCGCGGCGACGAAGGCGTACACTGCGCTCACCGCCGCCGCCTCGGTGGGCGTGAACACTCCGCCATAGATGCCGCCCATGACGATGACGACCAGCATCAGGCCCCAGAACGCGTTCCGGAACGACGACCAGATCTCGCGCGCCCCCGCGCGCGCCATGGTCGGGAAGCCGCGGCGCCTTGCCGTGACGAAGGTGACCAGCATCAGCAGCGCGGCGAGCAGCGCGCCGGGAATGATGCCCGCGACGAAGAGCTTTCCGGCGCTCTCCGAGGTGCTGACCGCGTACAAGATCATCACGATCGAGGGCGGAATCAGAATGCCGAGCGAACCGGAGGTGGCGATCACGCCGACCGCGAAGCGCTTCGGATAGCCCGCCTTCATCATCGCCGGCAGCATGATCGAGCCGATCGCCAGCACCGTCGCCGGGCTCGATCCCGAAATGGTCGCGAAAAAAGCGCAGGCGAGAATCGCCGCCATAGCGATCCCGCCCGGCATCCATCCCACCAGCGCCTGCGCGAAACGGACGATGCGCGCGGCGATTCCGCCTTCGGTGAGAAAAGCGCCGGCCAGGATGAAGAACGGCACCGCCATGATCGAGAAGCTCTCCAGGCCGGTGAACAGGCGCTGCGAGACCACGTCGACCGTCTCCAGCGAGAATGAAGAGAACAGCACCAGAAAGGTGAGCACCGTCATGCCAAGCGCGATCGAAATCGGCGTGCCGGTCAGCAGCAGCAGGATCAGGATCGCGACGATGAGGATGGCGGTCACGGCGCCTCGCTGTGCGCCAGGTCGTGGCGCGGCAACCGGCCGTCGCGCAGGTAGCCGATCAGAACCTGGAGAAATCGGTAACACATCAGCGAGGAGCCGAGCGGGACGCACAGGTATACGATCCACATCGGCCACTCCAGGTCGGGCGAAACCTGGCCGGTGCCATGGATGAAGAGCACCCAGCGCAGGCCGATCACCGCGATGACCGCGGTGAAGAACGCTCCCAGCGAGAGGGCGAGCGCGACCAGCGCGCGCTGCGCGCGCGGTCCGACATTGTCGACCAGCACATCCACGCCGATGTGGATCCCGGTACGCACGCCGTAGGCCGCGCCGAATTTCGCCATCCAGATGAAAAGATAGACGCAGAGCTCCTGCGCCCAGGAGAAGTTCAGGAGTCGTGTGTACTCCCACAGCCAGTCGACGCGCAGAGATTCCCGGTGGATGATGGAGGCGAAGATGACGAGGGTGGCTGCCGCCATGAGGGCAGCGATCAGCCACTCCTCGAGACGGTCGAGGAATCGATTCAGCAGGCCGATCACGCCTTACTTCTTCTTGGGAGTCTTTGCTGCCGCCCGGGAGACGGCGATCTCGGCGGCGATGCGGCGGATGGCTTCGAGATTGTCGCGCCCGACCAGGTCCGCGAACTGGGCATGCACAGGCAACAGCGCTTCCCGCCAGCGCTGGCGCTCGGCCTCCGACAGGACATACACCTCGGTGCGACCCGAAGCGCGCACCGCGGCGAGCGCGGCCGAATTTTCCCGGTCCGCGATCTCGCGTTCGTAACGGGTCGCCTCCCGCATCGCGCGCTCGAGCTGCGCGCGCACGTCCGCGGTAAGCCCATCCCAGAACTTCTTGTTGGTGATGACGGCGTAGACCAGGCAACCGTGGTCGGAGATCGTCAGATGCTTCTGGACCTCGTGCATCTTCTGCGTGTAGAGATTCGAGACTGGATTTTCGGTGCCATCCACCACGCCCTGCTGGAGCGCGGAATAGACTTCGGAGAATGCCATCACCTGCGGCACCGCGCCCAGCTGGCGGATCATCGCTTCCAACACCTTCGAGGACTGGATGCGCATTTTCAGCCCGCGAAAGTCCTGCACCGTGTGCAACGGCCGGTTGGCGGAAAACTGTTTGAAGCCGTTATCCCAGTATGCGAGCCCTTTCAGGGCGTGCGCTTCGAGCTTTCCGAAAAGTCTTCGCCCGATGTCGCCGTCGGTGACTCGGTAGACCGTTTCGTTGTCGGGAAAGAGATACGGCAGGTCGAACAGCTCGAACTCGCGCACGCCGAGCGGCCCGAACTTCGACACCGATGGCGCGAGCATCTGCACCGCGCCGCGCTGCAGCGCCTCGAGTTCCTCGCGATCCTTGAACAGCTGGCTGTTGGGGTAGACCTCGACCTTGACTGCGCCGTTGGTGTAATTCTCCGCGAGCTCGCGGAATTTTTCGGCCGCCTTGCCCTTGGGCGTATCGGGGGCGACGACGTGGCTGAACTTAATGACGATCGGCGCGGCGGACACGGGCGTGCAGAACGCCGCAAAAAAGGCGCAGGCCCACGTGATTTTTTTCATCTTCCTCTCCGCGTTCGATTCTAGCACGCAGCTTTCTGCGCCCCGCCGTCGCGGTCCCAGCGCGGCAGCAGCGCCGGCTCTCCATCCTCTGCTCGGAACTCTGCCGCGGCGCCGACCCCCGGCACCCATGCCAGCGCGTCGCCGCACAGGACGAG
>Ga0070741_10009307_pt1 | contig 19177 bp, 19 predicted proteins | sample Coa_R1_4_FD_66440 | JGI IMG/M metagenome (GOLD analysis project Ga0070741, IMG submission 66440) | Surface soil microbial communities from Centralia Pennsylvania, which are recovering from an underground coalmine fire - Coalmine... | ecosystem: Environmental > Terrestrial > Soil > Unclassified ...
CCGTTGGCAAGCGAACCGGGGAAAGTAACGTTGCCGTTGGCGGCGACGTTTAGAGTATTGCCACCGTTCAGCTGCAACTGCAAACCGGAACCGAGGAGACCGGAAACCGAAACGGAAATCGTATAGGTCGTCGGCGTGGAGGAAGCGCTTCCGCTGCCCCCGCCTCCGCCGCCTCCCCCGCCGCACGCCGATAGGGTCAGCGCGAACAGCGCGATAACCACCGCGCCCGCCACACCGCGGAACGCGGCGCAGAAAATGCTTACCACCATAACTCCCCCCGAACCTGCACTTGTTTTTCGAATTGCTTTTTGCGGAGCGCTTTTTTTATTCGCCCCATAAAACTTCGCGCACGCGCAACCACATGCTGCGAGCGTTATCCGCTCGCGACGAAGTCCTCCTTGTAGGAGGATGCTGAATCGTTATTTATTGTTGTTGTACAAGCGACCCTTCAATACGCGAAAGAGGGCTTCCGGGTGTCGCCGATCAAAAGCGCTCTCTCGTAACAATTCCTTTTGTTCGCTCGTAGGCGGTTGGGGTGCAAAACCGTAGAAACGAAAAACCTAAAGCGAGCCGGCAGAATGCCAGTGATGGGTCCGGGATTCAAGATCCCGTTCGTCAATTTAAAATCGGCACGAGCTCGTCATGCCAAGTGCTTGCGACAAGAGCAAACTCGCAAGTGACGAAATACGTCACCCGCACCTATCGGACGTTCGGGCGCGACAAAAAGAAAGGCCCCGTTGCCGGGGCCTTTCTGACTTACTTAACGGACGGACAGAGAGCGACGCGCGACCTACTCGCGCACACGCGCCGTCTCACATATCCATGCCGCCCATGCCGCCCATGCCACCGCCGGCCGGCATCTTCTCTTCTTCCTTCGGCAGCTCCGCCACCATCGCTTCGGTGGTGATCATGAGCCCCGCGATCGAGGCCGCGTTCTGCAGCGCCGTGCGGGTTACCTTGGTCGGATCGAGAATGCCCATCTTGAGCATGTCGCCGTACTCGCCGCTGGCGGCGTTGTAGCCGTAGTTCGCATCCTTGCTCTCGGCAACCTTCTGGAACACCACCGAACCTTCGACACCGGCGTTCTCGACGATCTGACGCAGCGGCTCCTGCATGGCGCGGACCGCGATCTGGATACCGACGTCTTGATCGTGATTGTCGCCCTTCAGGCTCTTAATCGCGGGGATCGCGCGCACCAGCGCCACACCACCGCCCGGGACGATACCTTCTTCAACCGCGGCACGGGTAGCGTGCAAGGCGTCTTCGACGCGGGCCTTCTTTTCTTTCATCTCGACTTCGGTCGCGGCGCCGACTTTGATCACCGCGACACCGCCGGCGAGCTTTGCCACGCGTTCCTGCAGCTTCTCCTTGTCATAGTCGGACGTCGCCTCCTCGATCTGCGCGCGGATCTGCTTGATACGCGCCTCGATCTCGGACTTCTTGCCGGCGCCGTCGATGACGGTTGTGTTCTCTTTCCCGACCTGCACGCGCTTGGCCTGACCCAGTACGTCGGGCGAGGTGTTCTCGAGGCTCATGCCGACTTCCTCGGAGATCACTTGGCCGTTGGTGAGGACCGCGATGTCTTGCAGCATCGCCTTGCGACGGTCACCGAAGCCCGGGGCCTTCACGGCGCAGACCTTGAGGATGCCGCGAATGTTGTTGACGACCAGAGTCGCGAGCGCTTCGCCTTCGACGTCTTCCGCGACGATCAGGAGCGGACGGCCCTGTTTGGCCACGCTCTCGAGTATCGGCAGCATGTCGCGAATGCTCGAGATCTTCTTATCGGTGATGAGGATGAGCGGGTTCTCGAGATCAGCGCTCATCGTGTCCTGCTTGTTGATGAAGTACGGCGAGATGTAGCCGCGGTCGAACTGCATGCCTTCCACGATCTCGAGATCGTTCTCGAGGCCCTGGCCTTCTTCCACGGTAATAACGCCTTCCTTGCCGACCTTCGCCATCGCGTCGGCAATGATCTTGCCGATCGACTCGTCCGAGTTCGCCGATATCGTGCCGACTTGAGCGATTTCCTTCGGATCGGAGCAGGGCTTGGAAATCTTCTTGAGCGACTCGACGGCCGACGTGACCGCCTTGTCGATGCCGCGCTTCAGATCCATCGGGTTCATGCCGGCGGCGACCGACTTCAGGCCTTCGCGCAAGATCGCCTGGGCCAGCACGGTCGCGGTGGTGGTGCCGTCACCGGCGACATCGGAAGTCTTGCTCGCGACTTCCTTCACCATCTGCGCACCCATGTTTTCGTACTTGTCCTTAAGTTCAATCTCCTTCGCGACCGAGACACCGTCCTTCGTGACGGTGGGAGCACCGAACGCCTTGTCGAGCACCACATTGCGGCCCTTCGGCCCGAGCGTCACCTTCACCGCGTCGGCCAGAACATTCACGCCGCGCAACATGCGCTGGCGGGCGAAATCGCCGAATACAACGTCTTTAGCTGCCATAGTTCAAACCCTCTTCGGAATTTTTCCTTTGTTGATTAACCTTCGACGATGCCCATGATGTCTTCTTCACGCATCACGAGCAGCTCTTCGGTACCGACCTTGACCTCGGTGCCGGAATATTTGCCGAACAGAATCTTGTCGCCGACTTTCACATCGAGTGGGCGCACTTCACCGTTTTCGAGAATCTTGCCCTTCCCAGCGGCTACCACTTCGCCCTGGATCGGTTTCTCTTTGGCGGTATCGGGAATCACGATGCCACCGGCGGTACGGCGTTCCTCTTCGAGGCGGCGCACGATCACACGGTCATGCAGTGGCCGAATTTTCACCACGGTTTCTCCTTTTTTCGCAATGGCTTGAGCCGTCATAGGTACAGTCCTCCGTAAAGAAAAAAGATGTTTTGCTGCCGACTTGGGCGTCGATACCGAGCGCTCCTCGCCAACTTGCTGGACGAGTTGTTAGCACTCGTGTTAAGTGAGTGCTAATGATAATCGGGTGCTCCAAGGAGTCAAGCTAGGGGTAGTTGTGGAGGAAAGAAAAACAGGCCGCGTTGCCCGTGGCGCCCGGAGCTTTTACAAGACCTTGATTTAGAGAACCTTAAGCAATGCCATCATGTTATCGTTATCCAAATCCATCATGGGAAGCAGCTACCAAATCGTGTTGACCACGTGCCCGGACCCGCGTCTGGCCGAGAGTATGGCCACGACATTGGTCGAGGAGCGCTTGGCTGCCTGTGTGAATATCCTGCCGCCGATGCGATCCGTATATCGCTGGAGCGGAAAGATCAGGTCGGGAAATGAACAGCTGCTTATTATAAAGATACGAGCGGACGATTACGCCGCCGTACAACGGCGCCTGGAAGAGCTCCATCCCTATGAACTTCCCGAGGTCATTGCCGTCCCAATCCTCAACGGACTCCCGGCTTACCTCGCTTGGCTAGAAAATCCCGACGCCACATCATGAAGAAATTACTTCTGCTGGCGCTGTTGGCGTTCGGGGGCGCCGCGCTAGCGGCGCCGGAAGATGAGCTGCTGCCCGCGGATCAGGCATTCCAGCTAACAACAGGCGTGGACGGAGCAGCGATCGTAGCGAGCTGGAAAATCGCTTCCGGTTATTATCTATACCGCGATAAATTCAAATTCCAGGCGCTTGATCCCGATCTTCGACTCGGCGCCCCGCAGTTCCCCGAAGCAAAAATCAAAGAGGATCCGTACTTCGGCCGAACGCCGATCTATGTGGATCAGGTGGGTGTGCGCGTTCCGCTGACGATTGCTTCTAGAGCCGGGGACAGCATGCGGGTGCGTATTACTGCGCAAGGTTGCAACGAGCCGATAGGCGTGTGCTACCCGCCCATCGTTAAGGATGTGAACATGTCCCTGCCGGTTGCGGCGGCGATGACGTCGGACGGAAAATCGATCAACTCGCTGCGCAACTTCGCCCAGACGCTTGGGCTGACAAAAGAGAGCAGCGAGGTCGTCGATCCCGATAAGGCGTTCCTCGTAGAAGCGGCGGCCGTGGAAGGGCCGGCGGTGCGCGTCCGCTTCACGATCGACGACTGCTGTTATCTCTACCGCGATAAATTGCGGTTCAGCATTTCGACGGCGGACGGCAACCCAGCCACCGGAAACGTGCGGCTCGGAGCTTATGAATTGCCGCCGGGCGAAGTCCTCACCGACGAGTTCTACGGCCGCACGCAGGTGTATCGCCGCAACGTGGATCTACGTCTGCCATTGAGCGTCGCCGACACAAATACCCCCGACCTGCTGCTCCGCGTCGGCTATCAAGGGTGCTCGGAAAAAGGGGTGAAGATTTGCTATCCACCCACGACGCGCGAGCTTCCCATTCATCTCACCGCCGCCGGTCAAACCGGAAACGCTCAGGCTGAACCACCGGAAGGCGTCGGCGGATTTTTGTGGGCGCTGTTGGGTGCCTTTGCGGGCGGATTACTTCTTACCTTCACTCCCTGCGTACTTCCCATGATTCCCATCCTCTCGGGCGTCATTGTCCGCACCGAAGGCGCGCGCTTGACCAAGCTGCGTGGCGGATTGCTGTCGTACACCTACGTATTGGGCACGGCTGTCACCTATGCCGTTGCCGGAGCAATTGCCGGGGCAACCGGGGAGCAGTTACAGGCGTATTTCCAGAATCCGTGGGCCATCGGTGTATTCGCCGCCGTACTGGTATTGCTCGCGCTCTCGATGTTCGGGCTCTACGAGCTGCAAATGCCGGCAACGGTCCAAACGCTGCTACATCGGCACTCCGCCGCGCTTCACGATAAGTCCAAGGGCCGCGGCGTCACCGAGTTTGTCGGCGTCTTTCTGCTGGGTGGGATTTCGGCGCTGATCATCGGCGCCTGCGTGGCACCGGTCTTGGCATTTACGCTCGGGACCGCCATCGCGACGCGGGACCCGTGGCTTGGCGCCGGTATCATGTTCGCGCTTGCGCACGGGCAAGGAGCCATTCTCGTCGCGATCGGCGTCAGCGAAGGTTTCTTGCTGCCACGCGCCGGCGCCTGGATGCACACCGTAAAGCACATTTTCGGTGTGCTCCTAATTGCCGTCGCGATTTATCTCACCGGCACGCTGCCACAAGTCCCGGTACTGTTTTTGTGGTCCGCGCTGCTGATCGTATGCGCCGTATACCTCGGCGCCACGCAGTCGCTTGCAAAAGGCGCCAGCGGCTGGCAATACCTGCAAAAAGGCATCGGCACATTTCTGTTGGTCTGGGGAATCATCACGCTGTTCGGCGGTTTCATAGGTGGTCGCGACGTGTTCAATCCTTTGCCGCTTGAACGCATGAACATGGCGTTTACCGGCGTCGCGGGCGGCCGCGTCGCCGACGACTCCGTGTTCAAGACGATCCGTTCCGTGGCCGATCTCGAAATGGAGCTCGCCCGTGCCAAGGATACGGGGAAGCCGGTAATCCTCGACTACTACGCCACATGGTGCACCGACTGCGTACGAATGGAAGCTTCCACTTTTCGCGATCCTCAGGTACGACAGGCCCTCGCTGAGCGTTTCGTGGCGCTGCAAGCAGATGTCACGACCACGGAGGATCCGCACGTCAGCGCGCTCAAGCGGCGTTTCAACGTCTATGGGCCGCCCGCCATGCTGTTTTTTGCCCGTGACGGAAAGGAACAGCGGAGCCTGCGGACGTACGGGTACCGGTCCCCCGCTGAATTTCTGGCTGTCCTCTCTCAGATCTGATGTCGCTTCCTTTGTCGCTGCGCGCGCTGCTTTTGATCACCGCGTTAGTGGCCGTCGCGGCGGGATCGCTGCTGTCAACCTGGTCTTCCAGAAACGCAGCTGAGCCCTCCGGGCCCTCAATAGAGAAGTTAGCGCTTCCAGACATCGATGGAAGCCGCCGGTCGCTCAGCGAATGGCGGGGCAAAATCGTGCTTCTCAATTTCTGGGCAACGTGGTGCGCTCCCTGCCGGGAAGAAATTCCGCTACTTAAAGAGATGCAGACAGAGCACGCGGAGCAGGGACTACAGATAGTCGGGGTAGCCATCGATGACCCTAGTGAGGTCACCGCTTTCCACCGTCGATTCCGGATTAATTACCCTATCCTGCTCGGCAACCTGGATACGTTATCCCTGGCCGCACAGACGGGAAATGCCGCACAAGCTCTTCCCTACACCTTAATCCTTTCGCGGGAAGGACGAGTACTTTCAACAAAGATCGGCGCTTACACTCGTCCTGAGATTGAGGCGGTCTTGCGCGGCGCTCTCGCCACAGCCTCGGCCCAGTAAAGCGGATCACACCTCCCCGCTGGCTTTTGTTTTGATCTTCGGCTAACTTGGAGGAACTTTCGCCAAGTGTCGCTGCATTGATAGGCTCCCCGGAGCGGCGGCAATATGTTTCAGCATGTGGAGGCAGCGGGTTTCGCATGGCCGAGTTGCTCGTCCTGAACGGACCAAACTTGAATTTGCTCGGCGAACGGGAGCCTCAGCATTATGGGAAAGTCGGCTTGGCCGACATTAATGCGCGGCTAACCGAGCAGGCCAAACTGGCCGGACATCGCCTGCAATGTTTCCAGAGTAACGCCGAACATGAGCTGATTGACCGCGTACAGCAGGCATCGACTGAAGGCGTCGCCTTCATCCTGCTCAATCCCGCCGGTTACACCCACACCAGCGTAGCGTTGCGCGATGCCCTAACGGGGACACGCATCCCGTTCATCGAAGTACATTTATCGAACATTCAGGCGCGCGAGCCGTTTCGTCGTCACTCGTATTTCTCGGATATCGCTGTGGGCGTTATCTCCGGCTTCGGTGCCCTCGGATACGAGCTTGCGCTCGCTGCGGCCATAGAACGAATCAAAAAATCATAAAGGATCGCTCTGCATGGACATACGCAAAGTTAAAAAACTCATAGAGATGCTTGAAGAATCGAGCCTTGCTGAGATAGAGATCCGTGAAGGCGAAGAATCGATCCGCATCAGCCGCGCGAGCTCGGTCGGAACGGGAACAGGAACCACGGTAACTTCGGCCAGTGCATCCCCGCCCAGCGCCGTTGCGCCGGCGGCCGCCGCCGCGGCCACCTCTCCCCCACCGAACTCCGCCGTAAACGCTGTAGCGCCGCCGGCTGCACCCGCCGGGCAGTCGGTCACTTCCCCGATGGTCGGCACTTTTTATCGTTCGCCCAACCCTGGCGCCAAGCCTTTCGTTGACGTCGGTTCGGAGGTAAAAGTGGGTGACGTGCTATGCATCATCGAAGCCATGAAGATGATGAACCAGATCGAATCGGATAAAGCCGGGGTAGTAAAAGCCGTCCTGAAGGAAAACGGCCAGCCGGTCGAGTTCGGCGAACCGCTTTTCATCATCGAATAACCGCTTCCATGTTTGAAAAGATCGTGATTGCCAATCGCGGCGAAATAGCGCTGCGTATTCAGCGCGCCTGCCGCATGCTCGGTATCAAGACGGTGGCGTTGCACTCGGAGGCCGATCGCGACGCGAAGTATGTCCGGCTCGCGGACGAGTCCGTGTGTATCGGTCCGGCGCGCGCTATCGACAGCTACCTCAATATTCCGGCCGTTATCAGCGCGGCGGAAGTGACGGACGCCCAGGCGATACATCCAGGCTATGGTTTCCTGTCGGAAAACGCCGACTTCGCCGAGCGCGTGGACAAGAGCGGCTTCGTCTTTATCGGCCCGCGGGCCGAAACCATACGGCTGATGGGCGACAAGATCTCGGCGATCAGGGCAATGAAGAAAGCCGGTATACCGTGCGTGCCCGGGTCCGACGGCCCGCTTCCGAAAAACGATCGCGACCTGTTTCGCATCGCCGCGCAGATCGGCTATCCGGTACTGATCAAGGCGACCGGCGGCGGTGGCGGCCGCGGGATGCGCGTCGTGCATACCGAGGCGGCGCTGTTGAACGCAGTGAATCTGACGCGCGCGGAAGCGCTCGCCGCCTTTAATAACGAAACCGTGTACATGGAGAAGTACCTCGACAACCCGCGGCATATCGAGTTCCAAGTGCTGGCGGACGAGCACGGCAACGCCATCCACCTCGGCGAGCGCGACTGCTCCATGCAACGGCGGCACCAGAAAGTCGTAGAGGAGTCTCCGGCGCCGGGACTGCCCGAAAAGTTGCGCCATCGCATCGGCGAGCGCTGCGCCGATGCCTGCCGGCGCATCGGCTACCGCGGCGCCGGCACCTTCGAGTTCCTGTATCAGGACGGCGAGTTCTATTTCATCGAAATGAATACCCGCGTGCAGGTGGAGCACCCGGTCACGGAGCTCGTCACCGGCATCGATATCGTCCGCGAACAAATTCTGATCGCCGCCGGCGAGCGGCTTTCCTATCGCCAGAAGGACATCACCTGGCGCGGGCACGCGCTCGAATGCCGCATCAACGCCGAAGACCCGCGGCGGTTTACCCCCTCGCCCGGTCGCATCACGTATTATCACCAGCCCGGCGGACCGGGGGTGCGCGTGGACACGCACGTCTACAACAACTACACCGTCCCGCCGTACTATGATTCGATGATCGCGAAAGTCATCACGCACGCCGAGACACGCGAGCTCGCGCTCGCGCGCATGCGCGTCGCGTTATCCGAAATGGTGGTGGACGGCATCAAGACCAACATTCCGCTGCATCAGGACATCCTGAATGACGCCAATTTCATCAAGGGCGGCGTCAATATTCACTACTTGGAACGCAAGCTCGGGCTGTAGCGTTCCGCTCGCCGTAACGCGATCGGGCTTGTATGCTGTTTTTGGATGCCTTGGTTGCTGATCAAATTCTCTCTGCCGCGCGCGCATGTCGCCTCGGTCGCCGACGCGCTCGAAGCGTGTGACGCGCTATCGGTCACGGTCGAAAGCGCGAGTGATGAGCAACGGTTACAAAGCGCGCTGGAAGAAACTCCCTTGTGGAATGAGAACCGTGTCGTCGGTCTCTTCCCGGAGCACACCGACAGCGAGGCGGTGCTCGACGCCGTTCGCGCCGCGCTAAATACTTCCAACATTCCGCGCGGCGAAGTCAGCCAACTTGACGATGCCGACTGGGCGCGCGCCTGGATGGCGAACTACCGGCCGCTACAAATCAGCCCACGGCTTTGGATCTGCCCGAGCTGGTGCGCGCCGCCGGATCCGAGCGCGGTTAATCTGCACCTCGATCCCGGGCTTGCTTTCGGTACCGGCACACATCCGACGACCGCGCTTTGCCTGCGTTGGCTCAGCGAGCAGCCGTGCGCCGGAAAAACGGTAATCGACTACGGCTGTGGCTCCGGCATCGTCGCGATCGCGGCTTTGATGCTTGGCGCCGCTCGCGCGATCGGCGTCGACGTCGATCCTCAGGCGCTCGCCGTCAGCCGCGAAAATGCCGCGCGCAACGGCGTTGGTGAGCGCTATCGAGCCTGTGCGCCGCACGGGCTCGGCCCCGAGGAGCGCGCCGACCTACTCGTGGCTAATATTCTCGCGGGCACACTGATTGCGCTCGCCGCGGAAATCGCGCAGCGCGTGAAACCGGGCGGGCACGTGGCTTTGAGCGGAATCCTGCCCGAACAAGCCGAGGAAGTTCGGCGCCGCTACGCGTCGGACTTCGCGTTACAGTCGAACGAACAGGAGGGCTGGATATTGCTCGCCGGTCAACGATTGCACTGATCGCATGTATACGCGTTGCCCAGAATGCCAAACCGCTTTTCGTATCACCGTGACCCAGCTGAAAGCACGGGACGGGCTGGTGCGCTGCGGACGTTGCGATTCCATATTCCGCGCCGATTTGCGCCTATTCGCGCCACCGGCCGCCGAAACCGATCACATCGAAGAAATTCCCGAATCGGAGATGTTCATTGATCTCGGATCCGACGAGGCAATCGATGCGTCCTCGCCGCAACAGGAGACGGAGCCGGAGATTCCGGTGGTTTCCGATCTGTCGTTTTTTGAACCACGCCGGCGCCTGGTGCCGACCGCGCTGTGGCTAATCGCCACGATGGCGTTCAGTGCGCTATTGCTCGGACAATTTGCCTACTTCTATCGTCACGAGCTCGCGCAACTCCCGGGGCTGCGCGCGCCGCTGCTGCAAATGTGCGGCTTATTGCATTGCGACGTGGTCTCCCCGACCGCGGGGACGGTGCCCGAATTGGTACAAACCAGCATCGCGCCGCATCCGCGCTACGCCAACGCCCTACGAATCCGCGCGAATCTCGCGAATCGCACCGACCAAACGCAGCCTTTGCCGTTGATACAAGTCAGCCTCACGGACAGCGACGGCAAACTTCTTGCACGGCGGACGTTCGCGCCGCGCGAATATCTCGGTCCATCTTCCGCCGCCGTCCCGCTCGGCCCCCATGTCGCAATGCAGACACTCCTCGACGTGACGAATCCGGACAACAAGGCGGCGGGCTACGAAGTTCAGCTGTTTCCACAACAACCCGCGCGCGCTGATTGATTGCGCGCGGTTCGATTCGAGAACAGCAACACAATCGCGAAACTGTCAAGTGATTTTTGATTTTTCGTAAATCGCGCCAACGCGCGGCGCGCATCTTCCACTCATCGCGCCCCTCTTCCCCGCGCGGAGAATTTCTGGTTATGATTCCGCCCCCGCCGAGTCTTAGGGTAGAGAAAGATCCGACATGAGAATCGGACTTTACGAATTGCGCAATAATCTTTTTCTCGCGCCCATGGCTGGCGTTACCGATCGGCCCTTTCGCCAGCTGTGCAAACAACTGGGCGCCGGCATGGCGGCGTCGGAAATGGTGTCGTCGAATTCGCTGCTCTGGGGCAGCGACAAGACGCGGCGTCGCGCGGATCACAGCGGCGAAGACGAGCCGCGCACCGTGCAGATCGCCGGCGCGGACCCCGCCATGATGGCGGAAGCGGCGCGCTACAACATGGATCGCGGCGCGCAGATCATCGACATCAACATGGGTTGTCCCGCGAAAAAAGTTTGCAACGTGATGGCGGGCTCGGCTCTGTTGCAGCACGAGTCTCTGGTCGCGCGGATTCTCGAAGCGGTAGTCAAAGCGGTGTGCATTCCCGTGACGCTCAAGATACGAACCGGCTGGGACAGCGCGCATCGCAACGGCGTGCGGATCGCGCGCATCGCCGAAGCGAGCGGCATACAGGCGCTCGCCGTCCACGGTCGCACGCGCGCGGATCTGTTTCAGGGCGACGCCGAGTACGAAACGATCGCCGCGATCAAGCAGGCGGTAAAAATTCCGGTGGTCGCCAACGGCGACATTACTTCTGCGGAAAAGGCCGCTAAGGTGTTACGCGAGACCGGGGCGGACGGCGTCATGATCGGGCGCGCGGCGCAAGGAAACCCGTGGATTTTCCGGGAAATCGGGCACTTCCTCGCGACCGGCGAGCGGCTCCCGCCGCCTCCCGTGGCCGAAGTACGCCACACGCTGCTCGGGCATCTCGCGAACCTCTATGCGTTCTACGGCGAGCATCTCGGGGTGCGCATCGCGCGCAAGCATATCTCGTGGTACAGCAAAGGACTGGTCGGCGGCGCGATGTTCCGGCATCGCATCAATCAAGTGGAAACGGTCGACGCGCAACTGGCGATGGTGCGGGAATTTTTCGAGTGTAGCGAATCGCGCTCGGCTCGCGAACCTCTCCCGCCCGCGGGAGAGGGAATGAGGGAGAGAGGCGGGCGGCACGAAGCCGCCGAACTTCGAACCGCGGGACTTGCCGCATGAAAGACCGCAAAGTCCTGCTATCGACGCACGTCAAGAATTCGCTCGAGCGGTATTTTCACGATTTGAACGGCGAAAAAACCACCGATGTGTACGACATGGTGATCTCCGAAGTCGAACGGCCGTTGCTCGAAATCGTGATGCGTCACGTCAAGAGCAATCAATGCCGCGCCGCGGAAATGCTCGGCATCAATCGCAACACGCTGCGCAAGAAGCTCAAGCAGTACAAACTCAACTGACCGGCGTCCGCGCCGGTCACGCGACTAGACGACATGGCGGCGATCAAGCGCGCGCTCATCAGCGTATCGGACAAGACCGGCGTCGCTGAATTCGCGCAGGCGCTTTCCTCCCTCGGCGTCGAAATTCTTTCGACCGGCGGCACCGCCCGCCTGCTTCAATCGCAGCGGATCCCCGTGGTGGAAGTGTCGGACTACACGGGCTTCCCCGAGATGCTCGATGGCCGCGTGAAAACATTGCATCCGCGCGTGCACGCCGGCGTGCTGGCGCGGCGCGATGTCGAGGCGCACCTGCGCGCGCTGCGCGCGCAAAATATTCCGCTGATCGATCTCGTCGTCGTCAATCTCTATCCCTTCGAACGGACGGTGGCGCGGCCCGATTGCGATCTCGCGTCCGCGATCGAGCAAATCGACATCGGCGGCCCGACGCTCTTGCGCGCGGCCGCCAAGAACCACGCGGGCGTCACGGTCGTGGTCGATGCCGCGGACTACGCAACGGTGCTCGCGGAAATGCGTGAACGACACAACGCGGTGAGCGACGCAACGCGCTTTCGCTTGGCCGTAAAAGCGTTCGAGCACACGGCGCGCTATGACGGCGCCATTGCGAATTATCTCGGCGCGCTTTCCGTCGACGGGTCGCGCGAAGAATTTCCCCATACCTACAACATGCAGGTCGTGCGCGCGCAGCGGCTTCGCTACGGCGAGAACCCGCATCAACGCGCCGCGTTTTATGTCGAGCGCCACGCGCCGCCCGGCGCTATCGCGACCGCGCGCCAGCTGCAAGGCAAGGAGCTGTCGTTCAACAACATCGTCGACGCCGACACCGCGCTCGAGTGCGTTAAATCGTTTGACGCGCCCGCTTGCGTGATCGTGAAGCACGCCAACCCCTGCGGCGTCGCGGTCGCGGGCGCACTGCGCGACGCGTACGAGCGCGCCTACGCGACCGATCCCACCTCCGCGTTCGGCGGCATCATCGCTTTCAATCGGACGCTCGATGCGTCCTGCGCCCAGGCGATTGTCGAGCGCCAGTTCGTCGAGGTTATCGTCGCGCCGGATGTCGATCCGGCGGCGCTGACGGTGCTTGGGACCAAATCGAACGTGCGGGTGCTGGCGTGTGGCGCCTGGAGTGACGCGACGCCGGTCGCGTGGGATTGGAAACGTGTTACCGGGGGGGTGCTGCTGCAGGATCCCGATCGCGCGCCGGTGGACGCGAGCCGACTGAAAACCGTCACCCGCCGCGCGCCGAGCGCGCAGGAACTGCAAGATCTGCTGTTCGCGTGGCGGGTCGTCCAGTTCGTGAAATCGAACGCGATCGTGTACTGCAAGGACGGGCGCACGGTCGGCGTCGGGGCGGGCCAGATGAGCCGCGTCTACAGCGCACGCCTCGCCGCGATCAAGGCCCGGGACGCGGGGCTCGACGTGCGCGGCAGCGTCATGGCGTCGGACGCGTTCTTTCCGTTTCGCGACGGTCTCGATCAGGCGGCCGAGGTCGGCGTCACCGCGGTGATTCAGCCGGGCGGGTCGCTGCGCGATCAAGAAGTGATCGACGCCGCCGACGAGCACGGCATCGCGATGGTCTTCACCGGCATCCGGCACTTCCGCCACTAAGAGACGCATCGACCGGCGGCGTATACTTCCGTTTCGCGCTTCGCGTCTTTGCATGGCATGATCACATGAAGATACTCATCATCGGCGGCGGCGGACGGGAACACGCGCTGGCGTGGAAAGTCGCGCAATCGGACCGCGTCACGCGCGTCTATGTCGCGCCGGGCAATGCCGGCACCGCGCGCGAATCGAAGTGCGAAAACGCCGTCATCGCGGCCGAGGACATCGAGGATCTCCTGCATTTCGCGCAGGCCAAGCGCGTCGATCTGACCATCGTCGGTCCCGAGACGCCTCTCGTGGCCGGTATCGTCGACCGCTTCAGCGCGGCGGGCCTCACGTGCTTCGGTCCGACCCAGGCGGGCGCCCGCCTCGAAGGTTCCAAAGCGTACGCCAAACGATTTCTTAAACGCCACCGCATTCCCACCGCCGCCTACCACGAATCGAACGACTACGAGACGACCGTCGCGCTGGCCGAGAAGCTGCGCTTCCCGTGCGTGCTGAAGGCCGACGGCTTGGCCGCCGGTAAAGGCGTGGTTATCGCCCCGACGCGCGAGGAATTTCTGCGCTCCGCGCGCGACCTGCAACGCGACCGCGTCCTCGGGGAGGCGGGGCAGCGGGTCGTCATCGAGGAATTCCTTGCCGGCGAAGAGGTGAGCTACATCGTGATGGTGGACGGCCGGCACGTGCTGCCGCTGGCCACGTCGCAAGATCACAAGCGCGTGAACGACAATGATCAGGGACCGAATACCGGCGGCATGGGCGCGTACTCGCCGGCGCCGATCGTCACACCCGAGCTATCGAACCGCATTCTGCGCGAAGTGATCGAGCCGACGGTGCGCGGCCTCGCCGATGACGGCTCCCCCTACACCGGTTTTCTCTACGCCGGCCTGATGATCGCGCCGGACGGCACGCCGAACGTGCTCGAGTTCAACTGCCGCTTCGGCGATCCCGAAACCCAGCCGATATTGATGCGCCTGCGATCCGACTTGGTCGAGCTGATCGAGCTCGCGCTCGCCGGACAACTCGACAGCGCCGAGCCGCGCTGGGACGAACGCGTCGCGCTCGGCGTGGTGATGGCGGCGGGCGGTTATCCGGGGAGCTACCGCAAGGGCGACGTCATCGCCGGCTTACCGGCCGATACCGCCGACGTCAAAGTATTTCACGCGGGCACGGCGGAGCAGCAAGGAGCGATCGTGACCAACGGGGGGCGCGTGTTGTGCGTCACGGCGCTCGGCGCTACAGTGAAGGCCGCGCAAGCGCGCGCTTACGATGTCGCGCGGCGCATCCATTGGCCGGACGCACACTACCGCCGCGACATCGGTTACCGGGCTGTCGCGCGCGAAGCGCATTAGAAAATACAGGCAGGAAAACACATGTCCAAAGTCTTTGTCGCCATTCTCATGGGCTCGGATTCCGACCTCGAGCAAATGCAAGCCGCGATCGACACGCTCGACAAGCTCGGCATCGCGCGCGAAGTGCGCGTGCTCTCGGCCCACCGCACGCCCGACGCGACGCATGCCTACGTCAAGGAAGCGGACGGACGCGGCTGCGCCGTTTTCATCGCCGCGGCCGGCATGGCGGCGCATCTCGCCGGCACCGTCGCCGCGCTGACGCTGAAACCGGTCATCGGCGTGCCGCTCGAATCCGGGCCGCTCAAGGGGCAAGACTCGCTGCTGTCGACGGTGCAAATGCCGGGCGGCATTCCGGTCGCCTGTGTCGCGATCGGCAAGGCGGGCGCGAAAAACGCCGCGTTTCTTGCCGCGGAAATCATCGCCCTGTCCGACGCGGCGCTTGCACGGCGCTTGCTCGATGAGCGCAAGGCTAACGCCGCGGAAGTGGCGGCCAAAGACAAAGCCGTGCGGGAGCGTTTCGGCTCCAACGTCTGATGTCGGCACTCGAGCACGCCGCGCGGATTCTCAAGCAAGGCGGTCTCGTCGCTTACGCCACCGAATATTGCTTCGGCCTCGGCTGCGATCCCATGAACGAGCGCGCGGTGGCGCGTCTCTTGCGCGCTAAGCGCCGTCCCGCCGCCAAAGGCCTGATCCTCATCGCCGCTGCCATTGATCAACTCGCGCCCTACGTCGCGGCAATACCGGCGCACGTCGCCGCCACCTGGCCGGGTCCGTACACCTGGCTGCTGGAACCGCGCGCCTCGGTGCCGCGTTGGATCACCGGCGCACACCCGCGGATTGCGGTACGCGTCACGGCGCATGCGCAAGCCGCGGCACTCTGCCGCCGCGCGGGCATGGCGATCGTCTCCACCAGCGCGAATCGGGCGGGCCAGCATCCGGCGCGCAGTCATCGCGAAGTGTTGCGCCGTTTCGGCATGGACATCGATTACGTGTTGCCCGGCCGCGTGGGCGATCTCGATGCCCCCACGCCGATCCGCGACGCCGTCACCGGCGGGTCGATACGCGGTGACTAACCGCATGGCGCAACCGGATATCGAGGCGGTCAAGGCGTACCTGCTCGACCTGCAAGATCGCGTCTGCGCCGCGCTCGAGCGCGAAGATGGCGCCGCGCGGTTTCGCGAAGACCGCTGGGAGCGTCCCGGCGGGGGCGCGTCGGTGCACGGCGGCGGGCGCACGCGCGTGATCACGGACGGCGCCGTGTTCGAGCAAGGCGGCGTGAATTTCTCCCACGTTCACGGCGCCACGTTGCCGCCTTCGGCGACGGCGCAGCGCCCGGAGCTCGCCGGCCGCGGCTTTCAGGCGCTCGGCGTGTCGCTCGTCATGCATCCGCGCAACCCGTACGTGCCGACGTCGCATTGCAACGTGCGTTTCTTTCAAGCGGAGAAAGCCGGCGCCGAGCCGGTGTGGTGGATCGGCGGCGGCTTCGATCTCACGCCGTACTACGGGTTCGACGACGATTGCGTGCATTGGCATCGCACGGCCAAGCGCGCGTGCGATCCATTCGGCGCCGATTACCACGCGCGCTTCAAACGCTGGTGCGACGAATACTTTTACATCAAGCACCGGCGGGAACCGCGCGGCGTCGGCGGATTGTTTTTCGACGATCTGGACGAGCGCGGTTTCGATCATTGCTTCGCGTTTCTGCGCAGCGTGGGAGACCGGTATCTGGATGCGTATTTGCCGATCGTGCAACGGCGCAAGCATCTCCCGTATGGCGAACGCGAGCGCGACTTCCAGCTCTACCGGCGCGGCCGCTACGTCGAGTTCAATCTCGTGTACGACCGCGGTACGCTGTTCGGCTTGCAATCGAACGGGCGCACGGAATCGATACTGATGTCGTTGCCGCCGCTCGTGCGCTGGCGCTACGATTGGCGGCCGCAACCGGGAACCGCCGAAGCGCGTCTGTACGACTATTATTTGCAGCCGCGCGACTGGCTCGCAGGAGAAAAGCAACCGTGATCGAAACTTCGCTGCCGCAGGACCAGGAGCCGACGTTACGGGTGTCGCCGATGCCGTCCGACACCAACGCGACGGGCGACATCTTCGGCGGCTGGATCATGTCGCAGGTGGACATCGCGGGCGGCATCCACGCGGCGCGGCGCGCACGCGGCCGCGTCGCGACCGTCGCGGTCAACGCCTTCACCTTCAAGAAACCGGTGTACGTCGCCGACGTGGTGAGCTTCTATACGCAGCTCGTCAGAGTCGGCACCACGTCGCTCACCATCGACGTCAAAGTTTACGCGGAGCGTAGCTGGGGCACGAAAACATCCGGCGAAGTGGTGCTCGTCACCGACGCGGTGCTCACCTACGTGGCACTCGACGCGGACGGGCGCAAACGTCCCGTTCCTGCCGAATAAACATCCGCGCATGGACATCGCGCCAGCCTGCACTAGGCTTGGGAGCGTATGGTAAAAGCCCTCTGGAAATCCGCTCGGGTGGCGCTACTGCTGAGCGCGGTGCTCGCGACACGAGCGCTACTCGCCGCCGAGCCAACGCTCGCGCAACTGCAAGCACCCGGACCGGAAACAGCGCCGCTTACGATCGTGGATCGCGGCGAACCGCAGTTTCTGCAAACGCCCGCCTCCGCGCTGACGTGGAAGCTAACGCCCGCCGCTCCCCTGCCGGCCGGCGCGCCGCCGAACAACCGCTTGATTGACCTCTATACCGGCACCGCGACGGCGCCGGTCCTGCTTTGCCGCGTGCTCGTGCGTTATTACCGGGCTCGCTCGGGCTGGATGCCCTATTTCCGGCTCGATGAAGAACCACTGCTCACACGCGTCAACGGTCGCTGGCAACCGATCGAGCTGGCCCCCGGCATCCCCGCCCTCATCGCGCAAAAGGGAAACGCCGTACCGACGCCCGAGGGCTTCTTTCCGTCGCTCGAATTCGGCTTGACGTCCGGGTCGCTGACGATCGTCGGCTGGCAAGCGCGCTAGCGTTTCTTCAGCGCCTCGAGGAAGGGCGAGATCAAGTCCATCGGCAGCGGGAACACGATCGTCGAGCTCTTCTCGCCCGCAATGCCTGATAACGTTTGCAGGTAGCGCAACTGCAATGACTGCGGGCTGCGGCTCATCTGCTCGGCCGCCATTACGAGTTTCTCCGCCGCCTGCAGCTCGCCTTCCGCGTGAATGATCTTCGCCCGCCGCGTGCGCTCGGCCTCCGCCTGCTGGGCGATCGCGCGCACCATCGTCGCATCGATATCGACGTGTTTGATCTCGACGCTGGTCACTTTGATGCCCCACGCGTCGGTGGCCGCATCGAGAATGCGCTGAATGTCGATATTGAGCTTGTCGCGCTCCGCCAACATTTCATCGAGCTCGTGCTTGCCGAGCACCGAGCGCAGCGTCGTCTGCGCGAGCTGACTGGTGGCGGAGTAGTAATCCTCCACCTGTATGATGGCGCGCTGCGGATCGACCACGCGGAAGTACACCACGGCATTGACCTTCACGGAGACGTTGTCGCGCGATATGACATCCTGGGGTGGCACGTCCATGACGACCGTGCGCAGGTCGACTTTCACGACCTGTTGGATACCGGGCAGAATGATGACAAGTCCCGGTCCTTTCACGCGCCAGAACCGCCCGAGCATGAACACCACGCCGCGTTCGTATTCACGAAAGATGCGGAACGCGGAAAATAAAATGAGCGCGATGACGGCAATAACAAAACCAGCGGAAGCGAAGCCCATGTCAGTTACCCTCTTTTTGATCTGGTTCAACCACTAAGGTCAGCCCGTCACGGCCTACGACCCGTATCCTTTGTCCGTGCGAGAGCGGCGTATGCGTGCGCGCCTGCCAGCGCTCGCCGTGCACCAGCACCCAACCGCGGTCGGCGAAGGCTCGCAGCGCTTCGCCGGTGGCGCCGATCATCTGTTCCGAGCCCGAGACAACCGCGCGCCCGCGGGCGCGCATGGCGAGCGAGACGATGCCGAAAAGGATCGCGCTGCTCACGACCGCGATGATCGTGATCAACTGCCACGCGATGTCATAGCCTTCGACGCCGGTGTCGAGCAGGATGATGGAGCCGGCGACGAAGGCGATCACGCCGCCGATGCCGAGCGCCCCGAAGCTCGGCATGAACGCTTCCGCCACCATGAAGGCGAGGCCGAGCAGGATGAGGCCGAGGCCGGCGTAATTGACGGGCAGCACTTGAAACGCGTAAAGCGCGAGCAGCAGGCAGATTCCGCCGACGACGCCGGGCAGCACGTAGCCGGGATTCCACAGCTCGAAAAAAAGACCGTAAACCCCGAGCATCATCAGGATGTAAGCGACGTTCGGATCGGTGATCACGGAGAGCAGCTTGGTGCGCCAGTCGGGCTCGAAAGCGTCGAG
>Ga0070741_10009308_pt1 | contig 19177 bp, 11 predicted proteins | sample Coa_R1_4_FD_66440 | JGI IMG/M metagenome (GOLD analysis project Ga0070741, IMG submission 66440) | Surface soil microbial communities from Centralia Pennsylvania, which are recovering from an underground coalmine fire - Coalmine... | ecosystem: Environmental > Terrestrial > Soil > Unclassified ...
CCGCGACCCGTGAACGCGCGCGTCCATCGCCTTGACTCTGTCTCCGGCGATCTTCACCGTCGAGTTATGTTGCGTCGCCAGCGCCACGGCATCTTCGAGCGTCAGCTTGCGCGATTGCGCGTGTGCCCCAGCGCCGCACAAGAGCGCGAGCACTACCGCCGCGGCAACCGGCGCCGCTCCCTTATGGTCGTGGGTGGAAACGAGCGAACCCGGCTGGGAATCGCGTTGGTGAATCAAAACGTAGATCACGGGAATCACGACAAGCGTAAAGAACATAGAACCTACCAATCCGAATGCAATTGCACTCCCTAAGGGCGACCACATGCTCGAGCCCGAAAGAATCATGGGCGTGACGCCGACCGCCGCTGCCATCGTGGTCAGGAAGATCGGCCGCAGCCTGCGCTCACCCGCTTCGATAGCGGCCTCCTGAATCGGGACGCCTTCCTTCATTCGCTCGCGAATGTAGTCCACCAGGATGATCGAATTCCGGACGACGACGCCGCCCAGACTGACGATCCCCAGAAACCCGGTGAACCCGAATGGATTGTGGGTCACCATTAATCCGACAGCCGCCCCTAGGAGACCGAGCGGAATCGCGGCCATAACCACCAGAGGATCTACCACCGAGCGGAATTGGAACATCAGGATGAGATAGATCGCGATGGAGCTGATCAGCAGCGCGCTGACCATTTCGGGAAACGTATTATTCTGGTTCTCCAGTTCGCCGCCGTACCACACGCGGTACCCGGGGGGCAGCGGCAGTTTATCCGTCACCGGGCGAACACTTCCCAGGACCTGGCTCGGCAGTATGCCGCCCTGCGACGAGGAGCGGATCGTCAGGGTTCGTACTCCGTTCCGGCGAACGATGCGGCCCGGATCCCACACCGGAGTCACCGAGGCGATACTGTCCAAAGGCACCCGGGCGCCGGTTACGGGTGAAATCAGGTACGTGTTGACCACATCATTAAAGCTCTGGCGCCGCTCCGGTTCCAACCGAAGAGTAACGGCGACATCGCGCTCGCCTTCCCAATACGTGGTCACGGGTTCGCCTTCAAACCCGGCTGCCAGCACCAGCCCGATATAAGCGTTGGTGAAGCCCAGGCGATTGGCCACCTCCTGGCGGAGATTCACCTTCATGCGATATGCATCTTCCCGCCAGTCGCTGTACACATCCAGCGATCCCGGTGTGCGCTGCAGGAGGTTGCCAACTTGATCGCCAAACTTCCGCAACACGCGCTCGTCATCGCCGGTAAGCCGGACTTCGACCGGAGCCAACTGCACCGGACCCTGTTGCAGTTCGCTCAGGAAGACGCGGGCTTCCGGAGCCGCCTGCCCGAGCCGCGGCCGCAGCGCTTTCACCAGCTCCGGCGTGACTTCCGCGGACGTGGTCGAGACCAGCAACTGGGCGTAATTCTTGTCGGGCAACTGCGGGTTGACATTGTAATAGAAGCGCGGAAAGCTCGACCCGATGAACGCGGTGTAGTTCACCACGTCCTTCTCGTTGTGCAGCACGTTTTCAATGCGCTTGACGGCGGCCTCGGTGGCTTCCACCTTCCAGCCCTCCGGAAGCCAGACGTCCACCACAAATTGGTCGCGTTCGGCGAACGGGAAGAACCGCTCCGGGACGTGGTGCAGTATGAATGCGCCCGCCACTACCGCGACGATGCCCATTACGACGGCGACCGGCTTGAACTTCATAGCCACGACGATGACGCGGTTGTAGACCGCCTGCATCATCTCCAGGGGCGACATGCGTTTCTTACGCGCAGCGCCTTCAGTGTTATGCAACCCTTTTTTGATAAAGAACTGACTCAACATGGGCGTCAGCAACATGCCCACGATGAAAGAGGTCGAAAGCGCGATGGCCACGGTTAAAGGCAGCGCGCGGATGAACTCACCGGTCGCCCCCGAGAGAATCAGGAAGGGCAGGAAGGAACAGATGATGGTGAGGGTTGCCGTGAGCACGGGGATGGCAAGTTCGGTGGCGCTGCGCCAGGCCGCTTCCTGCCGCGGTACACCTTGGTCGAGCAACTCGATATAGTTATCCGCGATCACGATGGCGTCGTCCACCACCATTCCGAGCACCACGATCAGCGCGGCGATGGATACCTGGTGCAGTTCGATGCCGAAAAAGTTGAGCAGGCCGAAGGTCGCCGAAATGGTGACCGGAATCGCCACCGCGGAAACCAGCGCCACGCGGAACGGCAGCAGCACCATGGTCACCAGAATGACCGAAGCGATGGCGATACCAAACTCGCGAATAAAGTGCTTCACGCGGTCGGCGACGACCGTGGGCTGGTCGGCCACGAAATCGATTTTGAGATCGGGCGGCAAAAGCGGACGCAGGGCTTCGAGCGAAGCGTGCACTTCCTTGCCGAAGTCCACAATATTGTTGCCTTCCTGCATCTCCACCGAGAGCAGCACGGCGCGCTCGCCTCTGGACCGGGCATATTGTGTGGGATCCTTGTAAACTCGCTGCACCGTAGCCAGGTCGCCGATGTAGACCGGCTGTCCGGTGTGCGTCACGTCGATCATCACGCGCCGGATCTGCTCCACACCGGCAAATGCGTCCGTAGTCTCGATGGGCGGTTTGCCGCTCTGTGTCGGCACCGCGCCGGCGTAGTGGACCATATTGCGGCCCTCCAGCGCTTTTTTCACCTGGTCCGCCGAGACGGAGTACTGGGCCAGCCGGCTGAGGGAACTCGCTACGTCAATTTCCTCTTTCTGCTCGCCGATGCGCTTGACCTTGGAGACTGCCCGAATGCGGCGGATCGACGATTCGATCCGCGCGGTATAGTCTTTCAGCTCGCGGTATCCGTAGTGGTCGCTGTGAATCGCCAGCAGCACCGCGACGGTATCTCCGAAATCGTAGTCCACGACTGGACCTTGCACACCCTTCGGCAGATCCGTCTTTTTCAGTTCCGCCATATCCAGACGCAGCTTGGACCAGAACTTCTCCGTGTCCCAGAGACTGTCCTCCAGGTTGACATTGATGAACATCATTCCGTTCATACTTGTCGAGTACGTCTTCTCGCGGCGCACGCCCTCCATCTTGAACAGGCGCTGCTCGACTTTTTGCGTCACCTGGTTCTCGACCTCGGTGGCCGATGCGCCGGGATAAAACGCTGCCACGATTCCTTCACGCACGTGGATTTTCGGGTCCTCCCGGCGCGGCATACGCAGCAGAGCATAAACGCCGCCTATGACCAACATGATCGTGAGGGCGATGGTGACTTGCGGATAACGCAGGGATGCGCGGACCGGATTCATCGGTCACCTCCGGAAATATCGACCAGGTTGCCCTCGCGGACCTTCTGCTGTCCCACGACGACAATCTGCTCGTCACTGCGCACGCCGGAGCGGATTTCGACTTCGGAACCGACTGGCGAGCCTACCTCCACCCGCCTTCCGTAGACGCGCTTGCGGTCCGGGTTGTAGACATACACATTAGGCGCGCCCTGCGCATCGGGCACCACCGCCTCCGCCGGGATGGTCAGGGCGTGAACCTTGTTGGGTCCGAAGATCCGGGCTTCCGCTACCATCCCCGCCAGCAGCACCGGTCCCGGATTGGGCACGAGGATTTTTACCGTATAGGTGCGCGACGCCGGTTCGCTGGCGACACCGATGATCGCCACCTTGCCCTTGAAGCATCGGTCCCCGAGCGAAGGCGCCGTGACTTCCGCGGCGGCGCCTTGCCGGATTTTTGCAATTTCAGCTTCGGGCACCCCCACCCGGACCTTAACCGGGTTCAATTCGACGATGGAAAAGACCGGCGTACCGGCGGCCACCGTCTGTCCGGGATCGACCCGGCGCATGCTGATATTGCCCGAGATTGGCGCGATCAGCCGTGTGTCAGCTAACCGCTTTGCTTCCTCGCTAGCCTGGGCCTCTGCCGCGCGTGCCTGGGCGGTGGCAGTCGCGCGATCTTCTTTGCGCGTCCCCTCCCGCGCCTGGTCATAACGCTCGCGCGCGGCATTGTACGCCGCCTCGAACTTCTGAAAATCGTTCGGCGGCAGACTTTTCCGGTCGAGCAGGAACTTCATGCGCTTGTATTCGTCTTGCGCGCGTTCGAAGTCGATCCGGGCCTGTTCCAGTTCCTGCTTGCGCAGGCCCGCGTCGGCCCGCTGTGAGACGGCGTACGCCGCTTCCTTCTGCGACGTTGCCGCGTTGAAAGCGTTGCGATAGTCGGTGGCCTCGATCTCCGCCAGCAACTGTCCTTTGCTGACATGCTGCCCCTCTTGCACCAGCACTCTGGAAACCCTGCCGCCGACCAGGAAGGCGACGTCGGCCGTTTCCGACCCTTCGACGGAGCCACTGGCGCTTACCGCTTCCGGCCGTTCCACAACGGCTGGAGTTCGGACATGGACCGGGACTGCATTCGTCTCCGGAGCTGCTGCTTCGACGCTGCGCCGGCCGCAGGACGTCAAGGCAGGAATGCAGGCGACCGCGACAATAGACATCAAGATGCGTTTTCGTTGCATGGAGTTTTATCCGATGTTTGATTTGGGCGCCTCGCCGATCCAATGCCGGCCTCGCCGCCACGGGTCGGGGAAGTGCACCCGGCTGGCCACGTTAGCGTGACGTGGAATCAAACACTTCCGAGAATCCGTGCCGAACTGCTTTCGTCACATTCGGCAGGTGCCGATGGAGATGTCGAAGTGCCATTTGCACGTGGGCGCCGGCAATTGTTCCCGATGCGCGGCAGCAGATCCACAGGCGGCGGTCTCCGGCAGACAGTTTGGCGCGGCTTATCGGTCAACACCGCCGTAAGAATCCGGATTACGTGCGATGCTCGTTTTGCTCACGCCGGCGGCGAAGCTCGATGCTTTCGGCGAAAGAGCCTGCGCAGACCCTCTCTGTGAGACGTGCCGTAGGCGATAAATCCCGGAATCGTCAATTCCCACTCGGTGCCTGCCCCCGGAGCGCTCCAGACGCTCACCTTGCCCCCGATGCGCCCGGCGCGCTCGCGCATTCCGCAGATGCCGTAATGGCCCGTGCGTCCCTGTTTGAGGATCGCCGGATCGATTCCTTTACCATCATCCCGGACGCGCAGCCGCAACCCATGTCCATACGCGATCTCCACTTCGATAACCTTGGCTTGAGCGTGATGAAATGCATTTCGGATCGCCTCGCGCGCAATCTGGTAGGCTTCGTCGCGGACAATCGGGCGCACATCGCGCCTTACCCCTTCCACCGTGACCCGGAACTCCGGCGAGCCCTCAGACGCATGTTCGCCTGCAACCGCCAGTATGGCTTCCGGCAGTTCGTTAAACGCCAGGGTGCAAGAACGCATGCCTTGGATGGCCTCTCGTCCCTCAGCGATCGCCTGGCTGGTTCGGCTGAGAGCCTTGTCGAGCATATTCGTCGCCTCCGCCGGCCGGCTGGCAAGGGTATTGCGTGCTGCCTGGAACAAGATCGCCAACCCCTGAAAGCTTTGCAAAAGCGTATCGTGCAGTTCGCGCGCGACGCGCAGCCGCTCGTCCACTCGTCCTTCCAATTGCGCGTTGAATTCCCGTTGCAACTGGCGCATGCGCAACTGGTGCGCAAACCAGATGGAAAGCACAAGGGACGCGAATGCAAGTGCTCTGAACCACAACGTACTCCACCACGGCGGCATTATGCGGATCTGCAGCTTCACCCCCTGCTCGTTCCATGTTCCATCGTTATTGGAGGCCTTAACGAGAAATGTATAGTCGCCGTGGTCAAGATTCGTATACGTGGCAAAGCGACGCGTGGCATCGGTGTATTGCCAGTCTCGATCGAACCCGTCGAGTCGATAGGCGTACCGATTCTTTTGCGGAGCGGTATAGTTTAGTGCTGCGAACTGAATCCGGAATACTGATTGTTCGTGGCGCAAAGTGATGCTTTGGGCAGCATGGATGGCTTCCCGGAGCGGTGAATCCCGGCCGCCGATCCTTACCGGCTTGTTGAACAACTCGAAACCCGTGAGCACCACCGGGGGCGGTCTGGGATTATCTACAAGTTTGTCAGGAGAGAAACTACTTAGGCCGTTGTTGCCGCCAAAGAACAACTGTCCGCCAGGTGCTTGGGCGCGGCAACGGGGAAAGAAATCATTGCCTTGGAGGCCATCGAACGCATCGTAGTTGCGGAAGGCCCGCGTTCTGGGATCGAATCGGGACAATCCCTTAACGGTGCTAACCCATATGTTACCCTGCGCGTCACCAAGGACGCCCACAACGGAATTGTTCGTCAAGCCGTCTTTCTCGGTGTAGTGGTGGGTGAATCTGCCGGTCTTCGGATCGAAACGGTAGAGCCCCGCAACGGAGGCGACCCAAATACCTGCGCCGTCCGAATACGCGTCTTCCGTCCAATTCGCGGCTTGGCTGCCCGGCTGCGAGGGGTCCAGGATGTAGGTGGTGAACCTCCGCGTATGCGTGTCGAACCGTATCAGTCCCGAAGTGTTCGTGCCGAGCCAGAGCATGCCGTCCCGATCGAGCAGCAGGGGATCCACATTCCTGACGGGCAGGCCGGCAGGGTTGCCGGCGTCCTGGCCGAAATGGGTAAAGTGCCTCCCGTCGAAGTAATCCAGACCGGCGCCGTACAATCCAATCCAAACCCCGCCCCTGGGGTCCGCTAGCAGACTGTTGATATTGTTATTGGCCAGGCTGTCGGAGTTCCTGGGATCATGCCGAAAATGCTGAACACGTTCTCCATCCAGCCGGTCCAAACCGCCGCCATAGGTTCCAACCCACACGCTCCCTTGAGAGTCCGGCGCGACGGTCCGCTGCGGGCCGGGGCTCAGGCTGGTGGGGTCGTTGGGATCGGCGATGTAGTGCTTAAAGGTCTTGCCATCGAAGCGATCTACTCCTGCTTCTGTTCCGATCCACAGCACGCCCGTGGAACTGGTGGCAAGTGCGGTGATGACGTTATTGCTCGGGCTCGCCTCATGCTGGGAGTTATGGCGATAGGTGATGAATTTTTCCGGCTCGCCTGCGAGGCGATCCACCCCCGCGGAGCGGGTGCCCATCCACAGCGCGCCCGAGGCGTCCCCATACAGCGTGCGATAGTTGATAACGTCACTGCTCAGACTGGAAGAGTCGTTGGGGTCGTGCAGATAGCGGGTGAAGGTGCCGCGGACCCGATCCATCAAATTCAGGCCGTGGTTGGTAGCCACCCAAAAGCGGCCCGTTCGGTCTTCATAGGTCGCCGTGACCCAATCGTCGCTCAGGCTGGCCGGATTCCGGGGATCGTGAAGATAGCGGATAAACGTTTGGGTTTGGCGATCGAAACGATTCAATCCGCCCCGCGTCGAAATCCACAGAACGCCTGAGCGATCTTGATAGATATGGAATACGTCGTTGTTGCTCAGACTCGCAGGATTACGGGGGGCGTTCTTATAGCGTACAAAGTGGCTGGTCGCAGCATCGAGCACCGTCACGCCCTGATGCCATGAACTGAGCCATAACAGGCCGGTTGTTCTATCTACGGAGACCGCACCGATGTTGATATCGGCGAAACTGGCCGCGTCATCTGGCTTATGCCTGTAAACAATAAACCGGCCCCTGGTCCGATCGAAACGGCTCAGTCCTTCGGAACTGGCTACCCATAACGTGCCGGATTGGTCCTCACAGAACGACCAAAACAGATGGCCGGGCAGACTGGTTGGGTCATCCGCGCGATGATGATAATGAATAAAAGAATCAGTATCGCGATCATAACGGTCGACCCCCTCGTTGGTTCCTACCCACAAAACGCCGGCTCGATCCACGTAGAGGGCCCAAATACTGTCGCACCCGAGGCTGTGGGCATCCTGATCGTCGTGCTTGTAAACCTTGAATGTGTACCCGTCGTAGCGGTTCAAACCGCCGAGCCAGGTGCCAAACCACATGAATCCCTGATGGTCCTGGGCAATTGCTCGCACGTCGGCGTGCGAGAGTCCATCGGCCACCGCAAGGTGGGTGAAGCTGAGTTTGGGCGGATGCGCAACAACCGATGCACAAAATATGCACACGAGGAACGCCACCCTGGACAGCGCCTCCGGGGCAGCAACCCTACGCGAGTTGCCGTGTACCCGTGCCTTCGCAACTGCGATCACTGAAACTTAAGCTTACGCGAACCCCGCATGCGCGATCAACGCATCCAGGGCACCGTCCACTTTGCCGCGACCAGAGTCGACCCACGCGCGCGGAACCCCGACGACTGCATGCCGCAATCGCTCCTCGCCGCTCAGTGATACTGGCGTGCGATGTTGTATTTCCGCATTCGCGATTGCAACGTCGTTCGTTTGAGTCCCAGGCGGGCTGCCGCGCCGTCCGGTCCTCCGACTTGGCCTTTCGCCTCCTCCAGCGCCTTCAGAATCCTGTCCCGTTCCGTGTTCTGTGACCTGCTTGACGATGTGCCGTTCAACGGAAGCGTGGTGGTGTTGGCGACCAGCTCGGGCATCGATACTTGAAGCCCGCTGCCGTTGCTCAGAATGACGGATCGCTCCAGCACGTTCTGCAACTCGCGAATGTTGCCGGGCCATTCGTAGTTGGTGAGCGATTCCATAACCGCCGTCGGAATCGTGTCAATGTGCCGGCCCATTCGCTGCGCATGCTTCTGGACGAAATAGCGCGTGAGTAAAGGTATGTCTTCCCGGCGCTCCCGCAGGGGTGGCACATGCAACGGGAAAACATGCAGCCGATAGTAGAGATCGGCGCGAAACTTGCCCTCCTCCACCATGGCCTTCAGGTCACGGTTTGTGGCGGCTACCAGCCGGGCGTCGGTCCGAATTGTGCGGCTGCCCCCAACCCGCTCGAACTCCTGGTCTTGAAGGGCGCGCAGCAGCTTCGGCTGGAGTTCGATCGGCATCTCTCCGATCTCGTCGAGGAAGAGCGTTCCGTGATGTGCCACTTCGAAGCGTCCGATCTTCTGCGCCACCGCGCCGGTGAACGAGCCCTTTTCGTGGCCGAACAGCTCGCTTTCGAGGAGAGTGGCCGGGATGGCCGCGCAGTTCACCTTCACAAAGCTGCCTTTGCTGCGGCTGCTCAATTCGTGAATGGCCCGGGCGACGAGTTCTTTACCGGTACCTGTTTCACCGGTGATGAGCACGTTTGCGTCGGTCGGCGCCACTGTCTGAATACCCCTCAGGACAGCTTGAAATGCCGGCCCTTGGCCTACCATGTTGCCCATGTTCTGATCGAGGCAGATCTCGTCTTCCAGATAGAGTTTCTCTGTAGCCAGCCGTTCTTTCATCTCCTCCAGCTCGCGATAGGCGAGTGAATTCGAAACCGTCATGGCAACCTGACTGGCGACCTGCACCAGGAACTCGACATCCTGCGGCGTCCAGAGATCGTCGGTCGTCCGGCATACGTCGAGCGTGCCGATCGTACGATCCTGCGTGATTAACGGGACGATGCAGGCCGACTTGACTCCCAGTTCCACAAAGCGGCGAAAGCCTGGAGCAGGATAGCGCTCGACGTCCGTGTCGTACGCCACAACGGGCTTTCCGGTCGCGAGCACTTCGGCCGAGGGTAAGCCGGCAATATCGAGCACACCCTTCACCGCCTCGACGAGTTGTGGCGATGCGCAGTGCAGTGCGTGCACGTCGAGGCCGCCGCCCTGATTGCACAGCGTCAGCACCAGCGATTCGTGCTGAATTACCTTGGAGATCTGCTCGGATATGGCAGAAAAGAGTTCGTCACGTTCCAGCTTCGACACCAGCCCGTTCGTGATATCGAACAGCGTGCGCAGCCGCTCCCTCTCGCGTGTCAGCTGCTGGTTCGCAAGGCACCCCTCGACTGCGACGGCAAATTCGCTGGCGACTCGCTCCAGAAACGCGATCTCAGCCGGAGTAGGATGGAACTGCGCAACCGAGCTGAAGCCGAACGCGCCGAGGCGGCTGTTGCCTGTAGTCAGTGGAACGAGCACCAGGGTGTTGAGCCCGATATCCCGGGCGCGCATTACAAACTCCGGCCAGCGGCCTTCAGCCTGAAGATGCGGAATTACGAGCGGCTGCTGGTTCAGCCATACCCAACCGGCGGGATCCTGATCGACCGGCAGTTGAAGGTCCGTGATCGCAGGATTGCAGGGCTCATTCAAAATGTACCCGTGCATGGCGTTCTCGGTGGGATCATGCAGGATCACCGCGACATGATCGAAAATGAGGATCCGGCGAAGAGACGCGGCGACGCCCGAGACTAAACTTCTCAGGTCAGTGCGTCCCGCAATCTGACGCGAGAGTGCGATCACAGCTTTATAGAGTTCTTCCTTGCGGGCGCTGTTCTCGTGGCGGATCAGGACATTCGGATCCATCGTGGCGACGCTCTCGACAGCCTTCATCAAGCGCCCGGCGGCTTGGCTGTCGCCAGCCGTATCCCCAAAGTGAAAGTCGCTGCGGAACTCAGATTCGTGATCCATGCTTTCCATGACTCATCTTCCTTTCAAACCCATTCCTGACCAAGATTTTGGGGTACTGCTCTGCTTCGTGTTATGCAGCCGCGCGCTGGCGCTCCCGCGATCGGCGTGACTCCGTCTCCCGGAAGAATGTCAGCGCGGGCGCCGATGCCGTATGCGTCACGCGAATGCGGTCGCAGCGGCGAATCTGGCCGGTCGCCATAAGATTGCACAACGGCTGCACCACTAAACGCTCGATGGCGCGCTTCAAAGGGCGTGCGCCATATTTGACATCGGTACCCTCGTTCAACAGAAACTCCCGCGCGCTATCGGTAATGTTGATGAGAAAGCGTTTCTCGGGCTGGACTTGCAGCATGCGCTCCTGCACATCCTCAAGCTCGATCTCCAGGATTCTCCGCAGTTCGCTCGCGTCGAGGGGGTGAAAGACCACTGCCTTATCGATCCTGTTCATAAACTCCGGAGCGAATTTGCGCCGCGCGGCCTCCAGGCCTGCGCGGGTTACCTTATTGCTGAGTTTCTGGTCGATGATGCCCAGGGCGTGCTGAGATTCCGTCGCCCTCGAGGCGAAACCCAGGTTGGGCCGTAACAGCGCGTTCATCTCCGTCGCTCCCAGGTTGCTGGTCATGAAAATCATGGCCTGAGAGAAATCCACGCGCTGGTTGTCACCTAGCGTCAGAGTCGCTTTATCCAGGATCCCGAGCAGCAGGTTCCACAGCGCGTCGTTGGCCTTTTCGATCTCGTCAAACAGCACCAGGCTCAGTTTCACAGTCTCGGTGTGGTGCCGGTTCAGAGCTTGCTGGCTCAGCGCCGCATGGGTCTCGCGATGGCCGATGTAGCCTGGAGGAGATCCAATCAGCTTGGCCACATCGTGACTATGCTGGAACTCACCGCAATCGATCTTGATTACCGCGCGCGGATCCCCGAACAGACATTCAGCCGTAGCCTCCACGAGTCGCGTCTTGCCGGAGCCAGTCGGACCCAGAAACAGAAAATTTCCGATCGGACGGCCAACCGGGGACAGTCCAGCGAGGTAGGTCTGATAAGCCCTCGCGATCTGCTGAATGGCCTCGTCCTGCCCCACTACCCGGCGGCGAAGTCTGTTGGCCAGATCCTCCGCCTCGGTTCCGGTCCTGGTGGCGTCTAATGCGGTGACCTCGAGCATTGGTCCTCCTTCGCTGCCGCCGACGAAATAGTCGAAATGACGTTCGCTCCCGATCTCTGCCTGCGTATATGCGTTCTCCATGACAATCCTCCTTCCGGCATCCACGGATCGCGCTCCCTCAAACACAATCCTCGTCGGACGACCTGGCTCGCCTGGAACATCCTATGGAGCACTCGTTCCCGGATATAGGCATTGTGAACCGACCGCCGCCGGCAGCCAACCCTATATCGTCGTGTCGGCGGTTGGTTCAATCGTGAAGGCTGGGTGTACCACTTTTAGGGTATCTGCTACACCACGAGATCACCGTCAGGTGTCCCATCAGGGGTTGGGAGGAGGATGGGCAAGCACTTCCGTAATAAAATGGTACGAAGAATTGACCCACGAACAGATGAACGGCGGCGACAAACCCATTCGGGTCCTCGTAGCGGACGATCATGCGCTGCTTCGGGAGGGAATCGCAGCCTTGATTGGAGCTGAATCCGACATGCAACTGGTGGCGGAAGCGGCGACCGGCCGGGAAGCCATCACACAATTCAAACTGAAACGTCCGGACGTCACCTTAATGGACCTGCAGATGCCCGATATCGGTGGCATCGAGGCCATCATTGCTATTCGCGGGGAATTCCCGAATGCCCGCATCATCGTTCTCACTACGTACCGCGGTGACGTACAAGTCCTGCGGGCATTGAAGGCCGGTGCTCGGGCTTACCTGTTAAAGGGTCGGGTAAATACGGAACTGCTGGACGTCATTCGTGCGGTGCATAGCGGGCAGAAACGGATCCCGCCGGAGATTGCCGCCGAACTGGCCGACCACGCCGCCGAAGACGACCTGAGTCAGCGCGAGATCGATGTCCTAAGGCTGATCGCAGCCGGAAACGGCAATAAAGGCATCGCCGGCCAGCTTTCCATTACCGAGGAAACCGTCAAGAACCACGTCACGCACATCCTGGCGAAACTGGGAGCCAACGACCGGACCCATGCAGTGACCATAGGGATCAAACGCGGATTCATCGAACTCTGACGGAGCCCGTGCTCAACTCTCCGGTGGAAGAATCTGCTTTCTTCCATAGAGGTGCGCATCGATAGACCACGCCCCGGGTCCGATCATCGCCAGGCTGATGCCCAGACCTGCCAGCATGATCGCAAAACTGTGAGCTCCGGGTTGGGTGAACCCAATCCAAGCCTCGATGATGCCGGCCAGAATTCCCACCGCGGGTGTCCACAAACCAGCCAGAATCATGAGCCCCACCGCAGCGCCTGCTATTTGAGCCGCGGCCGGCCCGGTATGCCCCTCCGCATTGATGGCAGCCAAGCCCCGGTCGATGAGAGCGCCACCGGCCAGCACGCGGAGCAATAAAATCCCTCCCCCTGGCCAGCCGTCCGCGAAGGTCGAAAAAAGCCGTTGCACATGTAACCCGTCTTAAGCTTAAGAAATCCCGGCCGAAGGCGAAAGATCCGAAATGGGGGTCGGGGACTCCTACTTTCGTGTTACTACAGTTCAATAATTCCGCGCTTCAGTCCGATCGTTACCGCATGCGTGCGGTCGTTCGCCCCCAGCTTCGAAAGGATATTCGTCACGTGCCGTTTGACGGTGTCCTCGGCGAGCTCCAGTTGCGCAGCGATCTCCTTGTTCGGGTTGCCCGCCGCGATCAGCCGGAGGACGTCCAATTCGCGCTCCGTCAACTCGTGCTCGCCCGTGTGTTCCGCCAGTTGCGCGGCAATCTCCGGCGGGATGCGCTTTTGCCCCGCGTGTACCGCACGGATAGTCGCCAGCAGCTCTTTATTGACATTTCCCTTGAGCAGATACGCGCGGGCGCCGGCCTTGAGCGCCCGCACGACCTGGACGTCGCCGGAATACGTCGAGAGCACGATGATTCGGGCATCCGGGAATTCCCCGCGAATGGCAATGATTGCTTCGATGCCCGTCAAATCGGGCATCTGCAAGTCCATCAAGGTGACGTCCGGACGGTTGGTCCGGAACACCTCAATGGCTTCCCGTCCGGTGGATGCCTCCGCCACGAGTTGCATGTCGGATTCCGCCCCGATCAGCGCGCGAATGCCTTTCCGTAACAGGGCATGGTCGTCTACGGCAAGGACCCGAATCGGACTTCGTCCACTGGTCACTATTCCACCTTGCTCTTACGAAACAGGCGCAGTCCACCGCGTGCACGGGTCAGTCCGTAAGCAATCCCGGCCTGGAACGATCAGTTCTGCTTCGGTGCCCGCGCCAGGTTCGCTCCAGAGTTTGCACTCCGCCCCGATGCGTTTCGCGCGCTCGCGCACGCCCGGCAAGCCCCAGTGCCCCTGGCGCGCGCCCGACGTCAGGACCTTGCGTTCGATGCCCTTGCCATTATCACGAATCCTCAACCGGAAGAATTCGCTGTCATATGCGATTTCGGCCTCAATGCGGCTGGCTTGGGCGTGGTGGAAGGCATTTCGCAGGATCTCGCGCGCAATCCGGTAAACGTCGTCCTGAAGCAGCGGCGACAGGGGCCGGCGCGCGCCTTCCACCATGACCTGGAAAGCCGGCGGCTCGCCTGCCGTACCGGAGGATCTGGCGAGTTCGTTTCCTGCGGCCGTGAGCAGATGTTCGAGATTGCTTTCCAGCGCCGGATTAGCGCGCAGACCTTGGATGGCATCCCGACCCTCGGCGATGGCCCGGTCTCCTTCGAGAATGGCTCCATCGAGGGAGCGCATGGCCTCTTCGGTGCGGCCGGGGAGCAGGTTGCGCGCCGCCTGGAACAAGAACATCAGCCCCTGGAAGCTCTGCAAAAGCGTGTCGTGCAGTTCGCGGGCGATGCGCGTGCGCTCCTCCACGCGCTCCTCGATCCGAGCCTTGAATTCCCGCTGCAGTTGCGCGACGCGCATCCGATAGGCTGTGCACAGCAACGCCACCAGAACCGCCACGGAGAGCGCGCGGAACCAGTTCGTCTGGTAAAAGGCAGGTAGGACAGTAAACTCCGCGGTGGCGGCATTGTCTGACCACAACCCGTTCGGGTCGCTGGCAGTGACCACGAAGTGGTACGAACCGGGCGCCAGATTGCGGTAGCTCACGGAAGTAGACGCCTCGGCATCGTGCCAGCCCTTGTCGATTTTCCGCAGCTTATAACGAAAACGGATCGCCTCCGGATCTGAGAGACTTACCGCGGAATAGCTGATCTGCACGCTGGAGGTGCGCGCCGGAAATTTCAGTGGTTGATCCAATCTATAACCTTTATCATCCGCGGAGACGGACTGTATCGTCACCGGAGGCGGCGGGATCTTGTTCGACGCGCGCGCCGGATCCAACCATACGACACCGTTATTCACTGTGAACCAGAGCCGGCCATCCGTACCCTCGATTGCGGTCGGAAGCGGTCGAACATGCGGCGCCAGGCCCGGTAGTCCTTCTCTTCTGCCAAAACGCTCGCCGCTGACACGATAAGCGGGGTTCTTGAGCGCGGCAATAATCTCTGCCCGGCGGACATGGAAGATCCCTCCCAGTCCATTCAGCCAAAGATCTCCGTTTGCGGTCTGCACGATGCCGGAGATTCCGCGCACACATTCGGCATTTACCGCGTTAACACTATGAAAACGTCCCTGGTCAAACTGCTGTAAACCAAACTCTCCGCCAATCCAGATTTCCGAAGCTCGTCCATAGATCGCGGTAATATCGCCGACACGAAGACCGTCACTCGGGCCGAACGTTCGGACACGATCCCCTTCCAGCATGGCCAATAGATTGTTTCTCGATCCGAACCAGATCCGGCCGAGAGGATCCGCAAACTCGATGTGTACCCTCAGCATGGAAAGGTCGCGCCGCCCCCCATATTGTGTCCATGTGCCGTGATCGAGCCTGTATAGCCCGCGGTTCCAGAACGACACCCACATCCCACCCAGGCGATCCTGCGCAATTGCCTGGAGGTACTGATCGCCGTGGACCAGCGCGGGTGGGAGCTCAATTCTGGTGAGCTGGCCGCTGACCATATGCCACAGCCCTCCTTCGCCGCCGAACCAGAATGTCTGGTCGGGAGCCCGGTATGCGAAATTGGCTACGCCGTCCTGCGGCCTCTCAACCTCCACTTTCCCGTCTGCCACGCGATATAGAGTGGATTCTCCAGTACCGCTTCCAGAGCTGATCCAGACTTTGCCGCCGGTATCCGGCGCGAGCGCGAACCAATGCCCGTGCGTGTGGGGGAGTTGCAATTGCACCAGGGAACTATACGAGAACCGGTGAACTCCTCTGGCCTCTCCAAACCATACGCTGCCGTCGCGATCTACGACCCTTGCATAGCGGTACGGATCGAAGTCGTAGGCCTGAGAATTGCCCGGCGAGGCTTTGCTGACGATCTCGGCAAGTGGTTCACCTGCCGGATGACGTAAGAGGGGATCCTTCGAAGAAACAAACCAAATGCCGTTCGCCCTGTCAACAATCTGGTCGGAGTTCTTCCGTAGAATCGGGTATGCCGGAAGCGAGTCCTCCAATTCGAGGCCCGACCCGCGCTCTCCTGGTCTCTTTTCAGGAGTTGTCAAAACGATGTGATCGGCATCCCACGTCAGGCCTTCTACAAGGAGATTACTTGCGGCCTTCTGGAACGTCGAGCCTTCCGGCCGCAGGTAGAAGAGTTGCCTGCCAATGTCCGTGCTTTTGCGGTCTGTCAAAACCCAAAGTGTGCCGTCTCGATCGAATCCCACTTGCGCGGGGTTCAATTTCGGATTCCACCCGCCTGGACTCTCCCGCCAGGAAGAGCCGTCGAATCGCCACACGCCATTGCTTCTGGCAGCCCATACGATTCCGTGACGGTCCTGGGCGAAGCCGTTCACAGTTCCGGTCGTGGAAGGGAGCCTGAAGTTTGTAAGTTTGCCAGTCTTTAGAAAGCTGAAGCCTGCGCCGAAACGATAACCGATCCAGAGTCCCCCGGTGGGTGGACCAAACAAGCTGGAAATATCCGTCGCCGAGAGTTGATCGCCAAACGCGGACTGAAATCGTTCGAAGCGAACGCCATCAAAGCGGTACAGTCCGGACTCAGTTCCCAGCCATAAATAACCGTCAGCACTCTGTGCGACGGCGGCTACGATCTGCGGCGCCCCCTCTTGGAACGTCCACGATTGGTGGATAATCCGCTGACCTCCGGCGACCGGAGTTTGCGCGTTAGTCCATTGCCAGCTCAAAACAGCAAGTACACTGAAAACCAGACGGAACGCCGGGCTGCGAGGCAAGGCGAGACAAGCGACCATCGTGTTGCCCGCCGCTACCGCGTTGTCGAAACTGAGAATCAGTTGGGGTGATTCCACCTTAGCTCTTAAAGCTCTTAACAAACAGCCGCAGTCCCTCGGGGCAATGCTGGCGGTCGCTGACAAGCCCAAGCATCCTTGGCGCCTGCCGGCGTTGAGGATTTCACGGTCGATAGCCTCTTCATTATCGCGAATCGGCGGCATCTACGATTCCGCTTCCGCCAAGATTTCTGCAAATCTAGACCAGCTCATTCCAGTTCGGCATTCAAGGCGTTAGTTTCGTTCCTCAGCACCTCCAGGTAGCTGGGGGCGCCACCCCGGTAACGGACATTCGAAAGCCGGGCGGCGTCTTCCGCCGACTACCAACTCGCGCTGAAGCGAGCCAAAGATGGTCCCCTTTGCTTCCGGGTCCACGGCGTGTTGAGGCTCTGCTGCTTCAGCGGGCATGATTCGTTGGGTCTGCTCCGCCGGACCCTCGGTTTTGTTGAATTCCGGTGTCATTGTTATTCGGCTCCTTTCTGTCGAAGACTGCTGATTCCGAAGCCAATCGGGGCCAACGCGGGTCGGTCGACAGCGGCGGAATCCGCGATCTGAAGCAACAGCGTTTCGTTTGACTGCTTGAAACTGGGGCGTTGAAAGACTAAGACACCGTCCGCGCGATCCCCGGGGCCGATCCTCCGTCCGCTCAACCGGAATTCTTGTGCCGGCAGTTGCTCGGAATTCGACCACACGGCATGGCGGACAATCGTGCCCTTCTTGATCTTGCCGCCTATTTGCACCTGCGGCGGCATAAGTTCGATCGCGTGGTCCTGCACATTCACCACAGAGAAAAGCACGATTCGATCCGATTATTACAATAACGACGCGTTCGCTGCCGACAACCTCGTGCCACGTCGCCGCCGGCCTGTAATTCCCGAATCGCCGCTGGATAGCTGCGCAGTCCATTTCGAGCGAATACGTGCAGAGGTCGGTTATCCGCGTTGGTCAGTGCCCTTTTCAGGAACAGCTTGGCGGCTTCGCGGTCGCGTTTCTCGGACAGGTAGAAATCGACCGTTTGCCCATGCGCGTCAACGGCGCGGAACAGGTACATCCAGTTGCCCGCAATCCGAACGAAGGTCTCATCGATGTGCCATGCGGGCGGTTTCGGCTTCACCGCACCATACAAGCGGCGGCTGACCTCGGGACCGTATGCCAAGGACCCAGCGCCAGAAAGAGGTATGGTCGACGATCAGACCCCGCTCCGCCATGAGATCTTCCAGGTCGCGAAGGCTCAAGCAGAATCTCAGGTACCAGCGGACGCAGGTCACGATCACCTGCGGCTCGAATTTCCGTTTCCAGAACAATGGCGGCCGTCGGGATTGCATGGCGCCACATTACCAGATCCGCAGACGCAACACTTCCCGCCGCCCGATATACTGACCTGCTTCTTGGCGCGCTGCAGCGCGATCATCGCCATAGCCGTCGGTGCCACCCAACTGCGTTCGAAGATGCAATGGTACTGCTGTCGGTGTTAGGCGGATCGACCAACGCCGTGCTCCATCTGATCGCGATTGCGCGCTCGGTAGACGTCCAGAGATGCTGACGCCGACGTCCGCGATTGCCGGGGGGCCTGAGAAAAGACGTAGCACTCATCACGGATGGCCGATTCTTCTGCGGATCGCTCCGGTTCATCGTCGGTCACGTGACGCCGGAGGCGCAGAAGGACGGACCGATCGGCCTGGTGAAAGTGGCGACCGTAACACGCTCGATGCGTAGGCCAACCCGATCACGGTCGATCTGTCGGACCCGGAACTGCAATCCGACGCAACAAGTGGCGCATGCCGCCGTACACGGCGACCGGGGGTACCCTGGCGAAGTACATTCGCCTCGTGAAGAAGGCCAGCCTCGGATGCGTGACGGACGGCGCATGAAGAAACTGCGACTTCTGCTGAGCCATGCTGCTGTCGACTACAGCCACACACAGAGGCGGAGTGTAACTTCCCGTCCGCATGTACCAACGAATCCCGTTCTGAGGCGCTCGCCTGATCACGCGACGAGATCACCGCTGACGCACCCAATTGCGGCAACCAGTTACCGCGTTGGACCTGAACGGCTAAGTCGGGAATGGTCTTGTTTTATGGCACTGTTTTTGGGGAGAAGGCTGTCGCAGCAACGAGTAGAAAAGCCGCCGTTCAAATACACGGCACAACGCGTTCTGGCTCCTTGCTGTCGTGACGTTCGTGAAGACCATTGTCCATCCTGCTGTGGTCATGCCGATTCTGCGAGTTATGCCTCCGAGGGTTTCTTCGTTTCCCGATCCCGTCCAATATTTCTCTCACACTTTTGCTGCGCATTCCGATGATGTCGATCAGCCATTCCGATCTGATGCCGATCAGAACGGAGCGAAGCGACGCAGGGCTCTCTCAGTGTGAAATAGTGATCGACATCCGTCAAGCATTTTGGTCG
>Ga0070741_10009309_pt1 | contig 19176 bp, 17 predicted proteins | sample Coa_R1_4_FD_66440 | JGI IMG/M metagenome (GOLD analysis project Ga0070741, IMG submission 66440) | Surface soil microbial communities from Centralia Pennsylvania, which are recovering from an underground coalmine fire - Coalmine... | ecosystem: Environmental > Terrestrial > Soil > Unclassified ...
GGACAGGGCCGGGATCGCGCCGTCGATGAAGTCGACGACCTTGACGACGGCGAGGGCCAGCAGCGCCACGATGGCGAACTGGTACATGCAGAACACCTCCTGGTGTTGGGATCTCGGTGACTCTCCGGATCCCGGTGAGGGCCTCCTGTGGCCTTCACCGAATCAGACTGGGCGTGGTGTCCAGAGGTAACGCAGCGCGTTGTTACATTTGCGCAACGATTCCGGGATCGGCGGGCAAACGGTCGGCGTCAGCCGTCGCTGTCGCCGGCGGCGTTCTCCTCGAGGCGGGTGCGCAGCTCGTCGAGGAGGGCGCCGACGACCGAGAGGTGCTCCTCGATGCGGGCGATGTAGGCCTCGGGCGAGCTGTCGGGCACCTCGTCCTCGACCTCGATCTCGTTGATGACGGCCTCGGCGAACTCGGCCTGGGAGTCGGGGACGAGGATCGTGCCGAGGGCCGCGCCGCCCGGCCCGCTCCACTCGACCATCACCGAAAGGCCGGCCGTCTCGAGGCGACGGCGGAGGATCTGGGCGTGGAGGCGGGGGAACTCGCCGAGCTCGACGAGGTCGGTGGCGTCGCCCCCGTCGTCGCTCTCCGGCCCGGTCTCGCCCGCGCCGTCGGGAGGCTCGACGACGAGCTCCACACGGCACTCGCTGCAGTACCGCGACCCGATGGTGTACTCGGCGCCGCAGGCTGGGCACCAGACGGCCGGTGCTTGGGACATGCCGTTCACCTCCTGCCCGGTACGCTAGGCGCTGTCATGGCTCCGTCGGGATCAGCGCAGGGGGATTCTCCGCGGCCCGGTGAGCGGTACTGGATCGAGACGCTCGGCTGCCCGAAGAACGCCGTCGACTCCGACAAGGTGGCGGCGTCGCTTCTCTCGGACGGGCTGCGCCCGGCCCGCTCCGCCGCCGAGGCCGACCTCGTCGTCGTCAACACCTGCGCCTTCATCGAGGCCGCCCGGCAGGAGTCGATCGACACGGTGCTGGCCCTCTCCGACGCCCGCAAGCGCGGCGCCCGCCTGGTGGTGACGGGGTGCCTGGCCGAGCGCTACGGCGGCGAACTGGCCGCCGCCCTCCCCGAGGCCGACGCTGTGGTCGGATTCGCCGGCGAGGGCTCGATCGCCGAGGTCGTCCTGCGCCGCCCGCCGAAGGGCGGGCCGCGGGATCTCCTCGAGCTGCCCCGCCCGGCGCCGGCGGCGCCGTGGGCCTACGTGAAGGTGGCCGAGGGCTGCGACCGGACCTGCGCCTTCTGCGCCATCCCGTCCTTCCGGGGCAAGCAGCGGTCCCGGGCGCCGGAGTCGATCCTGGCCGAGGCGCGGGCGCTCGTGGCCGGGGGGGCGCGCGAGATCGTGCTGGTGGCGCAGGACCTGGCCTCCTACGGGCGGGACGCCGGCTCGCCGGGGGCGCTGGCGCCGCTGCTCCGTTCGCTCGATCGGCTCTCGTCCGAGGGCCTGGCCCGGGTCCGGCTCCTCTACCTCTACCCGTCGCAGGTCCGCGACCCCTTGCTGGGGGCCATGCTCGACCTGGAGACCCCGGTGCCGTACTTCGACCTGTCGCTCCAGCACGCCTCCGAGCCGCTGCTGCGCAGCATGCGCCGGTGGGGGAGCGGGCGGCGGTTCCTGGAGATGATCGGCGAGATCCGGCGCCGGGAGCCGGCGGCGGCGTTCCGCTCGTCGTTCATCGTCGGATTCCCCGGGGAGACCGAGACCGACCACGAGGAGCTGGTGGCCTTCCTCGACGCCGCCGCCCTCGACTGGGCGGGGCTGTTCCCGTTCTCCGCCGAGGAGGGGACGCCGGCGGCGGACATGCCCGGCGCCGTCGACGACGTCGTGGTGAAGGAGCGGCTCGACGAGCTGTCGCTGGTGCAGGACCGGGTCACGCAGGCGGCCCGTGACGCTCTGGTGGGCACCAGGGCCGAGGTGTTGGTGGACGGGAACGAAAACGGGGTGGCGGTCGGGCGGACGCACCGGGAGGCGCCCGAGATCGACGGTGTGGTGCGGCTCGAGGGCGGGGGGCACCCGGTGCCGGGCACGATCCTCACGGCCGAGGTCGTGGCGGCGGTCGGGCCCGACCTCGTGGCGGTGGCGGCGGAGGCAGCCTGACGTGGGCGCGCAACCCGTCTCCCGCATCTCCCGCCGCTTCGGCGAAAGTGCGGTGCGGACCCCGGCCAACCTCGTGACGGCGCTGCGCTTCGCCCTCACCATCCCGCTGCTGCGGATCATCGTGGAGGACGGGGTGTCGTGGCGGGCCGCCATCGGCTGGATCATGCTCGCCTGCACCGACGGGCTCGACGGGTGGCTCGCCCGGCGGGACGGCACGACCCGCTCGGGCGCCTTCCTCGACCCGCTGGCCGACAAGTTCCTGGCCATCGGCGGCCTGTCGGCCCTGGCCGTGAAGGGCATCTTTTCCTGGCTGGCGGTCGGCCTGATCACGGCCCGGGAGGTGGGCGTGTCGGCCTACCGGACGGCGGCCGGGCGGCGGGGGATCTCGCTGCCCGCTCGGCAGCTGGGGAAGATGAAGACGGTCTTCCAGCTGACGGCGGTGGGGGTGGCGCTGTGCCCGTCCACCGCCGAGCCGGCCGGACTGGCGCTGTCGTTCCTGTGGGTGGCGGTGGCCCTCACGGTGGTGTCGGGGCTCGACATCGTGCTGGCGGCCCAGCGGGCCGGGCGGCCGTCCACCACGAGGTCCGGCCCGTGAGGTGCGACGTCCTCGCCGTGGGGACGGAGCTGCTCCTCGGTCAGATCGTCGACACCAACAGCGCCTGGATCGGCGAGCAGCTGGCCGCGGCCGGCATCGACAGCTACCTCCATGTCCAGGTCGGCGACAACCAGGCCCGGATGGTCGCCCAGCTCCGGGCACTGCTGGCCGAGGCCGACGCGGTCATCGTCTGCGGCGGCCTCGGGCCCACGCAGGACGACATCACCCGGGAGGCCATCGCCGAGGTCATGGGGGCGCCGCTGGAGCGGCGGGACGGCCTGGCCGACGCCATCCGGGAGATGTTCGCCTCCCGGGGCCGGTCGATGCCGGCCAGCAACCTCCGCCAGGCCGACGTCCCCAAGGGCGGCGAGGCGATCCCGAACCCCAACGGCACGGCGCCGGGGCTGCTGTGCCCCGTGAACGGCAAGGTCGTCTACGCCGTGCCCGGCGTCCCGCACGAGATGCGGCACATGGTGTCGTCGGCGGTGATGCCGCACCTTCTGGAGCGGTCGGGGGAGCGGGGCACGATCATGTCCCGGAGCCTCAAGACCTGGGGGACGTCGGAGTCCGGCCTGTCGGAGATGATCGCCGGCCGGGTCGACACCCAGACCAACCCCACGATCGCCTTCCTGGCCCGGGGCATCGAAGGGCTGATCGTGCGGATCACGGCCAAGGCCGGGTCCCCGGCGGAAGCCGAGGCGCTCATCGACGCCGAGGAGGCGCTGCTGCGGGAGATCCTCGGTGAGCTCGTCTTCGCCGTCGACGACGAGACCATGGAGTCGGTCGTGAGCGACGTGCTCCGGGCCCGGGGCTGGACGCTGGGGCTGGCCGAGTCGGTCACCGGCGGGCTCGTCGGGTCCCGGATCTCCGACGCCCCCGGCTCGAGCGAGATCTTCAAGGGTTCGATCGTCTCCTACGCCACGGAGGTGAAGCGGTCCGTCCTCGGGGTCACCGCCGAGCACGTGGTGAGCGCGGAGTCCGCCCGGCAGATGGCCGAGGGCGCCCGACGGGTGCTGGGGGCCGACGTCGGGCTGGCCGTGACCGGCGTGGCCGGCCCCACGGAGCAGGAGGGCCAGCCGGTGGGGACGGTGTGGTTCGGCCTGGCCATGCCGGGTCGGGAGCCGGAGGCCGTCCACACCCGGTTGCCCGGGAACCGCCTCGCCGTCCGGCAGTTCGCCACCATCTCGCTCCTCAACCTCGCCCGGCTCCGCCTGCTCGGCCTCTCCGGCCCCGGGGTCCTCTGAACCGACCGGACGTCGGGCGGGCCTTCGTGGCGGTCAAGCCGCCGGCGGCCGTGCTCGACGCCGTGGCGGCACAGGTGGCGCCGGCCCGGTCGGTGCGGGTCGGGTTGCGCTGGGAGGAGCCCGAGCGCTACCACCTCACGCTGCAGTTCCTCGGTCCGGTGCTCCGGTTGGCGCCCGTGGTCGGCGCCCTGGCCGCCGCCGTGGCCGGGTGCGGAAGCTTCCCCTTCCGCCTCGGCGGGGCGGGCGCCTTTCCGAAGCCGGGGCGAGCCCGGGTGGTGTGGATCGGCGCCGCGATCGGAGGGGAGGAGGCGATCGCGTTGGCCGCCGCCGTGGCCGGGGCGCTCGGCCCCCTCGGGTACGAGCCCGACCGGAAGGAGTTCCACCCCCACCTGACGGTGGCCCGCCTCAAGGTGCCGGACAACGTCGGCGATGTCCTGGCCGCCATCGGGCCGGGGGTCGTGGGGGAGGCCTTCGCCGTCGACGAGATCGTGCTCTACGAGAGCCGGCTGTCCCCGAAGGGGCCGACGTACACGGCCCTGGAACGGTTCCCGCTCCGGAGTGCTTGATACGAACGTGCGTTCTGCGTACTGTTGTTGACAGGCGTGGAATTCCACGGTTGTCGTCACTGTCACACCCCGTAGGTACCCTTGCTTCTCGGGCAGCGACAGGCCTGGCGACTTCCCCCAGACGAGACGCACAACCCAGGAGGGGTTCCAGTGGAGCATGACAAGGCCCTCGAGATGGCGCTCGGCCAGATCGAGAAGCAGTTCGGCAAGGGCTCGATCATGCGGCTGGGCGAGAACGCCCACATGCAGATCGAGGTGATCCCCACGGGGGCGCTGGCCCTCGACGTGGCGCTCGGGGTCGGCGGGCTCCCCCGGGGCCGGATCGTGGAGATCTTCGGGCCGGAGTCGTCGGGGAAGTCCACGCTGGCCATGCACGTGGTGGCCGAGGCGCAGCGCAACGGCGGCACCTGCGCCTACATCGACGCCGAGCACGCCATGGACCCGGTCTACGCCAAGGCCATCGGCGTCAACATCGACGACCTGCTGATCTCCCAGCCCGACACCGGCGAGCAGGGGCTGGAGATCGCCGACATGCTGATCCGCTCGGGCTCCCTCGACGTCATCGTGATCGACTCGGTGGCCGCCCTCGTGCCCCGGGCGGAGATCGAGGGGGAGATGGGCGACTCCCACGTCGGCCTCCAGGCCCGGCTGATGAGCCAGGCGCTGCGCAAGCTGACCGCCAACCTCAACCGCTCCCAGACGATCGCCGTCTTCATCAACCAGCTCCGGGAGAAGATCGGGGTCATGTTCGGCTCCCCCGAGACCACGCCGGGCGGCCGGGCGCTCAAGTTCTACTCGTCGGTCCGGCTCGACATCCGCCGCATCGAGAGCCTGAAGGACGGGTCGGAAGTGGTCGGCAACCGCACCCGGGTGAAGGTGGTGAAGAACAAGACGGCCCCGCCCTTCAAGCAGGCCGAGTTCGACATCATGTACGGGAAGGGCATCAGCCGGGAGGGCTCGGTCATCGACCTCGGGGTCGACCTCGGGATCGTCAAGAAGTCGGGGGCGTGGTTCACCTACGAGGGCGAACAGCTCGGCCAGGGCCGGGAGAAGGCCAAGGAGTTCCTGGCCGCCAGCCCGGAGCTGATGGTCGAGATCACCGACAAGGTGATGCGCAAGGCCGGCATCGGGGAGGCGGTGGAGGCCGTCGAGCCCGAGGTGGTCGACGCAGAGCCCTGAGCAGGACGTTTGCATCTGCGGTCATCGGGTACAGGGGGGGCCGGTGGGATGTCCCGCCGGCCCCTTCCCACAGGGGTTACCATGGAGTAACGCCCGACGTGAACCCCACGTCAAGCGAGCGTCAAGGTCGACGCAGAGGGGTTGACGGAGGACGGACCGCAGGTAGGCTTGACAGAGAATCGGGCAAACGGTACGGCGGCGAGGTGTTTTCGGCCGGAAACCGGCGTATCGTGCACCAGAGACGCACCACTCCGTCCCCCAAAGGAAGGCACGGCCATGGAAGTCCTGAAAGTGTCCTCCCGGTCCAACCCCAACTCGGTGGCCGGGGCACTGGCTGGAGTCGTCCGGCAGATGGGCAGCGTCGAGGTCCAGGTCATCGGCGCCGGCGCCCTCAACCAGGCGATCAAGGCCATCGCGATTGCTCGGGGCTACGTCGCGCCATCGGGGATCGATCTCGTCTGCATCCCGACGTTCGCCGACGTCGAGATCCAGGGCGAGGGTCGCACGGCGATCCGCCTCTCCGTCGAGAACCGGGTCCGGGCCGCCGGTCGGGTGGGTACGCCGGGCGAGACCGTCCCGGTCGACCTGTCCCGCCTGAACGTCTAAGAGCACGTCCGCGGGGCCACCGGCCCGGCCGACGTGTGCCCGAAGCGCCCCCTCCGGGGGCGCTTCGTCGCGTCCGGGGCCAGCCGTCGGCGACGTTTGGGTCCGTTATCGTCTGACGACGGGAAACGTCCAAACGACGGCGGGGATCAACGGCGGGGATCAGAGGCGGCGGGCGTCGATGAGGAGGGTGCGGGTGGCGGCGTCGGGCCGCTCGGCCACCTCGAGCGGGCGGCCGTAGGCCCGGGCCCGCTCCTCCCGGTCATAGGCGTCGGCCTTCCAGCCGTGTCCGGCGAGCCAGGCGGGGACGTCGGACGGTCCCGCCCAGCGCCACAGCGCGATGACGGCGTCGGGGTCGTGGAGCAGCGACGAGCCGGTGGCCGCCGGCGTCGTACCGGGCCGCAGCGGCCGGTCGGGCCGGCTGGAGGTGATCGACAGGCGGTGGCCGGGCCTGGACAGCGTGCCGATCTGCTCCAGTAGCCGGTCGTTCTCGGGCTGGGAGAAGTAGATCATGAGCCCTTCGGCGATCCAGACGGTGGGCTGCTCGGGTCTGAAGCCGGCGTCGAGGAGACGCTCCGGCCAGTCGTCGGCGAGGAGATCGGCGGGGATCGTCACCCGATCGCAGCCTGGGACGGCTCCCGCCCTGGCGACGACGTCGGCCTTGAAGGCCAGCACCGGCGGCAGATCGACCTCGAAGCAGCGGCTGCCCACCGGCCAGGGGAGGCGGAAGGCGCGGCTGTCGAGCCCCGCCCCGAGGATCACCACCTGGCGGCCGCCACCGTCGGCCCAGGCCGAAGCGAGGAGATCGTCGAGGAACCTGGTCCGGACGATGACCGACTGGGCCATCACGAGGAGGGTCCGGGTGGCGTCGCTGCCGTCCGGGGCGGCGGCGAGATCGGGCGGCTGCCAGTCGGTGGCGGCCAGGAAGCGGTCGGCCAGCGGGTCCTCGAAGAGCCGGTCGGGCCGCTGCGACTCCAGCGACCGCACCCAGGCGACGCCGAGGGCGGTCATGCTCACACCGTCGGGCAGCCGGGCTCCGGCGTCGCTGGTCACGGGAGTCGGAGGGTAGCGGTCGTCGGGGCGTCGCTCGGGCTCGGGGCCCGACCCATCTCGGTGGCCTCCAACTCCGGGCGGGCGACGTCCTTGTACCCTGAGAGCATGTCCGTGAGGACCCGTCCCACAGTGAGCCCGCTGGAGCCGGCACCGCGCTGCGAGAGGCGGGTGTAGGTGGCGGACGCGTCGGCCGGCGGGCCTCCTCACCCTGGCGCCGATCGCCAGCGGGCACGCCGCTATTTCATCCGGACGTTCGGGTGCCAGATGAACGAGCACGACTCCGAACGCCTGGCCGGCCTCTTCTCGGAGCAGGGAATGGCGCCCGCGGCCTCGGCGGAGGACGCCGACCTCGTGGTCTTCAACACCTGCTGCGTCCGGGAGAACGCCGACAACCGCCTCTACGGGCATCTCGGGGAGCTGAAGGCGCTGAAGCGGGCCCGGCCCGAACTCCAGATCGCCGTCGGGGGCTGCCTGGCCCAGAAGGACCGGGAGCTCATCCAGCAGCGGGCCGCCCACGTCGACGTGGTGTTCGGTACCCACAACCTGGCCCGCGCCGTCGATCTTCTCGAGCGGGCCCGGCTCGAGGGACAGGTGATGGAGATCCTCGAGGAGAGCGAGTCGTTTCCCTCGGCGCTGCCGGCCCGGCGCGACGCCGACCACGCCGCCTGGGTCACGATCCAGATCGGCTGCGACAACACCTGCGCCTTCTGCATCGTCCCGGCCGTGCGGGGCAAGGAGCAGAGCCGCCGCCTCGGCGACATCGTCCGGGAGGTCGAGGAGCTGGCCGCCGACGGCGTGACCGAGGTGACACTCCTCGGCCAGAACGTCAACTCCTACGGCCGCGACCTCGGCGCCGGCCAGTACCGGCCGAAGTTCGCCGACCTGCTCCGGGCGGTCGACGCCGTCCCCGGCATCCGCCGGATCCGGTTCACATCACCCCACCCGAAGGACCTCCGGCCCGAGACGATCGCCGCCATGGCCGAGTGCGCCTCGGTCTGCGAGCACCTCCACCTCCCCCTGCAGGCGGGCAGCGACCGGACGCTGGCCCGCATGCACCGCGGCTACACCGCCGAGCGGTACCTGGAGCGGCTCCGGGCGGCCCGGGCCGCCGTCCCCGACCTCGCCGTCACCACCGATCTCATCGTCGGATTCCCGGGGGAGACCGAGGCCGACTTCGCCGCCACCCTGGAGGTCGTCGAGGAGGCGGGCTACGACGCCGCCTACACCTTCGTCTTCTCGCCCCGGCCGGGGACCGAGGCTGCCGCCTGGGTCGACGAGTTCGTCGCCGCCGACGTCACCGCCGACCGGATGCGCCGCCTCACCGAGGTGGTCGAGCGCTCCGCTCTCGCCCGCCACGAGGCCCGGGTCGGGCGCCGGGAGGAGGTGCTGGTGGAAGGCCCGTCCAAGAAGGACCCGGCGATGACGACGGGGCGGACGAGGCAGAACAAGCTCGTCCACTTCCGGGCGCCGGAGGGCGCCGGTGTGCGGGCGGGGGCCTTCGCCGAGGTGGCCGTCGACTCGGCCGCGCCGCACTTCCTGCGCGGGACCTTCCTCCGCAAGACGGCCGATGCGGCCCGGCGGGTGCGGATTCCCGTCTCCGCCTCGTGACGGCGGGCACGACGACGGCGGTCACGCACCTCGCCCTCGTCGGGCCCACCGCGGCGGGGAAATCGGCGCTGGCGCTCGCCGCCGCCGAGGCGCTCGGCGATGTCGAGATCGTCTCGGTCGACTCGATGCAGGTCTATCGCGGCATGGATGTCGGCACCGCCAAGCCGACGCCCGCCGAACAGGCGGTGGTGCGTCACCACCTCCTCGACCTCGCCGATCCCGGCGAGGAGTTCTCCGTGGCCCGGTTCCAGTCGGAGGCCCGGGCGGCCATCGCCGGGATCGAGGCCCGGGGCCACCGGGCGCTGCTGGCCGGCGGGACCGGCCTCTACTACCAGGCGGTCGTCGACGGCTTCGACCTTCCCGGGGAGGACCGGGAGCTGCGGGCGTCGTTGTACCGGCGGGCCGAGGCGCCCGGCGGGCCGGCGGAGCTCGTGGCCGAGCTGGCCGAGCTCGACCCGGTGGCCGCGGGGAGGATCGAACCGGGGAACACGCGGCGGGTCGTGCGGGCGCTGGAGGTCACACTCGCCACCGGCCGCCCGTTCTCGTCGTTCGGACCGGGCGTGTTCTCCTCGGGGTCCACCTCCGAACCACCGGGCTCGGAGCGGCGGACGGCGCTGCGGGTTGTCCCCGTGGGGATCTGGCTGTCGCGCCGGGCCGCGGCGGAGCGGATCGAGGCCCGCATCGCCGCCATGGTCGAGGACGGGCTGATCGAGGAGGTCCGCCGGCTGGCGTCCGCCCCGGGCGGGCTGTCCCGCACGGCCCGGGAAGGGATCGGGTACAAGGAGGTGTTGGACCACCTGGAGGGTTCGCTGCCCACGATGGAGGCGGCGCTGCGCCGCACCGCCGAGCGCACCCGGCAGCTCGCCCGCCGGCAGCGCATGTGGTTCCGGCGCGACCGGCGCATCGCCTGGATCGGCAGCGACGGGAATTCGCTCGCCGCCCTCCCGGCCGTTCTGGCAACGTGGAACGGCCTGTCCTCGATCGGAGACCCGTGACGACGCTGCACTTCTCGAAGCTCCACGCCACCGGCAACGACTTCCTCGTGCTGGTCGATCTCGAGGCGCGCTTCGGCTCCCGGGGCCGGAACCGGCTGGCGCCGGGGATGCGGGCGGCCCTCTGCGACCGGCGGCGCGGGGTGGGGGCCGACGGGCTGATCCGCCTGCTCGGTGGGAGCGACGGCGCCGACTGCGAGATGGAGCTCACCAACGCCGACGGCGGCCTGGCCGAGATCAGCGGCAACGGGCTGCGCTGCCTGGCCCACGTCGCGGCCCAGCTCGGGCTCGGCGCCGACGGCCGGCTCGTGGTCGACACGGGCGCCGGCCGGCGGGAGATGACGTTCCGGCGGCGGGCGGAGGACGGCGAGGTCGACTACGCCGAGGCCGACATGGGATTGGTCATGTTCACACCGGAGATGATCCCGGTCACCGCCGAGCGCCCGTTCGACCTCGAGGCCACCGTCGACGGCGTCCGCTACCGGGGCGACGCCGCAGGGGTGGGCAACCCCCACTTCGTGATCTTCGTCGACGACCCCGATGCCGTCCCGCTCGACCGGCACGGCCCGGTGCTGGAACACGACGTCCGCTTCCCCAACCGCACCAACGTGGAGGTGGCGGTGCCGACCGCTTCGGGCCTGCGGATGCGGGTCTGGGAGCGGGGGGTGGGGGAGACGGCGTCGTGCGGGTCGGGGGCGTGCGCCGCGGCCGGCGCCGCCCACCGGCGGGGTCTCGCCCCGGGTCGTATGACCGTGCGCGTCCCGGGCGGCGAGCTCGTCGTGGATCTGCAGCCGAGCGGCCTGGGCGACAGTTTCAACGTCCGGCTCGGCGGCCCGGTGGCCTTCGTGTTCGAGGTCGACGTGGAGCTCGACCGGCTGGCCGACACCGTGCCGCTGGCGGGAGGTGTGCTGTGACCGACGACGCCTACGCCGGACGGCAGCGGCGGCGCCTGACCGCCACCGAGGTCGACCTCGGCGTCGTCCGGCAGCGGGCCCTGCTGGTGGGCGGCGGCGACGTCAGCCTCGACGAGGCGGAGTCCTCGCTGGCGGAGCTGGCCCTGCTGACCGACACCGCCGGCGCCGACCCGGTCGAGCTGGCCGTCCAGCGGCGGGAGACGCCCGACCCCGCCACGTTCATCGGCAAGGGCAAGGCCGAGGAGCTGCGGGAGCTCGTCGAGATGCTCGACATCGACGTCGTGATCTTCGACGAGGAGCTGACGCCGGCGCAGCAGCGCAACCTGGAGAAGCTGTTCAAGGTCGACGTCGTCGACCGCGTGGCGCTGATCCTCGACATCTTCGCCCAGCACGCCCACAGCCAGGCGGGCATGCTCCAGGTCGAATTGGCCCAGCTCCGCTACCGCCTGCCCCGGCTGCGGGGCCGGGGCGTGGAGATGAGCCAGCAGGGGGCGGGGATCGGCACCCGGGGCCCGGGCGAGACGCAGCTCGAGGTCGACCGGCGGCGGATTCTCCGCCGGATCGCCAAGCTCGAGCGTGACCTGGCCGGCGTGGCCCGGGTGCGTGACACGCAGCGCAAGGCCCGGCGGCGCAACGAGCACCCGCTGGTGGCCCTGGTCGGATACACCAACGCCGGCAAGTCGACGCTGCTCAACCGGCTGACGGGTGCCGGCGTCCTCGTCGAAGACCGGCTGTTCTCCACCCTCGACGCCACTGTCCGGCGCCTGGCCCTGCCGGGCGGGGAGACCGTGCTGCTGTCCGATACCGTGGGCTTCGTCCGCAAGCTGCCCCATCAGCTGGTGGAGTCGTTCCGTTCCACGCTGGAGGAGGTGGTCGACGCCGATCTCCTCGTCCACATCGTCGACGCCTCGTCGCCGGAGGCCGAGCGGCAGGTCGCGGCCGTCCGGTCGGTGTTGCGCGAACTCGGCGCCGGCGAGCTGCCCGAGCTGCTCGTGGCCAACAAGCTCGACGTCGCCGACCCCGAGGCGCTGGTGGCGCTGAAGGGCCTGGGGGCGGTGGCGGTCTCGGCGGCCACCGGCGAGGGCGTCGAGGAGTTCCTGGAGCGGCTGGTGTCAAGGCTGCGGGCGCTGAACGCCGTGGTCGAGCTGTCGGTGCCCTACGAGCGCGGCGACGTCCTCGCCGCCCTGCACCGAGAGGGCGAGGTCCTCGTCGAGGTCCACGACGAGCACGCCACCAGGGTTCGGGCCCGGCTCCCGAGGGGCACCGCCGACCGCTTCCGGGAGTTCCTGGCCTCGTGAGCCGGCCACCAACTGGCGTTCGTTTTCCGCTGGGGAGCGGTAAAGGAACGCCAATTGGGCTGGGGCGGGGTGGGGCTTTGAACTGGCGTTCGTTTTCCGCTGGGGAGCGGTAAAGGAACGCCAGTTCGTGGGGGAGGCATCCGGGTGGGGGCGGTGCGGCTTACTAACCTGACGGCGATGCCGACCGATCCCCCGGGCGGGTTCGTGCCGCCGGTGTATCCCTACGCCCGCCTCGACGCGCTCAAGGAGCGGGCGGCGAGGGCGCCGGGGGGGATCGTGGACCTTTCGGTCGGGACGCCGATGGACCCGGTGCCGGACTGCGTCGTCCGGGCGCTGGCCGACGCCGGCCCGGGCGGCGCCGGGTATCCCCGGGCGGTCGGGGCGCCGGCGCTGCGGGAGGCGGCGGCGGGGTGGATGGAGCGGACCTTCGGCGTCGGCCTCGATCCCGGCCACGTCGTCAACTGCATCGGAACGAAGGAACTGGTCGCCTCCCTGCCGCACCTGCTCCGGTTGCGCGACCCGTCCCGCGACACCGTTCTCTACCCGGCAATCTCGTACCCGACCTACGCCATGGGGGCCCGGCTCGGCGGGTGCCGCGCCGTGCCCGTCCCCCTCGGCGAGGGCTGGCACCTCGACCTGTCGGCGGTCTCCGACGACGACGCTGCACGGGCCCTGCTCCTGTGGGTCAACGAGCCGGGGAACCCGACCGGGTCGCAGAGCAGTGCCGGCCCGCTTGGCGAGGCCGTCACCTGGGCCCGGGCCCACGGCGTGGTCGTGGCCAGCGACGAGTGCTACGTGGAGTTCAACTGGGACCAGGCCGGCGAGCCCGTCCCGGGCGCCACCGCCCTCAGCGCCGGCGCCGAGGGCGTGCTGGCGGTGCACTCCCTGTCGAAGCGGTCGAACATGGCCGGCTACCGGTGCGGGTTCCTGGCCGGCGACGGCGACCTCGTCGCCTACATCGCCCTGGTACGGACCCACGCCGGGATGATGGTGCCGGCGCCGGTCCAGGCGGCCGCCACCGCGGCCTGGAACGACGACGCCCACGTCGCGCTCCAGCGGGCCCGCTACGCCGAACGGCGGCACTACGCCCGTTCCCGGCTGGCCGAGGCGGGCCTGGTCGACGCCGGCGGCCCGTCGTCGTTCTACCTCTGGGCCCGCTCCGCCGACCCCGCCGAGGACGGCTGGGCGGTCGCTGCCCGCCTGGCCGAGAGCGGCACCCTCGTGGCGGCCGGCGACCTCTACGGCGAGGGCGGGGCCGGCTACGTCCGCATCGCCCTGGTCGAGCCGCTCGAACGCCTCGAGCTGGCCTTCGACCGGACTGCCCTCCCGGGGACGGCCCGGACCCCCGGGGTTGTCGAAGCGCAGCCGATGCTCCCCACTGGAGGCAACCCGTCGTGACCGACGACCTCGCCGCTGAGATCACCGCCGCCTGGAAGGCCCGAGACGAACCGGGGGCGCTCACCCCTGAGGTCGCCAAGCGGGTGGAGGAGGCGATCGACCGTCTCGACCGGGGCGAGGCCCGGGTGGCCGAGGTGGTCGACGGCGAGGTCGTCGTCCACGAGTGGCTGAAGCAGGCCATCCTGCTGTGCTTCCGGCTCCGAGGCCTGGAGACGATCGAACTCGGCCCGTTCGAGTACCACGACCGCATCCCGCTGAAGCACGACTACGCCGGGGCCAGGGTGCGGGTCGTGCCCGGGGCGTCGGCCCGGTGGGGCTCCTACCTCGCCCCCGGCGTCACGATGATGCCGTCCTACGTCAACATCGGCGCCTACGTCGGCGAGGGCAGCATGGTCGACACCTGGGCCACGGTCGGGTCCTGCGCCCAGGTCGGCCGCGGCGTGCACCTCTCGGGGGGCGTCGGCGTCGGCGGCGTCCTCGAGCCGCCCCAGGCGGCGCCGGTCGTGATCGAGGACGACGCCTTCGTGGGCTCCCGGTCGATCGTCGTCGAGGGCGCCCGGGTCTGCCGGGGCGCCAAGCTCGGAGCGGGCGTCGTCCTCACGGCCTCGACCCCGGTGATCGACAGCGCCACCGGGAACGAGCTGTCCCGGGGGGTGGTGCCGGAGCGGGCGGTGGCCGTGCCGGCCACCCGGGTCAAGTCGTTCCCCGGGGGCGACTTCGGGCTGTCGTGCGTGCTGGTGCTGCGGATCCTCGACGAGGGTGAGCAGCACGACAAGCTGGCGCTCAACGCCATCCTGCGCGACCACGGCCTGGCCACGTGAGCGGGGCCTCCCTGGCCGAACTGGTGGCGGCGGCCGCCTGCGCCCCCGCCGGCGACCTGCTCGAACTCACCGCGGCGCTGGTGGCGGTGCCGTCGGTCAGCCTCGACGAGGAGGCCCTGGCCGGTGTGGTCGAGGGCCGTCTCCGCACCTTGGCCCTCCTCGATGTCGAGCGGGTCGGTACCAACGTCGTGGCCCGGACGCACCTCGGGCGGGAGCGGCGCATCGTCCTGGCCGGCCATCTCGACACCGTTCCGGCCAACGGCAACGCCGTGCCCCGTATCGAGGGCGACGTCCTCCACGGGCTCGGGGCGGCGGACATGAAGAGTGGCGTCGCCGTCCTCCTGCGGCTGGCCGAGGAGGTGGCCGCCCGGGCGCGCTTCGACTGCACGCTCGTGTTCTACGAGGCGGAGGAGATCGCCGACGAGTACAACGGGTTGCGCAAGCTCTTCCGCGACCGGCCCGACCTCGTGGCCGGCGACTTCGCCATCCTCCTCGAGCCCACCGACCTGTGGCTGGAGGCGGGCTGCCAGGGTTCGATCCGCCTCCAGGCCACCTTCCACGGCCGGCGGGCCCACACGGCCCGGCCCTGGCAGGGCGACAACGCCGTGTACCGGGCGGCGCCCGTCCTCCAGCGGCTGGCCGCCTACCAGCCGGAGCCGATCGAGGTCGACGGGCTCCTCTTCCGCCAGGCGTTGTCGGTGGTCGACGTCCACGGCGGCGTCGCCGGGAACGTCGTCCCCGACCGCTGCACCGTCGTCGTCAACCGGCGCTACGCGCCGGCGCTCACCGTCGAGGAGGCGGCGGCCGAGGTGCGGGCACTGCTCGACGGGGCCGACGAGATCGAACTCACGTCGGTGTCGCCGGCCGCCCACCCCAACCTGAACCACCCGCTGGTGTCGGAGTTCGCCGGGCTGCTCGACCTGCCCGTCCGCTGCAAGCTCGGCTGGACCGACGTCGCCCGGTTCTCGGCCCACGGCGTGCCGGCGGTCAACTTCGGACCGGGCGACCCGGAGGTCTCCCACACCGCCGGGGAGCATGTGACCCGGGCGTCGGTCGAGGGCTGCTACGCCGCCCTGGCCGCCTTCCTGACCGGCTCGCCATGACGCCTCCGGGGAGGCCGGTGAAGCTCCCTAGTACCGCCGGATCAGGGAGACGACCTTCCCGTAGATCGTGACCTCCTCGGGCCGGAACACGAGGTCGACCATGGCCGGGTTGGCCGGCTTCAGCACGACCTTGTCGCCCTTGCGGGAGAACGTCTTGACCGTGGCCTCCTCGCCGGGGATCCCGGCCACGACGATGTCGCCCTTCTCGGCCACGGGCTGCTGGCGGACGATGACGTGGTCACCGTCGAAGATGCCGGCGCCGATCATGGATTCGCCCCGGACCCGCAGCATGAACACCGGGCCCTCGCCGGTGTAGTCGGCCGGGAGAGGGAGGACCTCCTCGACGTTCTCGGCGGCGAGGACGCCGGTGCCGGCGGCGACGTCACCGACGAGGGGGACGTGGCGGACGGGCCGGCGCTCGAGGTTGGCCCCCGACGACGGCTCGAACTGCACGTTGAGCGCCCGGGGTTTCGTGGGGTCGCGCTGGAGGTAGCCCTTGGCCACCAGGGCGCTCAGGTGGGCGTGGACGGTGGACGTCGACGTGAGCCCCACGGCCTTGCCGATCTCCCGCACGCTTGGCGGGTAGCCCCGCCGGCGGGCTTCCTCGTCGACGAACTCCAGGATCTGACGCTGGCGGGGGGTCAGGTCCTTCATAGGGGGCGCCTCCTCGTTCGGCCGGCCGCGCCGACCGTAGCACGAATGGCCGTTCGGTGCAAACATACGTTTGTGGGCGGCTTTCGGACCTCGGGCGGTACGGTTGCGGCCGTGCGCTGCCCCTACTGCCACGGGATGGACGACAAGGTCGTCGACTCCCGCATGGCCGACAACGGCGCCGCCACCCGCCGGCGGCGGGAGTGCCTGCGCTGCGGACGGCGCTACACGACCTTCGAGCGGGTGGAAGAGGCCCACCTGGTGGTGGTGAAGCGGTCGGGGGAGCGCGAGCCCTTCGACCGGGCCAAGATCGCCGACGGCGTACGGCGGGCGGCCAAGAACCGGCCCATCGCCGAGGACGACATCGCCGCCCTCGCCGGCGCCGTCGAGGAGCAGGTCCGGGAGCAGGGCCCGGAGGTCGGGAGCGAGGTGGTGGGCAAGGCCGTCCTCGACCGGCTGCGGGCGCTCGATCCCGTCGCCTACCTGCGCTTCGCCTCGGTCTACAAGGGCTTCGAGGACGTCACGGATTTCGAGCGGGAGGTCGGTCTCCTCCAGAAGACCACCAGTCCCAAGGGCACGCCGGCCGGCGCCTGATCGAGGGCCGGCCCTTGTGAGCCGGTGCACTTTTGCAAACAATCGCGAACGCCTTCTGACCTGCCGCTTCACCCCCCCGGCGCAGTTGACGTTCATGTAGTTCTGGTGCTGTAATTACACCCGATCTCGTGGTCCTCCCCCCGGCAGACCACAACATCTTGTGGTTCGAGCGTCAGGGCCGGGTTTCGGAGCAGCACCCAGGGCGACACGAATTCCTGAGGAGGTACGCCGTTATGGCGATGGCGCCGGACCAGGTGGGAATCGGCATCCGACGGCACTTCACCCGGCCGGGGGAGCACCCCTACGACACGGTGGAGTGGGAGCGTCGCGACGCCCGGATCCCGAACTACAAGTCCGGCGGCGACGCCTTCTTCCAGCCGGGGGTGGAGTTCCCGGTCACGTGGTCGCAGAACGCCACCAACATCGTGGCCCAGAAGTACTTCCGGGGGCAGCTGGGGACGCCGGAGCGGGAGTCGTCGCTGCGCCAGGTCATCGACCGGGTGACCGACACCATCGCCGACTGGGGCGTGCGCGACGGCTACTTCCTCGACGAGGCCGAGGCCGACGCCTTCCGCGACGAGCTCAAGTACCTCCTGGTCCACCAGCAGGCGGCGTTCAACTCGCCGGTGTGGTTCAACATCGGCGTCAAGGGCGTGCCGGCCCAGGCCTCGGCCTGCTTCATCCTGGCCGTGGACGACACGATGAACGCCATTCTCAACTGGTACGTCGAGGAGGGCACGATCTTCAAGGGCGGCTCGGGGTCGGGGATCAACCTCTCCAACATCCGGTCGTCGCTCGAGCCGCTGGCCGGCGGCGGCACGGCCAGCGGGCCGGTCAGCTTCATGCGGGGGGCCGACGCCTCGGCCGGCACCATCAAGTGCCTCCACGCCGACACCGACCTCGTGACCGATCACGGCGTCGTGCCCATCCGGGCCGTGGCCCCCGGCTGGAAGGTCCTCACCCGGCACGGGCTGAAGACGGTGGAAGCGGTGCACGACAACGGGATCCGGCCGCTGGTCAAGGTGCGGACGGGCCTCGGCGACGAGATCCTCTGCACGCCGGAGCACAAGTTCCGGGTGCGGGGCGCCGAGGGCGAGGTGTGGCGGGAGGCCGGCCGGCTCCGGGCCGACGACTACGTGATGGTCGACCTCGCCCACACCGACTACGGAACGCTGCAGCGCCTCGAGGCCGAGGAGCCGACGGGCCCCGGCGACGCGCCGCTGCCTTCGGCGCTCGACGAGGCGTTCGCCGTCTGGCTCGGCTGGGCCCACGGCGAGGGCCGGCTGAAGCCGATCGCCGGCAGCGGGGCCCTCAACGTCCACCTCGACGGGGAGGACAAGGGGCTGGTCGAGCGGTACCGCAATTTCACCCAGAGCGTGTTCGGCCAGAGCGGCGAGGTCGCCCCCGGGGGTTCGGGGGTGGCCCCCGGTATGACCGTCCGGGGCGGCGAGGCGCCGCCGGCCACGGTCTGCCCGCCCCGGGTGGCCCGGTTCCTGCAGGTGAACGGCTTGTGGCGCCACGGTTCGCAGACCATCCCCCGGCTGGTGCGGTCGTCGCCGGCGGCGGTGCGGGCCGCCTTCCTGGCCGGCCTGTTCGAGTCGGACGGGCACGTCCAGCACGGCGTTCCCACACTGTGGGCCCGGCGCAAGGCCATGGCCATCGAGGCCCACCGGCTCCTGCTCTCGATCGGCATCCCGTCGAAGGTCACGCAGGCCGTTCCGCCGACGCCGCCCAAGAGCGGCGCAACCGGCACCGACCCGGCCGACGCCGGGGCCGCCCCCACGAGCGGTCCCGGTCTGTACCGGGTGCGGATCGTCGGCGAGGAGGGCGTCCGCCGCTTCGCCAAGCTGGTCGGCTTCGTCTCGGAGGGCAAGGCCCGCCTGCTGGAGGCGGCGCTGCGCCGTCCTTCCGGGTTCGAGGCCAACTGGTTCTTCCCCCACGTCGACCAGGAACTCGAGCGGATCGGGTTCACCCGTTCCGGGCTGCGGGCCGCGATCTCCGCCTACCGCCACGATGCCCACCCCTACGGGATGAGCCTGGCCCGGGCGGCGTCGGTGCAGGAGGCGTTCCCGACCGAGCTCGACGGGCCGCTCGGGCGCTTCGCCCGCGGCGACGAGCTCTACGTGCCGGTCACCGTCGAGCCCGAGGAAGAGGACGTCACCTACGACCTGACGGTCGAGGGCGTGCACGAGTACCTCGTCCACAACGCCGTGACGCACAACTCCGGGGGGAAGACCCGCCGGGCGGCCAAGATGGTGATCCTCAACGTCGACCACCCCGACGTGGAGCAGTTCATCTGGTGCAAGGCCGTCGAGGAGCGCAAGGCCCGGGCCCTGGCCGCCGCCGGGTTCGACATGGACCTCGACGGGAACGACTCCCACTCGATCCAGTACCAGAACGCCAACAACTCGGTGCGGGTGACCGACGACTTCATGGAAGCCGTGGTCAACGACCG
>Ga0070741_10009310_pt1 | contig 19176 bp, 12 predicted proteins | sample Coa_R1_4_FD_66440 | JGI IMG/M metagenome (GOLD analysis project Ga0070741, IMG submission 66440) | Surface soil microbial communities from Centralia Pennsylvania, which are recovering from an underground coalmine fire - Coalmine... | ecosystem: Environmental > Terrestrial > Soil > Unclassified ...
GCCTGCCGTCATGTCGCAAAGCACGAGTCCCTTGAGGTGCTGCTGGTATTTGAGCGCATAGTCGATCGCCAGCATGCTGCCCCACGAATGCCCGAGCAGGTAGAAATTCTCGAGTCCGAGCCCACGGCGCACCTGCTCCACCTCTTCGACGAAACGCGGCAGCGTCCACAGCGAGGTATCGTTCGGCTGATCCGAATACACCGAGCCGAGCTGATCGTAATAGTAGAGCTCGAAACCGGCGTCGGGCAGGAAGTCCTCGAAGCACTCGAAGTATTCGTGCGTGCAACCGGGGCCGCCGTGCAGCGTGAGGACCTTCGCCTTGCCGTGGCCCACGCGCTTCGTCCAGACGTGGTATTTGCCGTCGACCTCGACCATGCGCACGCCGCCGGTCTTGATGCCGCCGGAAGCGGCTGCCCGAGGCGCCGGCGAATCCGCGGCGGACGGACGGACGACCGCACCGAGTGTGCACAGGCTCGCGACCGCGAGAAAACGACGGCGTTGCAGCGCAAAAGCTGTCATGCGGGCTCCCCTCCCGTTGACGACGTCGGGAGCCTGCCGAAGGTCATGCGAAAAGCGCGTGAAATGGAGCCTGAACCACGAAGATCACGAAGGTTTCTGCTGTGCAGAGCGATGGGCGTTCTTTCCCACCGTTCCTTCGTGTCCTTCGTGGCTCCATCTTCCGAAAAAGCAGCTTATTTCACCTCGCCGCTGCCGCTCGCGCGGCGCGGATCGGACGCCGCGTACATTTTTCCACTTTTGCGATCCCAGCTCACGACGTTCATGAAGCCCCAGGTGCGCTCGCCGGCGTTGACCACGTAGCCCATCTTTTCGAGCGCCTTCGTTTCTTCGGGCGTGAACGCGCGCGGCTCCGCCGAGATCACGTCCGGCAGGTATTGGTGATGGAAGCGCGGCTTGGCGACGATGGCGTCGGGCAGCTCGCCGTCGATGAAGGCGAGTATCCCTTCGAGCACCATCGTGATGATGCGGCTGCCGCCCGGCGTGCCGATCACGGCCACCCTGTCGTCGCCGATCACGAAGCTCGGCGTCATCGACGAGAGCGGGCGGCGGCCGGCTTTCGGCGCGTTCGCCTCGTTGCCGACGAGCCCGAACGCATTCGGCGTGCCGGCCTGGAGCGCGAAATCGTCCATCTCGTTGTTGAGCACGAAGCCGGTGCCCGCGACGACCATCGCGTCGCCGAACGGCAGGTTCACGGTCTGCGTCGCCGCAACCATGTTGCCGTCGGCGTCGATGATCGAGAAATGCGTGGTATGCATGCTCTCGTTCGGCTTCAGATATCCGGGCAGGCTGCTGCTCGGCGTCGCCGTGTCGGGCTTGATCCGCTCACGCTGCTTGGCGGCGTACGCGGGGCTCATGAGCCGCGCGATCGGCATCTGCACGTAGTCGGGATCGCCTAAGTATTCCGCGCGATCGCGATAGCCGAGCCGCATCGCTTCGACGATGTAGTGGACGCGATGCGCACTGTCGAGTTTGGAAAGATCGTAAGCGCTCAGGATGTTGAGCATTTCCGCCATGAGCACCCCGCCCGAGGACGGTGGCGACGCCGTGACGATGCGGTAGCCGCGATAGTCGAACGCGAGCGGAGCGCGCTCCTTGACGCGATAGCCGTCGAGGTCGGCGAGCGACCAGTTGCCGCCCGCCGCCTTGACGCCGTCGACGAGGCGCTTGGCCGTCTCGCCCCGATAGAACCCGTCGTCGCCGTGCGCAGCGATGAGCTCGAGCGTGCTCGCGAGATCGGGGCTCTTGAAGATCCAGCCCGGCTTGGGTACTTCGCCGTGATCGAGCAGCAAGGCGGCCGATGCCGGATAGCGCTTGACGACGTCGGCGCGGAGCTTGAGCTCGGCGAGGAAGCGCGCGTCGGGCGCAAAGCCTTCCCGCGCGATGCGGATCGCCGGCGCAAGCGACGCCGAGAGCGGCAGCTTGCCGTAGTGCTGGGCGAGCCAGACGAGCGCGGCGGGTTCGCCCGGGATCGCCGCGGCGAAGGGTCCGTTCCAGGATTTGTCCTGATCGAGCTTGCCGTTGGCGTCGAGGAATTCCTTGGGATCGACGGCGGCCGGCGCGGTCTCGCGCGCATCGACCATTACGTCCTTGCCGTCGCTCGCGCGGTGCAGCAGGAACAGGCCGCCGCCGCCGATGCCGGAGCTCTGCGGCTCGACGACCGAGAGCGCCGCCGCCACCGCGACGGCCGCATCGAAGCCGTTGCCGCCCTTGGCGAGCACCTCGAAACCCGCGTCGGTGGCGAGCTTGTGCGCGCTCGCAATCGCCGCGTGGCCCGGCTTGCCCTGCTCGGCCGCCTGCGCAAGGCCGCATGCGGCGGCGAGTGCGACGAAGGCGAGCCGCGCGGGAACTCGTACACAAATCCATTTATCCATTTTTTTCTCCGGTCAGTTCGCGGTACTTCGCTTCGAGCTGTTCGCGTGTTTCACCGAGCGCTTCGTCGACGAAGATGCATTCGACGGGACAGACCTCGACGCATTGCGGCGTGTCGAAATGGCCCACGCATTCGGTACAGCGCTCGGGCGCGATCTCGTAGACGACCGCGCCGAGCGAGATGGCCCGGTTCGGGCAAACGGGCTCGCAGACGTCGCAGTTGACGCACTGGCTGGTGATCTTGAGCGCCATCGCGCAGCCGCAGCCGCGGCGCGAGTGCGCCGCGGTCCTGCGAGGCCTATCTCACTTCATTTCGACGAAGCGGAAGTCCGCCCCGCTCTTGGCGACGCCGTCCTTGACGCGGTCCTGATCGGCCGTGGCGCCGACGAACAGCACGACGACGTTCTTGAACGAGCCGTCCTGCGCGCTCTTGAACGCCTCGACGACGAGATCGCCCGTGAGCTTCGAGTCCGGCCCGCCGAACGCCATCATGTTGCCGGGCAGCACGCCGCGCGCGACCGTGCCCGACACGTTGTCGAGCTGGTTCTTGCGCGCGTCCTGCGCCTCCTGGTCGTCGCCGCCGGGCACGAAATACATGTACGGGTGGTTCGTCTTCACGCCCTGCATGTTCTGCATGACGGTGCGGGCGAGATAGTTCTGCCAAGCCGCCTTGCCGGCGTTCGCCGCGGGCGCCGGCACCGGCTTGGCGGCTTCGGCCGCTGCCGCCGCCGCGGCGGCTTTCTGCTTTTCCTCCTCGCTCGGCCCGCACGCCGACAGAACCACGGTGCCTGCAAGAGCCAGCACGAGTATACGAATGTATTTTTTCATGTATTCACCTTTGTCTGAACTTCAGGAACCGCGCCAGCGCTGCCGCAAGGCTTGCTGCACGGCGGGATGGACGAAGCCCGATACGTCGCCGCCGAGCCGTGCGATCTCGCGCACCAGCGATGAGGAAATGAAACTGTACTGCTCGGCGGGCGTCAGGAACAGGGTCTCGGCGTCCGGAATCAGGTGCCGGTTCATGCTCGCGAGCTGGAATTCGTATTCGAAATCCGACACCGCACGCAGGCCGCGCAGGATCACGCCCGCTCCGGTTTCGGCGACGAAGCGTGCGAGCAGCGACGAGAACCCGCGCACCTCGACGTTCGCGTAGCCCGCGAGCGCGAGCCGCGCCATCGAAATGCGCTCGTCGAGGCTGAAGCTCGGCCCCTTGCCCGCGCTCTCGGCGATGCCGACGATGAGCCGCTGGAACAACGGCGCAGCGCGGCTCACGAGATCGATGTGGCCGTTGGTGATCGGATCGAAGGTGCCCGGGTATACCGCGATGTGGCCGCGGTCCGGCTTGGCTTTCTCGATCGTCATGGGTCGTCGGCGGCGCCTCGTGGGTGGCGCCCTAAAGCTTAATGGATCGCCGGTACAGAGCATAGCGCACGGCGCCGGCATGTCCTTCGCGATGCACTGTCCAATTCGCCGGCAACTCCGGTGCGAGCGTACGCGGCGATTCGACGTAGACGACCGCATGCGCGGCGAGCCGCGCGTGGCGCTCGAGCGCCAGCGCCGCCGCCGCCCAGGCGTCGGCGTCAAAAGGCGGATCGAGGAACACGAGATCGTAGACGCCCTCGTGCGCAGCGATGAACACGAGCGCGTCGCCTCGATGCACAGCCGCCGCCTGCTTCAACCGCGCAAGATTCGCGCGCAGCTCGTCTGCGCGGCGTGCGTCGGCTTCGACGAAGTCGACCGACGCGGCGCCGCGCGACAAGGCCTCGATGCCGAGCGCGCCCGTGCCGGCGTAAAGATCGAGGCAGCGCGCGCCTTCGACGATCGGTGCGAGCCAGTTGAACAGCGTCTCGCGCACGCGATCAGGCGTCGGCCGCAGCCCCGGCGCATCGGCGACGGCCAAGCGCGACCCGCGGAGCCTGCCGCCGATGATGCGCACGCGCCCCGGCGCCGCGTCAGCGCGCGCGGAACTCACGAATCCCCAAGCCGGCGAGTGGTAGCATGTGCGTATTGTCGTTGAAGTCGATCCGCAATGCTCAAGTTCTGGAAGAAAAACCGCGATCAGGAAGCTCATCGCGACGGTCCCGCACCCGGCGGAGAGCCGTCGGACTCGAATCCTCTCTCCGCCTCCGACACCGCTTCGACTGAGCTCGCTCCGCAAGCGGCAGCCGAGATCCCGGCGAAGAAAACCTGGCGCGAACGCCTGGCGGGCAGCGTCCTCAACCGCGACGTGCGCACGCTGTTCGCGCGCCATCCCAAGCTCGACGATGCGCTGCTCGACGAACTCGAAACCGTCCTGATCGGCGCCGACGTCGGCGTCGCCGCAAGCGCGGGACTCATCGAATCGCTGCGCCGACGCATGGCCAAGCGCGAGTTCGCCGACGCGACGGCCCTGCTCGCTGCGCTGCGCGCGGAGCTCGTCGCCGTGGTCGCGCCCGTGGCCGTGCCGCTCGTCCCGCGCGCGGCCGAGCGGCCGTTCGTGATTCTCATGGTCGGCGTCAATGGCGTCGGCAAGACGACGACGATCGGCAAGCTCGCGCGTCGATTCCAGGACCGCGGACTCGGCGTTGCGCTCGCCGCCGGCGACACGTTCCGCGCCGCGGCCGTCGAGCAGCTCAGGGCCTGGGGCGAGCGCAATTCGGTGCCGGTCATCGCGCAGGGCTCGGGCGCGGACGCCGCGAGCGTGATCTTCGACGCGCTGCAATCCTCGCGTTCGCGCGACGTGGATGTGCTCATCGCCGACACGGCCGGGCGCCTGCATACGCAAGGCGGTCTCATGGACGAGCTCGCGAAGATCCGCCGCGTGCTCGGCAAGCTCGATGCGAGCGCGCCGCACGAGGTGCTGCTCGTCATCGACGGCACGACGGGGCAGAACGCGATCAACCAAGTGCGCCAGTTCCGCCAAGCCATCGGCGTCACGGGGCTCGTCGTGACCAAGCTCGACGGCAGCGCCAAGGGCGGCGTCGTGTTCGCGTTGGCGAAGGAATTCGGCCTGCCGATCCGCTACGTGGGCTTAGGCGAGACCGCGGACGACTTGCGCGAGTTCGACCCGGCCGCTTTCGTCGACGGCGTGCTGCCAGAAACGCTGGGGTCGTGAATTCGCCGGCACCGAGTCGCGACGCGGACATCGTTCCGTCCGCGAGTTCGCGCGAGACGAAGCGACGCACGGACGGCGATGTCGCGCAACGGCTTCTCGCTTGGTACGACCGTCACGGCCGCAAGGACCTGCCGTGGCAGCATCCGCGCACGCCGTATCGCGTATGGCTGTCGGAGATCATGCTGCAGCAGACGCAGGTCGCCACGGTCATTCCGTATTTTTTGCGCTTTGTGGAAAAGTTCGCATCGTTGCCTGCGCTCGCTGCGGCCGCGCAGGACGAGGTGCTCGCGCTGTGGTCCGGGCTCGGCTACTACAGCCGCGCACGCAACCTGCACCGCGCCGCCCGGCTTTGCGCGGAACGCCACGGCGGCGAGTTGCCGCGCGATTTCGACGCGCTCCTGGCCCTGCCCGGCATCGGCCGCTCGACCGCCGGTGCGATCCTGGCCCAGGCCTTCGGCGAGCGACACGCGATCCTCGATGGCAACGTCAAGCGCGTGCTCGCGCGCTTCCACGGCGTGCGTGGCTGGCCGGGTTCGCCGCGCGTCGAGAAGGCGCTCTGGCAGCTCGCCGAGGCACACACGCCGACCGAGCGCATCGCCGACTACACGCAGGCGATCATGGATCTCGGCGCCGCGCTGTGCGCGCGCGGCCGCCCAGCCTGCGGCGATTGCCCGCTCGCTGCCGACTGCACGGCGCACCGCGACGGCGCGACCGCGCAGCTGCCCGAACGCAAGCCCGCCCGCGCCTTGCCGACGCGCAGCACGGTGATGCTCGTGCTGCGCGACCGCAGCGGCCGTGTGCTGCTCGAACGGCGCCCGCCTACGGGCGTCTGGGCCGAACTTTGGAGCCTGCCCGAAGCGGCCGATGCCGACGCGGCACGACGCGAGTTCGGCCGCGAGCTCGCCGATGCGGAAATCCGCTTCCGCCGGCTCACGCCGTTCGTGCACACCTTCAGCCACTACCGGCTCGACGTGACGCCGCTGGCGCTCGATCTCGACGGCGCACCGCGCGTCGCCGACACCGCGACGCGCCGATGGCTGCATCCGCGCGAGGCCGCCGCGCTCGGCCTGCCCGCGCCCGTACGCAAACTCATCGAACAATTGAACGAGGAACCCGCATGTCCCGAACCGTCCATTGCGTGAAGCTCGGCCGCGAGGCCGAGGGTCTCGCGTTCGCGCCGTATCCGGGCGAGCTCGGCAAGCGCATCTACGCGCACGTGTCGAAGGAAGCCTGGGCACAATGGCTAGCGCACCAGACCATGCTCATCAACGAGAACCGCCTCTCGCCGCTCGATCCCAAGGCGCGCAAATTCCTCGAAGCCGAAATGGAGAAGTACTTCTTCGGCGAAGGGTCCGCGGCGCCGGCCGGCTACGTGCCGCCCGCGGAATGATCAGCCTTTGGCTTTGCCGTCGCGGCCTTCCTTGAGCATCGTTTTGTAGTCGACGGGCCGGATCTCGACGATCTGGCAATGCTGCGTGCCGAAATTCACGTAATCGAGACGCCGCGTCACCTGGTGCGCCATCTGCGAGGTGACCTGGATGCCCTTGGCGTCTTCGAGGCGGATGCACGGCTGCGACACCTTGAGCAGGTACACGTCGTTGACGGCCGTCCACACCGCGAGCCAGTCCGGCCCGAGACTTTGCCATTGATACATATTCCACATTGGGAAATTGTCGACCGACGTGCCCGCGTACTGCTGATAGCGCGCGAGATTCTTGTCCTCGGTGGCGCGCGTGTCGGCGACGGCCGTGCCGGCGACGGCGAACATGGCGGCGGTGAGCAAGAGAGTGCGCATGATTGGCTCCTGACGATGTCCGATCCCATAGCACCGGACGCAGCGACGGCCCGTTCCGTCGCGCCCGGCACGCGCGGCTTGACTCGCCGCGCCCAAGCCGATTTAATACGCGCCCTTCCGCGGCAACGTCAAGCGCCGCAACCCTCCAAGGCCAGGTAGCTCAGTTGGTAGAGCAGGGGACTGAAAATCCCCGTGTCGGCGGTTCGATTCCGTCCCTGGCCACCACTCGAATCAAACGCTTGCGTTTCCCGGTCGACCGCGTGCCGTTCACCGCTTTTTTCGGCGCGGCGACTCCGCTCCGTTTCGCTCACGAAAGAATTGACCTTCGAAACGCGGCCAGCCTCACGGTCGCCAGCCATGGGCTTCGTTTCGAGCGCGGCGTAGACTGTGCGGAGGGGGTGGTCCATGCGTCGCATTCTTGTTACGGCGTTATTGGTTCTCGGCACTGCGCACGCCGATCCGCCCACGGGCGGCGGCGGTTTCGACGCCGCGGTTGCGGCTGACGAAATTTCTGCCGCGCAGCGCGCCCGGATCGACTCCGAACTATCGAACAACATCGCCACGCTGGCGCGACAGGGCCGGCTACCGATCGTTTCCCCCGCTGCGCTGAGCGTCAGCCTGCAATGGCCCTTGCAGGCGGTCCCTTCGTTCGACGATCCGGACTATCACGGTATTTCGAACTTCGTCGACCTCAACGCACCGAGCGCCGCGAACGTGCTCGACTGGAACTGCGGCACGCGCAGCTACGCTCTCAACGCCTCGCAATCGCCGCCGAACGGCTACAGCCATTCCGGCGACGATCTCTTCCTCTGGCCGTTCCCGTGGCTGTTGATGGATGCGCAGGAGATCCATGTCGTGGCGGCGGCACCCGGCACGATCATCGGCAAGTTCGACGGCAACTTCGATCGGAACTGCAGCTTCAATTCCTTGAGCCCGAACGCCGTGTACGTGCAGCACGCCGACGGCTCCGTGGCCTGGTACTTTCATTTGAAATCGGGCTCGCTCACGAGCAAAGCGGTCGGCGATACGGTCTCTGTCGGCGAATTCCTCGGCAGCGTCGGCAGCTCGGGTTCGTCGACCGCACCGCATCTGCATTTCGAAATGCATTCGAGCGTGAGCAACTACAACATCCTCGATGCATTCAGCGGTACGTGCAACGCCGGCCAGAATGCATCGCTCTGGGCCGTGCAGCCGCCGTACTACGATTCGAAGATCAACAAAGTCGCCACGCACTCGGCCCCGCCGTCGATGCCGGCCTGCGCGGCAACGCCGGCGGACGACGAGGTGCCGAACTTCAAGAACGCGTTTCAGCCGGGCGACACGCTGATCTACGCTTTCTACTATCACGATCAGGAAAAAGGACAATCCAACCAGATCACGGTGTTCGAGCCGGGCGGCGGCGTCTACGAGAGCTTCTCGTTCGACATGGCGAGCGTGAGCGGACAGCCGAACTGGTACGCGGCTTCGTATTGGTATTGGACGCGAACGTTGCCAGCGAATGCGCCGAGCGGCGTGTGGATCGTGCAAGGCATCTATCAGGGTCAAACGTATCAGCACCGATTCACCGTCGGCGATGTGATCTTTGCGGATGGATTCGAGCCGGGATAGCGCGACCGCAAACTCGCGAGAGCCGACCGCTCCATAGTTTCTTGCGGCTCTTAGATCGTGGAGCTCAATGCTCGTCTACTGTCAATGTTGACAGTTGTTTATCGTTACGTGTCGTTTGGGGAATCAGCGCAGCGAGCGAACGTCTGGTTCATCGACATCGCTTGCCGCGAACGTAATCGTTTTCATGAATTCTGAGCCACCAAGAAAATTCCGAGCCCCTCTCGCGACTTGCGTGTCGGATGCCTTTCCGCGCTTGCGCCGGTCACGAACGCTCCTGTAGGGTGCCAGCCGTTTTTTTGTGGCCGGATCATGCGACCTGGGGGTTAGTGTGATCGGCTCGTCCTCACCCCACCTCGCGAGGCATTCGATCGCGACGGCAACCCAGAGGTGTCATCCGCACGTTCCTTCCGCACTCGCAGGTTCTGAGACGCGTATCGGCGATGCTTGTCGAAGGGCGTCGGACGGGTCGCGGAGGAAGTCAAGCGACTTAGCAGATTTGCTCGTTCCTTTGCTTCCCGCAGCGAGACCGCGCTAGCCTTCGAGCGAGCACAGGTTTCTCGCGATCGGGATCGGTGCGGTGTCACGGCGTTGAGTTCCACATGAGTATCGAGTAGCGGCGGCGAATCGGCTGTCGTCAGGGGAAATCCGGGGTATCGAGTGCGCCGCTTCGCAGCGGCGTAATGGTGTCGTTTGCGCTTTGGAGAATGGAATGGCTAAGCGGTTCGGAATGTGGGTGGCGGTGGCGGCGATGTGGCTGCTGGGTGCGGGATTCGCGGCGAATGTCGCGAAGGCCGCGTCGCAGTATCCCGATCCATCGAAGTGCAGCACGACACCGCCTGCGCTCAGTACGGGCACAGATCCGGGATTCCCGGGCTTGTGGTGGAACCCGAACCGCTACGGTACGGGGTGGGATTTCCTGTTCAACAGCACCCAGAGCCAGGCGGTGATTTATTGGTACACCTACAACGCCGCTGGCCAGCCGGTATGGCTGAGCAACACCGGCACGAGTCCTGCCCCCGTCACAACAGCGGCGAACGGCAATCTGCAAATTTATTCCACGTTGCAGTTGATCACGCTTACGCCGGGTACAACCCCCGTGAAGTCGATAGCGAATGTGGGACAAGTCTGGATCACGTTCGCGCCGGGCTCGACCACGGCCGCGTCGGTGATCTGGCAATGGAACGCCGTCGGTGCGAGTCCCCAGCCGCAGGAATGCGTCTACAATTTCGTGCACGGCCCGCAGTCGCCGGCTGGCTCGTCCACGCCCGTGACGCCCAATTCGTCCGTGCCGCTCGACGAGAGCTATACCGGCAATTGGTTCGCCAATTCGGAGCCGGGTTGGGGCCTCAACATCACAGTGGGCATCCAACCCAATGGAAGTACCTCTGAAATCGACACCGCGGCCATCTACGATACGGCCGGCAATCCGGTGTGGTTGGAGAACTCGTCGAACCCCCAGTCGACCCCGACGACGGCTGCCACGACCATTCTGCTCGGCTACTACAAGTCGAACTATCCTGGTGGGTTCCCGTTGAGCAACTGCACAACGACGTCCTGTCGTACGCCGACGAGCAATGCGACGACATACGTCAACCGCAGCTTTGTCAGCAGCAGTCAAGGCTCGGCCGTGATCGCCGCGAACATTCCCGCCGCGACAACAGGCGCTGCGCCGGTCGCCTGGCCGAATACGCCTTGGTACATCACGGATTCGAGCGGCAACCTCACGCTAGTCCCGATCACGAAGCTCACGGAGCAGAATTACGTCGCCGTGAACCAGACCGCCTGTCCGATTACGCCGCCGGCAACGACGTGCGGGGTCACGGTGTCGTGGATCAGTGCAAGCAGCGCTGCGCGCGTCTACAAGCGCAATCTTCTGAACGGCACGATTGCCTCGACACCGATCGCGAGCAGCAGCAGCGGCTCGATCGTCGACAATCTCTCGCTTGGCGCGGACGTGCAATACGAATTGCGCGACAACGGCTCGCCCACCGGCACGCTGCTCTACCAATCGGCCGAAGTACGCCCTGTCCCCGGCCCGATGACGACGACGACGGTGGATCCGGTGCCGACGCACGATGCGACGGTCGGCACGATGGCGGGCCAGGCGAGCACCGACGGCGGTTCGGCGCAATACCACGTGCCGATTGTCGTGCCGCCGGGCCGCGCAGGCATGGAGCCGCACCTTTCGCTCGACTACAACAGCCGCGCTGGCAATGGCGTCATGGGCATGGGTTGGACGATCTCGGGATTGAGCTCGATTCATCGTTGCCCGCAAACGCCGGAACAGGATGGGCATACCGTCGGTGTGTCGTACACGTCCAACGATCGGTTGTGTCTCGACGGCCAGCGGCTCGTGAACGTCAGCGGCTCCTACGGAAGCTCGCAAACGATTTATAGCACCGAAGTCGATAGCCACGCCCGCATCATTCAAGTCGGCGGCACGGGATTGGCAGACAACACGGCGTGTTTCCGCGTCGAGCAAAAAGACGGTCGCATACTTCACTATGGCGGCGTGATATCCGGCAACTTGGGAGCGTTGACCTGCACGATCACGGCGGGCAACAACAGCCGTGTATTGCCGAACGGGGTGACGCCACTGAGTTGGCTCGTCGAGAAGGTCGAAGACCGCGTCGGCAACAACGAATTGTATACGTATGTCGCGAGCGGCCAGTCCGGCGAAGTGAACATTGCGCAGATTGCCTACACCGGCTTCAACGGCACCGGCGCCGTAGGCGACCGCACCGTCAACTTCGCGTATCAGGCGCGTACGACAACGGCGGGCGTCACCGACATCGCCTCGAGCTATCTCGCGGGCGGCCTCTCGATGCAGACGCAGGAATTGGCGAGCATCACCACGAAAATCGGCGCGACGACGGTACGCACGTACACGCCAACGTACAAAGCCGCCACGTACAACGCCCGTCTCATGATGACGTCGCTCAAGGAGTGTGCGACCAACAACGGCATCACGGCCTGTCATCCGGCAACGACGTTCGCCTACAACGATGCAGCCACGCCCAGCTTTGCGTTCGGCGCGATGAGCAACATCAACAGCGCCATCGCCGCTGTCATGCCCGGAGGATTGGCGCAGGATGCGCAAGCGATTGGCGATCTCGACGGTGACGGCACGCGCGAGATCGCCGTTACCGCAGTAACGTTCGATCCCGATACAACGCATACATTTCTCGCTCAGGCGACCGCGGACGGCAAGGTGCAAGGCGCCGTCGATCTGACGGGCACAGGTTTCATGGGAAATCTCGGGAATCTCAACCCGGGTTATGGCGGTGTTGCGAACTACGCGGATATTGATGGCGATGGGCGTTCCGAACTCGTGCTCATACCGCCCGCGGGCGGGACACTGCAATTCGGACAATTCAATTTCCTGCGCGGTACCGTCGCGGCGAGCAAAGTCAGCAGCGGCGCCTCACCAGCGACGAACTTTGCGACGCTCTTCACGACCTACACGGCCTACGTAAACTCGACATCGACGCCTCTCACGTTGACGTCGGCGGCGCGCGTCTATGCGGCCGACATCGATGGCGATGGGCGCACCGATCTCATCGTTGCCGATACGGATGCAACGAATTGCCCGAATGGGCTCGGCGTGTCGGTCCACCTCAACAACTTCCAGGGCAAGCTCGGCAGCACGCCCAATAACAGCAGCCAGCCAGTGCAGGCGGTATTCAAGCCCGCACAGCATCTATTCTGCCTGCAGGTGTACCAGCAGGGTTCGCTCGGCGTGTTCTACCAGTACATCGATCACATCGGCGACTTCAACGGCGACGGCTTGCCGGACTTCTACATCAGCGAGATCACGCAAGATCCGAGTACGCGCATCTCCAGCGGCTATCTCGCGGACTTCTGGGGCGTCAAGCAGACGCAAGTCTCCGGCGGTACTGTATCGACCGTGGATAAACAGTGTGGCGGCGGTTTGAACGGCCTCTCCGCCAGCGAATGCCAGACCTCGACGGGCACGAACGTGCGCGTGATCCATTGGATGGACGTCAACGGCGACGGGCTCGAAGACTTCGTGACCGCTGTGCCGGGCGGCGACTGGATCATCCATCTCAACACGGGCGGCGCCTTCGGTGGGGCCATCGATACGGGCAGCTCGACAGGCACGATTGCAAATGCACTCGGCAACGCGTTCCGTTACGCGGACAAGGCGCCGACGATGGACGTCGACGGCGACGGCAGACCTGATCTGCTGATTCCCGCTTCGTTCGCGCTCAAGATGTGCACGACCGTAGTCGTGCCAGTCAATTCGACCGACAACACGTGTCCGACTGGTGCGGTGTCGGGCAGCGCGCCCTCGGTCAATCTGGCCGGCAATGCGCAGTGCTTCGCCTATTCTTGCCCGGAAGATCCGCAGTCAGGAACGCTGAACATGCCGAAAAACGCCGGCGGCGATCCCGGCGGTTTCAAGTACGCATGGAAGGACGAATTCGGCAACGGCGAGCCCGCGTACGGGATGTATTCGGATGCGACGCATCCGGGCGCGCAGGACTTGAGCGCCTACGTGATGAACGAGCTCAAGTTCGTGCAGACCGATGCCACGCACTTCGTGGTGAGCTCGCTGCCGACGAGCGTCGTCACGCGCCTGAGCGGCAGCCCGATCTCGACACCGCATAGCGACGATTTGTACGGCAGCGGACTGGCGAGCATGATCGCTACGGTCGGCTGTCCCCTGCGCGATGTGACCGTCAACTTGAGCCAGGGCACCGGCACGGCGACGCACGCGCCATGCGCCGTCGTCACCGACAGTGCGAACAAGTACGGCCCCTGGACGATGCCGGACGGCACGCTAGCGTCGACGTTCGAGCCGACGGTGACGACCGTCAACGGCACAACGACGATCAACCTCGTTTCGACGCTCTACAACAGCAAGAATGCGGGGGTGCCTTATGCGGCGACATCGGCGACATCGAGCCTGCCGTCGGGGCTGTACAGCTGCACGAACGTGACCCCAAAGACCGAAATACCGGGACTGCTCCAAAGCGCCACGAACGGCCTCGGCGACACGGCGATGTGGGACTACGACACTCTCGCTTCGGCTTCCATCTGCTCGCAAGACGGAGTGCTCGAGTATTCCGTCACCGGCGACTATGCGGACAGTCATCACTACTATTTCGCCAGCACGATGCCGGTGGTCGCGGCGATGGTGCAGAGCAACGGGCTCGGCACGTTCGACGGAGCACGCAGCGCCATCTACAGCTACAACCAAGCGATGTACAACCACCTTGGCCGCGGCTTCCAGGGCTTCTACAGCATCGGCGTCGAGAACGCGTCGAGCACTATCGATGCCGCCCGCAGACTGTTGACGACGACGGTGTTCAACCAGAAGTTTCCGCTGGCGGGGACGATTGCGAATGTCAACACTTACCTGGCCGCAAGCGCCGCACTAAGCCTTAAGATCAATGCCACGATGGTGCGCCGGGAAAACGACACGTACGGGTGCGAGCAGTCGAATGGGTCGGCCTCGACGTGTCCGATTGGAGACGCGCTACCGCTCGCGACGGCGGCAAACGGATATGTATATCAGCCGGTGCTGACCGCACAAACCGTTCGAGACAGCGATCTCCTCACTGGGGGGCTGTATGCCAACGCGTCGACATCGAATACGTGGGACACGAGCGGAAATCTGACGAGCCAAACTGTGACGCGCGGCGACAATGGCTCGCCGGTGTTCATCGACTCCCACACGACCACGACGACGAACGTTTACGCACCGAATGGCAGTTGCGCCGCCGCGGGCGATGCGGGCTCCTGGTGGATCGACAAGCTCTGCCACACGCAAGTCACGACCTCGGTGACTTACGATCCAAGCCGCCGCTCGCTGCCCTCCGGCACCGCGCTGCCGGGATCGCAAACCGCCACCGTCGACTACACCTGGAACAGCGACCGCACGCCGCTCACGAAGACGGTGCAATCCGGCATCAGCAACCAGCAGTCGACGACGACGTACAACTATGCTCCGACGAGCTATGGCTTGCCGGCAAGCGTGGTGGTCAACGCGCCGGATCTGGGCGCGGGGCTGAGTCCGACGCGAACGACGTATTTCGCGTACACGAAGGGCGGCACGAGCGTGGAGTCCGACGGCTATTTCGCTTACCAGGTTACGAAGGCGGTCTCGGGTTCGACGACCCAGGTGACGACCACCGCGCACGAGCCGAACGACGGGCAGGTGACCGTGGCCACCGCACCGAACGGGGTTCGTTCGACGACGACCTACGACCCGTTCGGCCGTGCGACCAATATCGCGTACACCGACAACACGGGCGTGACCTACGCCTCGCCGATGCAGATCGCCTATTCGCGGTGCGCGGGCGGCACCTGCTCGGTGAGCGGCGCCAACTATGGCGAGGACGGCCATGAAACGTACGCGGCGTACAAGGTCACCACCGTGCAGGCGGGCTATCCGACCAAGGTGGGCTGGTTCGACCTCCTTGGACGCGAGATCAAATCGGCCGAGCGAGGCTACCTGCCGGCTGATCCGTTCGTCGAGACGCTGACCGTCTACGACGCGTCCGGCACGGTCAGCGAGAAGGTGGCGCCGTTCTACCAGAACGGCTCGGCGTCGTACTTCACGAGCTACACCTATGACGCGCTGAACCGGGTGATTCTGAAAGACGAGCCACGCAGCGACATGGGGAGCTATGGCGACTTCATGACCAGCTACGTCTACAGCGGCCGCACGACGACGGTATATGCCTATGCCAAGAACCTGGGCATCCCCGCCTCGTCGGGCGCGTGCTCGGTGCCGAATCTCTGCGTCTCGATGACACGCAGTCAGAATGCGCTCGGACAGTACATGGAAACAAAGGACGCCAATAACGGGCTGACCGATTATTGGACGGAGCCGAACGGTCACGTGGCGCTCATCGAGGACACCGAAGGCAACGTGATCCAGGCGACCTATGATCCGCTCGGCCGCCGCACGAGCAGCAACGATCCCGACCAAGGCGTCTGGCAGTTTGGGTACGACGCCTTCGGCGAGCTCAACCAGCAGACCGACGCGCGTCAAGTAACGATGCAGGTGACGCAACGCGACGGTCTCGGCCGTCCGTTGTTCCGGCAGCAGACGCCGGCGAGTTCCTCGACGACTGGCTACTCGAACGAGTCGCTGCTCGACGGCTGGACGTACGACAACGGCACGAACGGCATCGGCGCGCTCGCCTCGGTGAAGCGCTGGCGCGCCGCGGGTGCGGCGGCGCCGTCGAGCACGGGCACGCCGGTATGGCAGGAGAGCTACGCGTACGACAATGCTGGCCGCGTCAACAACACGACGACGAGCATCGCCGAATCGACCAGCCAGACGATTACGACCGGCACGGCCTATGACAGCTATGGCCGTCTCGATTCCCACACGTACCTGAGTGGTCTCGTCGTGCAGACCCAGTATGGCCCTTATGGTCAGATGGGCGCGCTCGCGAACAAAACGACGGGCCAGGTGTACTGGGAAGCCACATCGATGGATCCGTGGCACAAGGTGACGGGCGAGAGCTATGCCGACGGCACGACGGGCACGATGGTCAACTACCAAAGCACGGGCCAGGAACAATCCGCGAGCTGGACGCTCAAGGGCGCGACGGTCGACAGTCTCGCCTACACCTACGACAGTTTCGGCAATCTCACGAGCCAGACGCGGACGACAGCCGGCCAATCCAGCGACAAGGAGAGCTACACCTACGATGTGCTGCAGCGCTTGGCAGGGACGAGCCGCACGCTGGCAGGCGCGGCGGCGGTGAGCTACACCTACAGCGCAAGCGGCAACATCACGAGCAAGAGCGATTTCAGCGCCAACACGTACAGCTACGCGGCCACGAACACGCGGTCGAGCACGGGCTGCGGCCCTCACGCGGTGTCAGGCGTGGGCTCGACGAGCTATTCCTGCGACGCGAACGGCAACGTCTACGGCGGTGCGCTGCAAGCCGCCTACGATGCCGACAACCACCCGCGCAGCGTCACGCGCAACGGGGTGACGATGACGTGGGCCTACGACGCGAACGGCAACCGCGACTACGAAACCTCGAGCGCGGGCGTCCGCTATTACGGCCCGGCCGGCTACGAGCAGATCGGCATCACGAGCGCCGTGCACGAACTCGGCCCCCTCATCGTGACGCGCACGGCATCAGGCGACACGATCACGACCGCGCTCGTCGACCGCTTGGGTTCCACGATCGAAACGATCGACAACGGCACCGTCGCCGCGAACATGGGCAACTCGCGTGGCTACGACGCGTTCGGCAAGGTGCGCTGGGGCAACCTCGCGGACAAGACGAACGGCACGCTGACGCTGCCGAAGACGATCCACGGGTTCACGAAGCACGAGCACGCGGATGATGTGCAGATTCTGCACATGGGTGGGCGGATCTTCGATTACAGCTTGGGGAGATTCTTGAATGTTGATCCGTTTATACAGAAGCCGCTAAGCAGCCAAGGCATTAATCCCTATAGCTATGTAGGAAACAATCCGCTGAGCGGCAGGGATCCTACTGGATACTTGAATGTTTGCGACACTTTTATTGCATGCCGTCCAGAACAGATCAATGATCCAATGTTCAACCACCCTATTCATATCGGCACGTCCACGCGAACCACGCAGAGCGGTGCGGATATAGGGTCGGGGCCAAAAGGGCCTTCTTCGTCCCCGGTCGACGATGACGCGCCTCCTTCCGGAAACCCCTCGAATATCGGCAGCGCGGTACTTTCGATAGGATCGAAGATCCTACCGAACGTCGCCGCGCTCGGGAAATCGAGAGAACAAGGGAACTGGAGTGATCGAGTGCGGGGATTCGGAAAAACTTTGGTGAATTCTATATCCGCATTTGCCCCGCCGTTTTTAGGAGACGATCTCCCGCCACTGCAGATTGCGGACAAAGAGGTCGGTGGGGCAGCGGCCGGTGACATACTAGCCTTTTTGGGCGTTATGGCTGGGGAAGGGACGCAATTGTTGCGCGGCATGGCCGCAATGGATGAGATGGCCTCCTTTACCGCTGCTGGTGCAGATGTTTTCCATGGCCCTGGGCTGACTCGAATCGGGAGTGACCTGGCTTCGACAAACGTCTCGGAGAATGTCGCGCGTATCGACGGTGTTCACGATGTCGTTGTACATGGTGCGCTGCACGATGATGCGGGAGCTGCGTTCATGGTGGATGGATTGCCAACGAATGCGAATCAGATTGCCGATGCGGTGCGTGGAAATCCCAGTTGGAACGGCCAGCCGATTCGGCTACTTACATGCTTTGGTGGATGCGGAGCGAGTAGCCCCGCGCAAGAAATAAGTAACATTCTGAAGGTGCCGGTGCAGGGTGCAACGGATGCGGTTGGTGTCGCTCGCATTCCCAATTCAGCCCCAGTTGTCCGGAACGGTGGAATCTGGCATTGGTTCGAACCACAGTAGAGGTCACGAAAATGCGAGTTGTAGGACTATTTCGGGAGCTGACAAGAGACAAGCCCATGGGGCTGCCCAGCATCTACGAAGCGAAGGAGAAACTTACTTCGCTCGAAGTGGACAAAATTGCGACGTACCTCCGAGGAGGAGTAGCGGTCTTTGATGTTATGGAGGCGACGCGCGATCCCTTCGACCCAAAGATATTTATACAAGGCGGCCCTAGTTTGTTGTCTGATGGATTCTGGGTTTGGCGCGAAGATTTGGCACATTACGTCGAACGTTATCGAGTCGGACTGCCGGCTGAGTTCATCACCCATGTTGAAAAAGTGGGTACTTTCCAGCCTGATGCGTCAACGATCAGGGCTGGCTGGAAAGACGCTCTCGACGCCTATGACCGCGCTGCTGGAGCTGCTCGAACGACGCATGACGCGTAGGAAAATTGAGCGTGACCCAATTTGTGAAAACGCAACCGATGCGCCTCTTTATCCTTTTGGTCTTGTATCTTGTCGCAGCCGATATTGCTCCTAGGCACGAGACAGCAGCCACGTCCGCATCAGCCCTTCGCCTGCGAACGGCTGTGCAAGGCTTGGAATATGCACCGGGCATCGCCGTAGATGCATCCGGTACTGTGTATGCCACCAGCGAGACCGGCGGTACCGTAAATGGGCGATTGACGATCGGGCCGACGTCGACTGCAAACTCAGGTTCATTTGTGCCTTTTTTGCCTGGTGGAGGCCACTAAGTGATTGCCCTTGATCAATGGAAGCACAGATGGTTCGGAGTCTGGCGGGAATATGGGCCCGCTTATGTAAGATCGTAACCTTCCCCTGATCTGACACACCGATAAAGAGAACTTCCTGGCAGGATAAGCCTAAGGAGGTTCCCATGCGCAAGAGT